>Ga0315907_10000791_pt1 | contig 44303 bp, 40 predicted proteins | sample LakEriMetagenome_3_FD_203525 | JGI IMG/M metagenome (GOLD analysis project Ga0315907, IMG submission 203525) | Freshwater fungal communities from buoy surface, Lake Erie, Ohio, United States - Buoy 12 MA123 | ecosystem: Environmental > Aquatic > Freshwater > Lake > Lake biofilm | place: USA...
AAGACCAGCATGAACACACGCGGCACGTTGTGGCCCAGCGCCTCCACCATCTCGGGGTGCGTGAGCGCGCTCTGGATCACCAGGCCGATGCGGGTGCGGGTCAGCAAGAGCCACAGCGCAAGCAGCATCGCGAGGGCGACGACCATCATGAACCCCCGGGTGGCCGGAAACGGCGAGCAGGCCACCCGAACAGCGGCATCGGCCGCCTGGCACAAAGCCGCTGGCGCGGCGCCTGCCACGATGCCCAGACCGTCCGCCGAAGAGTGCACCAGGGTGAACACCGGGCCGCGCAACACCTCAGGCGGCAGAAACTCCACCGAGGTGCGCCCCCAGACCAGTTGCACGACCTCAAGGATCACGTAGGACAGGCCGAAGGTGATGAGCAGTTCGGGCACATGGCCGAACTTGTGCACTTTGCGCAGAGCATGCCGCTCGAACAAGGCCCCCAGAAGCCCGACCACGATGGGCGCGATCACCAGCGCCGGCCAGAAGCCCACCACCTTGGTCAGGCTGCTGGCCACGTAGGCTCCCACCATGTAGAAGCTGGCGTGTGCGAAGTTCAGCACCCCCATCATGCTGAAGATGAGGGTCAGGCCGGAACTGAGCATGAACAGCAGCAAGCCGTAGCTCAGGCCGTTCAGCAGGGAAACGGTGAAGAACTCCATCGCGCGTCATCAGGGGCGGCACTCAACCGATCCGCCGGCCGGGCAAGGCCGGGGATGGCCGTGGGTCAGCCGCTCAAAGGCTCAAGGGCGCTTCATCTGGCAGCTGGTGGGCGTGCTGGAGACGTAATTCGGGAACTCCTTCACGGGCACCAGCGTCATCCCGGTCTTTTCCGGGCTGTAGGGGAACTTGGCATCGGCCTTCTGCCACACCGTCATGTACAGCGGCTGCTGCAGCTGGTGGTCCACCTTGCGCATCTCCACTTCGCCGTTGAAGGTCTTGAACTGCAGGCCCTCGAGCGCCGCCGCCACCTTCACAGGATCGGTCGACTTGGCCTTGGCCATGGCCGCGCCAAGCGCCTCGAAGATGCGGTTGACCGAGTGCGTGTAGTGGTCGTCGTTGTACTTTTGGTTGAATTCCTTGCTCCAGGCCGCCATCTGACCACCCATGTTGTAGTGGCTGTAGGCGATCTGGAACACACGCCCCGCGCCATTGGTGCCCAAGGCCGTGGGCGTGCCCGTGACCCCGGTGTAGTAGGTGTAGAACTTGCCGTTGTAGCCGCCCTCGTTCGCGGCCTTCACCAGAAGCGACAGGTCAGAACCCCAGTTGCCCGTGATGACGGTGTCGGCGCCCGAGGCCTTGATCTTCGCGATGTAGGGCGCGAAGTCACGCACCTGGCCCAACGGATGCAGATCTTCGCCCACGATCTGCACGTCTGGCCGCTTGCGCGCCAGGTTCTCCTTCGCGTAGCGCGCGACCTGCGCCCCGTGGGAATAGTTCTGGTTCAAGAGGTAGACCTTCTGGATGTCCTTCTGGTCCTTCATGAAGGTGGTCATCGCCTCGATCTTCATCGAGGTGTCGGCATCGAAGCGGAAGTGCCAGTAGCTGCACTTGCTGTTGGTGAGGTCCGGGTCCACCGCCGAATCGTTCAGGTAGATCACCTCCTTGCCGGGGTTGCGCTCGTTGTGCTTGTTGATGGCGTCGATCAGCGCCAGCGCCACCGACGAGCCGTTGCCCTGGACGATGTAGCGAATACCCTGGTCCAGCGCCGACTTCAAGGCGTTCAGGCTCTCGGTCGGGCTGAGCTTGTTGTCAATGAAGCTCACCTCGAACTTCACGCCCGCCGGATTGATGGCGCTGTACTTCTCAGCGAAGAACTGGTAACTCTTGCTCTGGTTGATGCCCACCGGGCCCAGGAGGCCGGACAGCGGATCGATCCGCACCATCTTCACCACCTGCCCGGCCAGCGGCTTGGGTTCTGCCTTTGCGGGCGCGGCCGCGGACTTCGCAGGCGCAGCAGCGGACTTGGCTGCCGGGGCATTCTGGGCCCAGGCTCCACCAGCCAGGGTCGAGCACAAGGCGGCGGACAACAGGCTGAAGGTACGACGCGAGAAAGAGGCAGCAGGACGGGTCATCGGGCGACTCCGAAGGAGTAGGTTGAACGTAGCCGATAGCGTAATGCAGGCCAGGCCCGCTCCCGATGAGGGACTTCCACTAGGCCGAAGGTAGAGCCAGGGGCCCCGAGGGCAACAGCGGCAGCATGCCCCCGCTCAGACCCCAGGCAACATGTGATCCTTGAACTGCTCGCGCAGCTTCATCTTCTGCATCTTGCCCGTGGCCCCCAAGGGGATGGCGTCGACAAAGGCGATATCGTCAGGCACCTGCCACTTCGCCACCTTGCCCTCGTAAAAGGACAGCAGGTCCTCGCGCGTTACCTCGGAACCCGGCTTCTTCACCACCACCAGCAGTGGGCGCTCGTCCCACTTCGGGTGCCGTACGCCAATGCAGGCTGCCATGGCCACGGCCGGGTGGGCCACAGCGATGTTCTCCACGTCGATGGAGCTGATCCACTCGCCGCCGGACTTGATGACGTCCTTGCTGCGGTCCGTGATCTGCATGAAGCCGTCAGGGTCAATGGTGGCCACATCGCCCGTGGGGAACCATCCATCCACCAGCGGGTTACCCCCTTCGCCCTTGAAGTAGCTGGAGATGATCCACGGCCCCTTGACCATGAGATCGCCACTGGACTGGCCGTCCCAAAGCAGTTCCTGTCCTTCCGGGTCCACGATCTTCATCTCCACGCCGAAGATGGCTCTGCCCTGCTTCAGCAGCACCGTCATCTGCTGTTCGGGCGTGCCCGCCATCTGGTGCAACTTCAGCGTGCACACCGTCCCCAGGGGCGACATCTCCGTCATGCCCCAGGCGTGGAGGACTGTGACACCGTACTGGTCTTTGAAAGCGCGGATCATGGCCGGCGGGCAAGCCGAGCCGCCGATGACCGTGCGGCTGAGCGTGGAGAACCGCAGGCCCCCCTGCGCCATGTGGTTGAGCAGGCCCAGCCAGACGGTGGGCACGCCCGCAGCCATGGTGACGCGCTCGCCCTCGATCAAGTCGTACACCGACTTGCCGTCCAGCGCCGCCCCGGGGAAGACCAGCTTGGCGCCCGTCATCGCCGCCGCATAGGGCAGTCCCCAGGCGTTCACGTGGAACATGGGCACCACGGGCAAGATCGAATCTCGTGCTGAGAGGTTCAGTGCATCGGGCAGCGCACCGCCGTAGGCGTGCAGCACCGTGGAGCGGTGGCTGTACAGCGCGCCCTTGGGGTTGCCCGTGGTGCCGCTGGTGTAGCACAGCGAGGCGGCGCTGCGCTCGTCAAACGACGGCCACTCGTACTGGGTAGCCTGCGGGGCGATCCAGGCCTCGTACGACACCAGCCCCTCGATGCCGGAGTCCGCGGGCAGAGCCCCCTCATCGCACAAGGCCACCCAATGCTTGACCGTTGCGCACTGCTTCCAGATGGCCTTGATCAGGGGCAGAAAGGTCATGTCGAAGCACAGCACGCGGTCTTCGGCATGGTTGGCAATCCAGACCACCTGGTCTGCGGCGAGGCGGGGATTCAGGGTGTGCAGCACGCGTCCGCTGCCCGAAACGCCAAAGTAGAGTTCCAGATGGCGATAGCCGTTCCAGGCCAGGGTGGCCACCCGGTCACTGAAGGCCAGGTCCCAGGCATCCAGGGCTTGAGCCACCTGGCGCGAGCGTGCCGCCACGTCCCGGTAGGTGCAACGGTGAAGATCGCCCTCCACCCTGCGCGACACCACTTCAGCCTCGCCATGATGGCGGGCGGCGAATTCAATCAGCGACGAGATCAGCAGCGGCTGATCCTGCATGAGTCCGAACATGGGCAACCTCCGAAAGTGGGGCAATGGAATCGAGAAAGATTCTCCACGCTTCCGGCTCGCCCCCCGGCACAGACGAGAATCATGGGGTCATCAGTCCTTACCAGCGTCAGGCCGCGAGCTGCCTGCGCTGCGGATACGCCAACATGAACCTGTTTCGCCGCCCACCCGCCCCGCATGACCATGACGACCCGCGCTACCCCGTGCGCAAGACCGAGCAGCAGTGGCAGGCGGAACTCAGTCCCATGCAGTACCAGGTGGCGCGCCACGCCGCCACGGAACGCGCTTTCACGGGCCAGTACTGGGACCACTTCCAGGACGGCCGCTACGACTGCGTGGGCTGCGGCACACCGCTGTTCGCCTCCTCCACCAAATTCGATGCCGGCTGCGGCTGGCCGAGCTACTGGGAGCCCCTGAACAGCGAGGTCGTCGAGCGTGTGGAGGACCGCAGCCACGGCATGGTGCGCGTCGAGGTACGCTGCAACCACTGCGGCAGCCACCTCGGGCATGTCTTTCCCGACGGGCCCGAACCCACAGGCGAGCGTTTTTGCATCAATTCCGCAGCCATCGATTTCAAGCCCGCAACTTGAAAATCTGACGGAACGGCCCAGGATCTTGGTCCAGCCGCACACCCACAAAACCTGATGAAACTGCTGTTCGATTTCCTGCCCATCATCCTGTTCTTCGGGACCTTCAAGTACGCCGAGTCAGAGAAGGCCTGGGCAGCCGACTTTGCCACCCGCCACCTGGGCTTCATGGTCTCCGGCAGCAAGGTGTCGGTGGCCGAAGCTCCGGTGCTGCTGGCCACCGTGGTGGTCATCGTGGCCACGCTGGCCCAGGTGGTCTGGCTGAAGCTGCGCCGCCGCAAGGTGGACGCCATGCTGTGGGTCAGCCTGGCCTTGGTGGTGGTGCTGGGCGGCTTGACCATCTGGTTCCACAGCGAGACCTTCATCAAATGGAAGCCCAGCGCGCTGTACTGGGCCATGGGCCTGGCCTTCTGGCTCAGCCCGTTGCTGTTCAATCGCAACCTGCTGAAGGTGCTGTTGGGTGAGCAGCTGGACCTCCCGGGCAAGGTGTGGCACCGCCTGAACTTCGCCTGGATCGCGTTCTTCGGCGTCATGGGATTGCTCAACATCTGGGTGGCCCACACCTTCACCACCGCCACCTGGGTGAACTTCAAGCTCTTTGGCGGGCTGGGCCTGATGCTGCTGTTCATGCTGGCCCAGGGCCTGTGGATCAGCCGATACCTCGAACCCGCGGCTGGCAAGCCAGGCAGCGAAGATGCTTCGCCGGAGGAACCGCGGTGACCGCGCCGACGGACTCTGAACAGGACCAGGCCGGCCACCCTCGGGCCGGACCGCGGCACGCCGCGCCACCAGGCGAAGCCCTGGCCACCGCACCCACCGCCGCTGCGCTGGAAGAGGTCTTGACCGCTGCATTTGCTCCCGTCGCCCTGGAGGTGGTGGACGACAGCCACCTGCACGCCGGCCATGCCGGCGCGCGCGAGGGGCGGCACTTCACGGTGCGCATCCGCAGCGCCCGCTTCACCGGCTTGAGCCGGGTGGCCCGCCATCGCCTCGTTTATGATGCCTTGGCAGTCTGGATGCCGCGCGGTATCCACGCACTGGCCATCGACGCACAGGCCCCGTGAACACTGAGACGCCGCAGCCCAAGCCGCGGCCCTGTGTGTCGAAAATCCCAGGTTCCCGAGAATGAAACCCACGCCGGCGCGACACGATCCGCGCGCGTACACGAAAGTTCGCTCCATGAAGATGAAGACCTCCTCCCTGCGCCAACTCGCCGCTGCAGGCTGCCTGGTGCTGATGCTGCCGCTTGCTGCCCAGGCCCAGAACATCGCCATCGTCAACGGCAAGGCCGTGCCAAAGTCACGCGTGGATGCCCTGATGCAGCAAGTGGCCCGTTCGGGGCAGCAGTTGCCCCCGGGCTCCGAGCAGCGCGTCAGGGACGAGACCGTCTTGCGCGAGATCTTCGCGCAGGAAGCCGAGCGGCGCGGCATCCCGGCCTCGGCCGAATACCGCGCGCAGTTGGAACTCGCACGCCAGAGCATCCTGATCCGAGAGATGTTCGAGGACTTCCGCAAGAAGAACCCCGCCACCGACACCGAAGCCAAGGCCGAGTACGACAAGTTCAAGGCCCAGGCCAGTGGCACCGAATACCGTGCCAGCCACATCCTGGTGGAGAAGGAAGACGAGGCCAAGGCCCTGATCGCACAGATCAAGGGCGGCGCAAAGTTCGAGGAGCTGGCCAAGAAGAGCTCCAAGGACCCGGGTTCAGGCGAGCGCGGCGGCGACCTGGATTTCGCCAAGCCTGACGCCTACGTGCCCGAGTTCGGCAAGGCCATGGCGGCGCTGAAGAAGGGCGAGATGACGGATGCGCCCGTCAAGAGCCAGTTCGGCTGGCACATCATCCGCCTGGACGACACGCGCGAGGCGCAGTTCCCGTCCTTCGACGAGGTCAAGGACCAGGTCAAGCAGCGCCTGGAGCAGACCAAGCTGCAGGACTTCCAGGAGAGGCTGCGCAAGTCCGCCAAGACGGACTACAAGTTCACACAGTGAACGGCTTCAAGCAACCCGGCTGATTCGCCGGGCTGCATCTGAGCTTGGGGCGGCTGGAGCCGCCCTTTTCATTTCAGGCCACGAGTCGGCCCGCCTCGATGACCAGTTGACGGTCGCAGCGCGCCGCAATGCCCCGGTCATGCGTCACCAGCACGAGCGTCGTGCCCGCCTCGCGGTTCATGTCGAACATGAGGCCCATGACACGCTCGCCCGTGGCGAAGTCCAGGCTGCCGGTCGGTTCGTCAGCCAGCAGCACGGTGGGCTCCACCACGAAGGCGCGGGCCAGCGCCACCCTCTGCTGTTCACCGCCTGAGAGCACACGGGGGTAGTGCCGAAGGCGCTCGCCCAGCCCCACACGGCCCAGCATTTCGGTGGCCGCGGCCCGCGCACCGGGCCGACCCAGCAACTCCAGCGGCAGCATCACGTTTTCCAGCGCGGTCAGGTTGGGCAGCAACTGGAAGCTCTGGAACACGAAACCCACACGCCGGGCACGCACCGCGGCACGCGCATCCTCATCCAGCGCAAACAGGTCTTCGCCGGCCAGCACCACCGTGCCCTCGGTGGGCGTGTCCAGCCCTGCGATCAGCGACAGCAGCGTGCTCTTGCCAGAACCCGAGGCGCCGACGATGGCAGCCGACTCCCTGGCCTGCAACGAGAAATCGATGTCGTCGAGAATGGTCAGCGTGCCAGAGGAATCGGTCACCCGTTTGGTGACATGACGCACAGCAATGATGGGATCAGACATGCGAGGGTGTGGACGGGTCAGGAGCGCGGCTGGAGTGCAGACCTGCAGCCTGCGGCGGCAGTGGCTGCACTGTAGCCTCGCGGCCTGGCTGGCCACCTGCGCGCTGGGGACGTCCGTCCAGGCGCAAGGGACAAGCCCTGGCGGCACGCAAGCATCCTCGGGCCCATCGGGCGCCCCCGTGATCCTGGTCGTGGGCGACAGCCTGTCCGCCGAGTACGGCATCGCGCGTGGCCAGGGCTGGGTGGCACTGCTGGAGCAGCGCCTGCAGCGCGAAGGCCTGCGCGGGACCGTGGTGAACGCCAGCGTCAGCGGCGACACCACCTCGGGTGGCAAGGCCCGGTTGCCGGGCTTGCTGACGCGACACCGGCCGGCCGTGGTGGTGATCGAACTCGGCGGCAACGATGCGCTGCGGGGCCTGCCCATGAGCGCCACTCGCCAGAACCTCGCCGACATGGCCAAGGCCGCACGCTCCGCCGGGGCGCGGGTGCTGATCGCCGGCATGCAGCTGCCACCCAACTATGGCAAGGCTTATGCGGAAGAGTTCGCGGCCTCTTTCGCCCAGGTGGCCAAGGCCGAGGGCGCTGCCCTGGTGCCGTTCCTGCTGAAGAACGTGGCCGACGGGCCGGATGCCGACCAGATGTTCCAGCCCGACCGCATCCACCCCACCGCGCAGGCGCACAGCCGCATCCTGGACAACGTGTGGCCTGCGCTCAAGCCGCTGGTGGTGGCCGCGGGCCGGCCGAGGGGCTGAGGATCAGCGGCCGGGGCGGTGTCAGGCACTCACTGCATCTGCGCGCGCTCACGTTCCTGACGCCAGGGGCCGCGCGCCCCTGGCACGTGACGATGGGCCGGCTCCCACCCGCGTGGCGGATGCGTTGGTCCCACCGGATGCGCCGGCCCCACCGGATGGGGGCGATGACCGATCCAGGGCCGATAAGGCTCACGCGGCGCCAGGGGCACCCAGGCCACCGGAGGTCTGGACGGGCCGATCACGATGTTCACGCCCACCGACGGGCCGGTGAAGGTGACCAACGCGGGGGCGAAGACCGGACGCGCCATCCGCGGCCCGGGCGTCCAGACCCAGCGGTGACCCCACAGCACCCAGCGGCCATAGTGAAACGGCGCGAAGCCCCAGGGTGCCTGATCCACCCAGGTCCAGCCCCAGCGGGCGTGCCAAACCCAGCGGCCATGCTTGAACGGGGCCCATCCGGCGCTGACCACCAGCGGCGACCACACCATGCCGAACTCGGGGTGGCGCTCCCAGCGACCGTGACGGTCCAGGTCTTCCGCACCTGTCATTTCCGGCGAGACATAGCGCAAGGAGGCGCTGCGGTCGTCATGCTGCTCATCGGCCCGCACCCATTCAGCAAAGCGGTCTTGCACGGCGGCAGACCAGGTGACCAGCGTGCTCCGCTCACGGCCCTGGGGCGCCAGCTCCACACGCTGCCCCGTGGCCAGATCAAAGGCCTGATCGACCGTCCGCACCTGCAGTGCACCGCGCCAGGCGGTGGCCCAGGTCACGTCGTCTTCGCGGTCCACGCGGTAGGCCCCGGCGCGCTCAGGCTGCAGCCGCGCCTCGGCCGTCAGCAACTCCAGCTCCGCGGCGATCTCGCGTGAGCGCACGCGCACCGCCAGACTGCCGCGGTGGAGCTGAAAGCTCATCCGCCCCTCATCCATCCGCACGATCTCGAGTTCGGTGCCCGCGCCCAGGCGCAACTCGGTGGAGCCCACCCGCACCTCCGCCTGCGCACCGCGCTCCGTCGACAGACGGTCGCCTTCCGTCAGCGCCCGGTTGCGCAAGGCCTCGGACCACTGGCCCTGTTCGGTGTCGAACAGCCACACACGGCCCTGGAATTCAGACAGGCGGCCCGCCCGCTGGGGCCCCGCCTGGACAGCGGCATCCAGCGAACCGGTTGGCCCGTAGGAGCCGGTTGACCAGGAAGCTCCCACAGAGCCCGCCGGCGCTGCGTAGGAGACTGCACCGTGGAGGGCCGAGGCGAACGCGACGCCCAAAGCCATCAGCAAACGGGCTTGCCAGACCAGCCGAGGCCCCCGCGCCAGAAACATGTTCCCGATCATGGTGCATCCTCCCGCAGCACAAGCGCCTTGAATCCGAGCAGCCCCGTCGTTCCTGTCGTGGCAGCTTCCTCTCAACGCGGCATGGCGCGTCAACGCCGACAGCATGACCGCGGGCGCCATGTAAAGAATTGCGCAGGCCCTGCCTGGAGGCGCAGGCTCCACCTGTTCGACGCCGGTGCCGTTTGTCACTGCCCTGGCCACAGCGGGCATACTGGCTCGCTTGCGGATGCCTCCTACCCACCCCACCATTCCTCCCCGCGCGCTGGCCTTGCTGGCCGTGCTGACCCTGGTGTGGGGTACCAACTGGACCTTGTTTCCGCTGGCGGTGCAGGAGGTGTCGGTGTGGACCTTCCGCTCCTTTGCGCTGCTGGTGTCCGGCCTGACCTTGCTGACCGTGGCGCGCTTGCGGGGCCTGTCGCTGCACATTGAACGCCAGGATTGGCCCACGGTGCTGGCCGCCTCGCTGGCCTACCTGGTGGTATGGAACATCGCCAGCACCTACGCTGCGGTGATGATCCCATCGGGCCAGGCCGCCGTGCTGGGCTTCACCATGCCGCTGTGGGCGGCGGTGATCAGCACAGCATTCCTGGGCGAACGTCTGACCGGACGCATGGTGGCCGCACTGGCCCTGGGCGGCAGTTGCGTCGGACTGCTGCTGTATGCAGGGCGCGACGCCTACGCATTGGCTCCGGCGGGCTTTGCGCTGGGCCTGCTGGCCGGTGTGGGCTGGGCTGTGGGCACGCTGATCCTCAAACGCCGCCCGCCACGCGCCGCCGCCATGGTGCTCACCGGCTGGCAGTTGCTGATCTCGTCCGTGCCGATCACGCTGGGCGCCTTCGCACTCGGCCAGGGGCCCTGGTTCATGCCCTCCTGGACCAGCCTCGCCGCCATCGCCTACATCACGCTGGTGCCCATGTGCATCGGCAACCTGGCCTGGTTCTCCATCGTGGGCATGCTGCCGGCGCAGGTGGCGGGGCTGTCCACGATCATGGTGCCGATGGTGGCCATGGTGACCGGCGCTGCGGTGCGGGGCGAACCGCTGGGCCCGCTGCAATGGGCCGCCATGGCCTGCTGTGCGGGCGCCCTGCGGCTGGCCCTGAGGCCTCAAGGCCTCAAGTCAAGTTAACGCCTCAAGGTCCCAGGTCGGGTTGAGGCCCGAGGGCCTGAGATCGACTGGGCGCGGGGCGACATCAGGTCGACACGACGCCCACGCCATCGCCCTCGCCCGCCAGCCAAGCGCGCAAGCCGGCTTCATCCAGCACGGTCACACCCAGGCTCAGCGCCTTCTCCAGCTTGCTGCCGGCCTCGGCTCCCGCCACCACGGCGTCAGTCTTGCCCGAGACAGAACCGGCGACCTTGCCGCCTGCGGCCTCGATCAACGCCTTGGCCTCGTCGCGCGAGAGCGTGGGCAAGGTGCCAGTGAGCACCAGGGTCTTGCCGGTCAGCGGGCCCGGGGCGGCCTGGGCCGCGCCCTCGTGCTCGTCCCAGCGGATGCCGCAGGCCCGAAGTTGCTCCACGATCTCGCGGTGGTGAGGCTGCGCAAAAAAGGTGTGGATGCTGCGGGCCACCACAGGGCCCACGTCGGTAACCTCCAGCAACTGCGGTTCGGCCGCATCCATCAGGCGGTCGATGGAGCCGAAGTGGCGCGCCAGGTCGCGGGCGGTGGCCTCGCCCACGTGGCGGATACCCAGGGCGAAGATGAAGCGCGCCAGCGTGGTGTGCTTGCTGTGCTCCAGCGCGGCCACCAGATTGGCGGCGCTCTTGTCGGCCATGCGGTCCAGCGCCGAGAGCTTGGCCAGGCCCAGGGTGTAAAGCTCGGGCAAGGTGCGCACCAGCCCGCAATCAACAAGCTGATCCACCAGCTTGTCACCCAGACCCTCGATGTCCATCGCCCGGCGGCCGGCAAAGTGCAGCAGCGCCTGTTTGCGCTGGGCAGCACAGAAGAGTCCGCCGGAGCAGCGGTGGTCGATAGCGCCCTTCTCGCGCAGCACCTCGCTGGCGCAGACGGGGCATTGCCGCGGCATGAGGAAGTTGGACACATAGCCCGGGCGGTCACCCGGCACCCGGCCCACCACCTCAGGGATCACATCACCCGCGCGGCGCACGATGACGGTATCGCCCACGCGCACACCCTTGCGCCGCAACTCGAAGACGTTGTGCAGCGTGGCGTTGCTGACCGTGGTGCCCCCCACGAACACCGGCTCCAGCTTGGCCACGGGCGTGAGCTTGCCCGTGCGGCCGACCTGGATCTCGATGCCATTGAGCCGCGTCATCTGTTCCTGGGCCGGGTACTTGTGCGCCACGGCCCAGCGCGGCTCGCGCGTGACGAATCCCAGCTGGCGCTGCAGGTCGAGCCGGTCCACCTTGTAGACCACGCCATCGATGTCGAACGGCAGGCCGTCACGCGCCGCGGCGACGCGCTGGTGGAAGGCCACGAGGCCTTCAGCGCCCAGCACCACCGCGCGGTCAGCACACACCGGCAGGCCGAAAGCAGCCAGGGCATCGAGCACCTGACTGTGCCGCGCAGGCACCATCCAGCCGGCGACCTCTCCCAGCCCGTAGGCAAAGAAACTCAAGGGGCGCTGGGCAGCGATGGCCGGGTCCAGCTGGCGCACGGCGCCGGCCGCAGCGTTGCGCGGGTTGACGAAGGTCTTGTCGCCGCGCTCGCGCTGGCGCTCGTTCAGGCGCTCGAAGTCATCGCGGCGCATGTAGACCTCGCCGCGCACTTCCAGCACGGCGGGCAGCGCAGCCCCCGCTGGCGCCTGAAGCCGTAAGGGGATCTGACAAATGGTGCGGATGTTCTGCGTGACGTCCTCGCCTGTCTCGCCGTCACCGCGGGTGGCGGCACGCACCAGCACACCCTGTTCGTAGCGCAGGCTGAGCGCCAGCCCGTCAAACTTCAGCTCGACGGCGTACTCGACCGGGGCATCTTCCGGCCCAAGGCCCAGTTCGCGCCGCACCCGGGCATCGAAGGCCTGGGCGCCGGCGTCGGTGGTGTCGGTCTCGGTGCGGATGCTGAGCATGGGCACCGCGTGGCGCACGGGCTCGAAGCCCTCCAGCACCCGGCCCAGCACCCGCTGGGTGGGCGAATCGGGCGTGCGCAGCGCGGGTTCCGCCTCCTCCAGCGCTTGCAACTCCTGAAACAGGGCGTCGTAGGCGGCATCGGGCAGTTCCGGCGCGTCCAGCACGTAGTACAGGTGGGCGTGGCGGTGCAGCAAGGCGCGCAGCTCGGCGGCGCGGCGGGCCGTGGGAGAGGGCTCGAGCATGGCGGGAGCCTCGTTGAAGAGGTCAGGGGTGTGGCTCACGCTAGCCCTCGCCGCTCAGGTCAGGCCACACACAAGGCACACGGGCATTGCGCCGCTCAGCTGAACAGCCGGCGCGCCGCCACAGAGCCCGCCGCCAGGTCACGCGACTCCAGCGAACGGTACAGCTGCTGGAGTTCCTTGCCGATGGCGTCGAAGGCGTGCAGCGTCACCGCCCGCCCCTGATCGTCCACCAGCGAGGCATCCATCTCGCCAGCCAGGGCCGTGGCCACGCGGTGCCAGGTGGGAAACGGCTCGGCAGCCTCTTCGGTCTGGGCCACGTCCAGGCTGAGCTGCACCTCACGCAGGGCCGCGTCCTGCGGGTCGTCGGCCAGCGCGACCTGCGGGTCGAAGGACAGCACCAGCACGGGAGGGTCACCGTCCTGCGCGCCTGGCAGCACCATGCGCCCCGGCAGCACCCCGGGGATGAAACCGTGGCGCGACGCGGCCTGCTGCACATAGCCCAGCGACCAGGCCACCGAACGGGCCCGCAGCAGCAGTCCCAGTTGCGCGTCCAGGGGCTGGGAAAAGGCGTCCAGTTCCCGCGCGCGCGCCACCACCTCCAGCATGTCGGGGAAGTCGGCCATGGCGCCCACACCCTGGGCAAAGGCCTCGATCTTCTGCACGAACTCCGAGTACTCGATCTCGTTGAGGGCGCCCGCCCGGTTGGCCAGCTGCACCCCCGCCTGGAACTCCGAATAGGTCTGCCCATGCACGGGCTGTTCCCAGGCCTGCGTGGCGGCATTCAGGCCTTCCACGTACAGCGGCTTGCTGCCCGCACGCCAGCTGGCCGGCAGATGCGCCACGGCCAGGTCCCCCGTGACGGCGGACTCCAGCGTGAGGATGACGATGGCGTCGATCAGGGCGTCCAGCCGTGCAGCGGGCCGCAGGGACGACAGGCGGTTCGAGCCGGGCAGCACCGGGTGCGGATGCGCTGCCGCAGGCTCATCCAGGCGGGGATCCGTCCGCTCTTGTTCACCCTCGGAACGGTCCGCAGGCGAGCCATCCACGAGCGAGGGCTCCTGTCGACCGTCGGTGCCGGAAGGCGTGTGTGCCTCGCCCGGGGGGGGACCCTGCCGGGGACGTGAACGCCGGGCCGACCACCACGCCTGCAGCCCCACCCCGCCGAGCACCAGCGCCGCCACGACTGCCAGGGAAACCGTCAGGTCCATCGTCAAATGCCCTCGAATCAAGCGGCCTGCGCCATGCCCACGGCAGACTCCATGTCCACCGCCACGATGCGCGACACGCCCTGCTCCTGCATGGTCACGCCAATCAACTGCCGCGCCATCTCCATGGCGATCTTGTTGTGGCTGATGAACAGGAACTGCGTGGCGCGGCTCATCTCACTGACCAGCTTCGCATAGCGTTCGGTGTTGGCATCATCCAGCGGCGCGTCCACCTCGTCCAGCAGGCAGAACGGCGCAGGGTTGAGCTGGAAAATGGCAAACACCAGTGCAATGGCCGTCAGCGCCTTCTCGCCGCCTGACAGGAGGTGGATGGTGGAGTTCTTCTTGCCCGGGGGCTGCGCCATCACCTGCACGCCGGCGTCCAGGATCTCGTCACCCGTCATGACCAGGCGCGCCGTGCCGCCGCCAAACAGGCTGGGGAACATGCGACCGAATTGCTGGTTGACCTGCTCGAAGGTCTGACGCAACAGGTCCCGGGTTTCCAGGTCGATCTTGCGGATGGCATCTTCGAGCGTGCCGATGGCGTCGTTCAGATCGGCATTCTGGGCGTCCAGGAACGTCTTGCGCTCGCGCGAGGCGGTCAACTCGTCCAGGGCCGCCAGGTTCACCGCGCCCAGGGCGTTGATCTCACGCTGGATGCGGTCGATCTCTCCCTGAAGGCCCCACAGGCGCACGCCGCCGTCTTCGATGGAACGCGCCAGCACCTCCATGTCGACCGCAGCCGCCTGCAGCTGCTCCAGGTACTGGGCGCCACCCAACTGGGCCGCCTGCACTTCCAGCTGCAGCTTGGTGATCTGCTCGCGCAGCGGCTCCAGGCTGCGCTCGGTCTCCAGGCGTCGCTCGTCGCCGCGGCGCAAGCGGGTCGTGAGGTCGTCGTACTCGCTGCGCACCGCACCCAGTTGCTGCTCACGCTCCAACTTCAAAGCCAAAGCCGCTTGCAGGCCGGCCTGCGCCGCCACGTCGTTCAAAGCCCCCAACTCCATCTCAAGCTGCGTGCCGGTCTGGGTGCCGCTGTCCATCTGCTGGGCCGCCGTCTCCACCACGCGGTGCAATTCTTCGCGGCGGGCAGCCAGGGCGCGCACCTGGAAGCGGGCCTCCTGGGCCTGGCGCTCCAGCGAGCGCTGCTGCTCCCGGGCGTCGGTCAGCACGCGTTCGGCATCGATCACGGCTTCTTCAAGCTGGGCATGGCGCTCTTGCGCGTCGGCCAGCGCCATGTCCAGTTCTTCGAAACGCGCCTCACCCGTGGCGCGACGCTCCTGAAGCTCCTCCAGGCGAGCGTCCACTTCGGCCAGCTCGTCATCCAGCTGGCCACGGCGCGCCTGGGTGGCCTCGGCCTGCTGAGCCAGCCGCATCCAGTCCACCTGCAACTGGTGGGCACGGGACTGCGTCTGGGCAGCCTCGCGGCGCAAGGTGGTCAGGCGTTGGCTGGCCTCGGTGTAAGCGGCGTCCATTCGCACCAGCGCGGTGCGCGCCTCGTCGGCGATCAATTGCTGCGCGCGCAGTCCGCGCTCCAGGTTCTCGATCTCCTGGGCGCGTGCCAGCATCCCCGCCTGCTCGGAGTCGGGGGCATAGAAAGTCACGGCGAAAGAGGAGACGGCATGGCCCTCGCGGGTCATGATGATCTCGCCGCGGGTCAGACGGCCCCGGTCGGCCAGCGCCTGCTCCAGGTGGGGGGCGGTGTACACCCCCTCCAACCAGTCCGACAACAAGGCCCGAAGGCTGGCATCGCCCAAGCGCAGCAGATCGGACAGGCGTGGGAGGGTGCGGTGCTCGTCTGCAGCCACCGCAGACGGCGGGCTGTAGAAGGCCAACCGGGCCGGCGGCGCGTCCTGGGCGAAGGCGCGCACAGTGTCGAGGCGGCCCACCTCCAGCGCGCTCAAGCGTTCGCGCAAAGCCGACTCCAGGGCCGTTTCCCAGCCGGGCTCGATGTGCACGCGCGTCCACAGGCCTTGAAGGGTGTCCAACCCGTGGCGGGCCAGCCAAGGCTTGAGTTTTCCCTCGGTCTGCACCTTTTCCTGCAAGGCGCGCAAGGCCTCCAGGCGCGCGGCCAGGTCGGCCTGGCGCGCCGCTTCCTGGTTGGCTGCCTGCTGCTGCGCACGCCGCTGCTCGTCCAGATGCGGCGCCTCGTCCTGCAGTTGCTGCAAACGGGCCTCAGCCACGGCGTGATGCTGTGAGGCCGCGTCGGCATCGCGCTTGAACTCCTCCAGACGGCCCAGGTCCGGCCGTGCCAGCCCCTGGCGCTCGCCGGCCAGCTTCTCGCGTCGGAACTGCAGTTGACGGGATTGCTCCTCGATGCTGCGGCTCTCGGCGGCCAGCACCTGGATCTGTTGCTGCACCTGGCCCGCCGCAGCGCGCTGGGCGTTGGCCACGCTCTGGGCGGTGCGCACCGCATCTTCGAGCGCAGGCAGACCGTCGGACTGCTCCTGTGCCTGGGCCTCCAGCAGTTCTCCCTGCTCCTGCGCGATCTCCATCTCCGCAGCCATGCCCTCAAGTTCCGTCCTGGCCTCATCCTGGCGTTGTGCCCACTGCGCCTGCTGGGCGCGCAGGTCAGCCATGCGCTGCTCCACGCGTTGGCGGCTTTCCACCACGTAGCGGATGCGCTCCTCCAGCCGGCTGACCTCCAGCGCAGCGTCGGCCAGCGCACCCTGGGCCAGGTGCAGCCGGTCAGCGGCGGCGTAGTGCGCCTGGCGCACTGTTTCCAGTTCGGCCTCCACATGCCGCAACTCGGCCAGGCGCGCCTCCAGTGCGGTGGCCGCATCCGCCGCCGCCTGGCGCACACGGGCCTCCTCGCCCGCGGCGTCGCGCTGCTTCAGAAACCACAACTGGTGCAGCTTCAACGTCCCCTGGTCCTGGAGGCTGCGATAGGTCTGCGCCACCTCGGCCTGCTTCTCCAGCTTGTCCAGGTTGGCGTTCAGCTCGCGCAGGATATCGTCCACACGCGTCAGGTTCTCCCGCGTGTCCTTCAGCCGGTTCTCGGTCTCGCGCCGGCGCTCCTTGTACTTGGAGACGCCCGCAGCCTCCTCAAGAAACAGGCGCAGCTCCTCAGGGCGGGATTCGATGATGCGGCTGATGGTGCCCTGGCCGATGATGGCGTAAGCCCGCGGGCCCAGGCCGGTGCCCAGGAACACGTCCTGCACATCGCGACGGCGGACGGGCTGGCTGTTGATGTAGTAGCTGCTGGTGCCGTCACGGGTGAGCACACGACGCACGGCGATCTCGCTGAAGCTGTTCCACTGCCCGCCGGCCCGCGCATCGGCGTTGTCGAACACCAGCTCCACGCTGGCGCGGTTGGCCGGCTTGCGCTGGCCCGAGCCGTTGAAGATGACGTCCTGCATGGACTCGCCTCGCAGCTCGCTGGCCTTGCTTTCGCCCAGCACCCAGCGTACGGCGTCCATGATGTTGGACTTTCCACAGCCGTTAGGCCCCACCACGCCCACCAGCTGCCCAGGCAGCTGAAACGTGGTGGGTTCCGCAAAGGACTTGAAGCCCGAGAGTTTGATCTGGTTCAGACGCATGGAAGCTCGGCTGCGAGGCTCGGATCACACCCCGACCACAATACCTCTAAGCTATTGATTTAATTGATGTTTTTTCCCCGAAGCACCCGCGGAAACCGGGCTGGATGATATCATCGCACCCCTGTTGAGACGACCTCGTCGCGCCATCGGCGCGCTTTCACCACATGCCCACCAGAACACAGCGCGCCAAGCCTGCCACCCCCCCCAGCACCCCAAGCCGGCAGCTCGACACCTTCGAGAACCCGGCGCCTGAGCGGGATTACGTCATCCGTTTCGACATCCCGGAGTTCACCTGCCTGTGCCCGCTGACCGGGCAGCCAGACTTCGCGCACTTTCTGATCGAGGTCGTGGCAGACCGTTACTGCGTGGAGACCAAGAGCCTCAAGCAGTATTTCTGGAGCTATCGCAATGAAGGCGCGTTCCACGAGAAGGTGACCAACGCCATCCTGTCGGATCTGGTCAAGGCCCTGGCTCCGCGATTCGTGCGCATCAGCGCCGACTGGTATGTCCGCGGGGGCATTCGCACCTACGTGACAACTGAGCACCGCAAGCGCGGCTGGAAGCCTGCGCCGTTCGTGCACCTGGCACCCCTCCCGGGGGCCTCCGCGGCAGGGGCTGAGGCTGCATTACCCCATTCACCCGCACGCTGACCGCAGGCACAGGCTCGCCTCGGGTCTGACATGGGTTCGTGGTTTCGAAAGATCTTCAGCACTGGCGGTTCGCTGCCCGCTGACCGGGCGAACCGCGACGCCGGACCGGTGACGAAGGATGGGCCGGCAACCCAGGACGAGCAAGGCGAACCTGAAAGCTTGGCAGCCAGCCTGCAGCGCCGCCCGCTGCTGCATCGCGGCGGGCATCTGGCCGGCTTCGAAGTGTCGGCCGTGACCGCAACGTCAGAGCCTGCCGAGGTTGCGAGCCCGGCGGCCGGGCTGTTGCAAGGCATGGCCGACACCGCGGTCAACGGGCGTGTGGCGCTGGCAACGCTGAACGAGCAAGAGCTGTCCTCACCCTCCGTGCTGGAGCGGATACGCCCGGGCATGCTGTTCGCCGTGGCGGACGCCGCTACACCCTTGTCGACGCAGATGCCCTGGGTGCAGGACGTGAGAAGCCGCGGCGGCGTGCTGGGCACCTTGGCCGTTCCGCGCGCCGGTGCTTCGTTTGTGGTGCTCGATGCCGCCAACGTCACGATCAGCACCTTGCTCAACCGCGCCCGGGCGTGCCGGACCGCAGCGCCAGGATGCCAGTTGGTGGCCACCGGGCTGCGTACGATCGATGACCTGGAAATGGCGCTGTCTGGTCCCTTCGAGATGGCAGCGGGGCTCTTCGACCGGGTAGGACAGCGGCGCGAATCCGGCACGCTGTCCCCGAACGTCATCAGCTTGTGCCGCCTGCTCAACCGAGCGATGACCGAACCCGACACGCGGGTGCTGTGCCAGGACATCCGGGGCGATATCGACCTCACTTACCGACTGCTGCGCCACGCGAACAGCCCCCTGCTGGGGCTGCGCCGACAGGTGGATTCGGTCGAACAGGCGCTGCAGCTGTTGGGCCGTCAAGCTTTGTTCAGGTTGCTGACCGTGCTGCTGGTGGCCCGCTCGGACAGCCGACCCACGGCCATCGCCTTGCACGAACTGGCGCTCACCCGGGCCCATTTCCTGGAGAATATGGCCAAGCAGATCTGGGCCCCTGCGGCCACTCTGTACACCACGGGCCTGCTGTCACTGCTGGATGTGATGATGCAGCAGCCGATGGACAAGATTCTGGAGCCCATCGGTCTGACGCAGGAGTCGCGCGACGCTCTGCTGCACCGCAGCGGACCCTGGCACGAATTGCTGGAACTGGCGCGCTGCCTGGAGACTGGCCAGACCGAGCAGGCCCGGGAACTCGCACAACCCATGGGGGGCCTGCCGGTCGCACAGGCCGCCATGGAGCGGGCCCGACACTCGGCCGCGGCCATGGCCGCCGAACTGCGCGACGTCTGGCACGAGGACTGAAGGCCTACGGCAGGGTGGAAACCGGCGGCTGGCCTGCCGGGATAATCCCGCGGATGAATCCCCTGCTGCAGCGACTGCACCCCTATCCGTTCGAAAGGCTTCGCGAGCTCACCCGCGACATCGCGCCGTCGGCCGCCCACCGACCCATCAGCCTGGGCATCGGCGAGCCACGCCATCCCACGCCACCGCTGGTGGAACAGGCCCTGGTGGCGGCGCTGGCCGGGTTGTCGAGTTACCCCGCAACGGCCGGTGAACCGGCCCTGCGCGAAGCAGTGGCCGGTTGGCTGCAGCGGCGCTACACCGTCAGCGTCGACCCGCACACGCAGGTGCTGCCGGTCAACGGGTCGCGCGAAGCGCTGTTCGCCCTGGCCCAAACCGTGGTGGATGCCAGCCGGCCGGGCGCCACCGTGGTGTGCCCCAATCCGTTCTATCAAATCTACGAGGGTGCGGCGCTGCTGGCCGGGGCCCAGACCGCGTTTGCCAACAGCGACCCGGCGCGCAACTTCGCCGTGCGCTGGGACGACATCGACGACGCAACCTGGGCTCGCACGCAGTTGCTCTACGTGTGCTCGCCGGGCAACCCCACCGGAGCGGTGATGCCGCAGGCGGAGTGGGCACGTCTGTTCGAACTCAGCGATCGCCACGGCTTCGTGATCGCCAGCGACGAGTGCTATTCGGAGATCTACTTTGGCGACGAACCGCCGCTGGGCAGCCTGCAGGCGGCTGCAGCGCTGGGGCGCAGCGACTTTCGCCGCCTGATCGCCTTCACCAGCCTGTCCAAGCGCAGCAACGTGCCCGGCATGCGCTCCGGCTTCGTGGCCGGCGATGCCAGTCTGATCAAGCAGTTCCTGCTCTACCGCACCTACCACGGCAGCGCCATGAGCACCGTGGTGCAGCGTGCCAGCATCGCCGCCTGGAACGACGAGGCCCATGTGGTGGCCAATCGCTCGCTGTACCGCCAGAAGTTCGACCGCGTCACGCCCATGCTGGCCGACGTGCTGGACGTGCGCCTGCCCGACGCTGGCTTCTACCTCTGGGCGGGCGTACCCGGCGGGGACGACGTGGCCTACGCGCTGGGATTGCTCGCTCAATACAATGTGGCGGTCTTGCCGGGCTCACTGCTGGCCCGCCCGGCCCGCGGCCTCAACCCCGGGGCCGGCCGCATCCGGCTCGCCCTGGTGGCGGGCACTGAAGAGTGCGTTGAAGCCGCCGAACGCATCGTCCAATTTACCAAGGAATACCGTCCATCATGAGTACCGCCCAGTTGCAAGCCGTCATTGACACGGCATGGGAATCGCGCGCGCAGATCAATGCCTTGAACGCCCCGGAAGTACGCGAGGCGGTGGAAGCGGTGATCGCGGACCTGAACAAGGGTCGCATCCGGGTCGCCGAGCGTCAGGCGGTGGGGCAGTGGCAGGTGAACCAGTGGGTGAAGAAGGCCGTGCTGCTGAGCTTTCGGCTGAACGACAACCAGATCATGCGGGCCGGTGACCTCGGCTTCTTCGACAAGGTCAAGACGAAGTTCGCCCACCTGGACGAAGCCCAGATGCGCGAGACCGGCGTTCGCGTCGTGCCTCCCGCAGTGGCGCGCCGTGGCAGCTACATCGCCAAGGGCGTGGTGCTGATGCCGTCGTACGTCAACATCGGCGCCTACGTCGACGAAGGGACCATGGTCGACACCTGGGCCACCGTGGGCTCCTGCGCGCAGATCGGCAAGAACGTGCACCTGTCCGGCGGCGTGGGCATTGGCGGCGTGCTGGAGCCGCTCCAGGCCAACCCCACCATCATCGAAGACAACTGCTTCATCGGCGCGCGTTCGGAGGTGGTGGAGGGCGTGATCGTCGAGGAGAACTCGGTCCTGAGCATGGGCGTGTACATCGGGCAGAGCACCAAGATCTACGACCGTGCCACGGGCGAGGTGCATTACGGCCGGGTGCCTGCGGGCTCGGTGGTGGTCAGCGGCAGCCTGCCGTCTGCCGATGGCAAGTACAGCCTGTACTGCGCGGTGATCGTCAAGAAGGTCGATGCGCAGACCCGCGCCAAGACCAGCATCAACGAACTGCTGCGTTCCTGACCCCCTGACGGCTTCGGCGTCGCCCCGAGCTATGTCCGGCAACATGGAGAAGGTGCTGCGCCTGATGGTGCAGCGCCAGGCGTCGGACGTGTATCTGTCCACTGGCGCCCCGGTCCAGTTCAAGATCCACGGCACCACAGTGCCGATGTCCGACCAGCCCCTGACCGCGGCACAAGTGCGGGCCTTGATCTCCGAGGTGGTTGCACCGGAACATCTGGCCGAGCTCGATGCGTCGGGCGAGCTCAACGTGGGCGTGCAGGTGCGCGAGGGCGGACTGTTCAGGTTGTCCGCCTTCCGCCAGAGCGGATCGATCGCAGCAGTGCTGCGCTGCATCCCGAGCGACATTCCAACACTGGCAGAACTGGGCCTGCCCGCGACGCTGGAAAGCCTGATCCTGGAACGCAGGGGCCTGGTGCTGATGGTGGGCGCCACGGGCACCGGCAAGAGCACCACGCTGGCCGCCATGCTGGAGCATCGCAACCGCAACCTGAGCGGCCACATCCTCACCATCGAAGACCCGGTGGAGTTCCAGTTCACCCACAAGAAGTCGGTGGTCAACCAACGTGAGGTCGGACGCGACACAGCGTCGTTGCACGTGGCGCTGCGCAATGCCCTTCGCCAGGCCCCGGACGTGATCCTGATCGGCGAGATCCGCGACCGCGAAACGATGTCTGCGGCCTTGTCCTACGCGCTGTCGGGCCACCTGGTGGTGGCCACCCTGCATGCCAACAACAGCTACCACGCGCTGGGCCGCATCCTGAGCCTGTACCCTGCAGACGCCCGCACGGCGCTGCTGTCGGATCTGGCAGCCGGGCTCAAGGCCGTGGTGGCCCAGCGGCTGCTGCGCTCCACGACCGGCGGACGCGTTCCGGCGGTGGAAGTCATGATGAACACGAAGTTCGTTGGCGAACTCATCGAGCGCGGTGACTTCAACGGCGTGAGAGACGCCATGGAGAAGTCAATGACCCCCGGCTCCCAGACGTTCGAGCAAGACCTGGCCCGCATGGTCCTGGCCGGCCAGGTCAGCCGTGACGAGGCCCTGCAGCAGGCCGACTCCGCCAGTAACTTGATGTGGCGCCTGCAACATGACAGTGCGGGCGCCGCCGGGGCCCCACCGGTGCCCGCCGGGTCTTCCACGAAGGACCGGCCGGACACGAACCCCTCGCATCCCGGGCCTGCTTCGGCGGCACCCTCCACCAGCGGCGCACGGCCACCGCAGTTTCCTGAGCTCAGCGGCTGATGCGGAACCCCGAACGGGTCCCAGGCCGCCCATCACCTGCCACATGAACGTTCTGGAACTGATCGAGCGCAGCAGCGCCCGCCTGGAGAAGGCGGGCGTTTCGTTTGGGCACGGCACCACCAATGCCTTTGACGAGGCGGCCTGGCTGGTGCTGTGGCGTCTGGGGGGGCCCCTGGATGCGCTGGACGACGTGGCCGAGCAACTCCTGAGTGCCGAGCAGTGCGCCGCCGTGGAAGCGCTGGTGGACCAGCGCATCGCCACCCGCCAACCCGCGGCCTACCTGACAGGTGAAGCCTGGTTGCAGGGCGTGCCGTTCTTCGTTGATGCACGGACCATCGTGCCGCGCTCCTTGATCGCTGAAGTGATGTGCGAGGGCACGCTGGATGCTTGGCTGGAGGCAAGGCAGGAAGCCGGGCCGGAGACCGATGGAGCTCGCACCCCGCGGGTGCTGGACCTGTGCACCGGCAACGGCAGCCTGGCCGTCCTGGCGGCCCTGTGCTGGCCGCAGGCGCAGGTGGAGGGCACGGACCTCAGCGCCGAAGCGTTGGCCGTGGCGCAGCGCAACGTGCAGCGCCACGCCTTGGAGGCGCGGGTGACCCTGCGGCAGGGTGACGGCCTGGCGGCCGCCCGCGGCCCGTATGACCTGATCTTGTGCAACCCGCCCTACGTCAATCGCGCCTCCATGCAGACCCTGCCCCCCGAATACCGCGCCGAGCCGGCGCTGGCCCTGGACGGCGGACTCGACGGCATGGACTTCGTCCGCCCACTGCTGGCCCAGGCCGCTGCCCACCTTCGGCCCGGCGGCGTGCTGGTGCTGGAGATCGGCCACGAGCGGGCTCACTTCGAGGCGGCGTTCCCCACCCTGTCGCCGCTGTGGCTGAGCACCAGCGTCGGTGACGATCAGGTGCTGCTGCTCACACGTGAGGACCTCGCATCATGATCACCGTGCGCGATGTCACGCTGCGGCGCGGCGCCAAGGTCGTCTTGCAAGGCACCACCTTCACCCTGAACCCGGGCGAGAAGGCCAGCCTGGTGGGGCGCAACGGCGCGGGCAAGTCCAGCCTGTTCTCGCTGCTGACCGGCCGCCTGCACGCGGATGCGGGCGAGGTGGAGATTCCCCCGCGCTGGCAGGTGGGCGAGGTGGCCCAGCACATGCCGGAAACCGCCGACGGCGCCACCGACTTCGTGCTCGAAGGCGACCTGCCGCTGCAACGCGCGCAGGTGGCGCTGCGGGCCGCCGAAGCCGCCGATGACGGCCACGCCATGGCCGAGGCGCACGCCTTGCTGGACGAGGCTGGCGCCTTTGACGCCCGCTCGCGTGCCCAGGCCTTGCTGCTGGGCCTGGGCTTTCGGACCACCCAGCTCGATGCGCCCGTCAACAGCTTCTCGGGTGGTTGGCGCATGCGGCTGCAACTGGCACGCGCGCTGATGTGCCCGGCCGACCTGCTGCTGCTGGACGAGCCCACCAACCACCTCGACCTGGACGCCCTGGTGTGGCTGGAAGCCTGGCTGCAGCGCTACGCCGGCACATTGGTGGTGATCAGCCACGACCGGGAGTTCCTGGACGCCGTGACCCGCGTGACACTGCACCTGGACGAGTGCAAGGTCACGCGCTACGGCGGCAACTACACCGCTTTCGAGAGCATGCGCGCCGAGCGCATGTCGCAGGCCCAGGCGGCGTTCGACAAGCAGCAGGACCGCATCGCCCACCTGCAGCGCTTCATCGACCGATTCAAGGCCAAGGCCACCAAGGCCAAGCAGGCGCAGAGCCGTGTCAAGGCCCTCGCGCGCATGGAAAAGCTGGCCCCGATGCTCACGGCCAGCGACTTCGCCTTCGAGTTCCGCGAGCCTGTGAGTCTGCCCAACCCGATGCTGGCGCTGCGCGACGTGGAGTGCGGTTACCGCAGCGCGAGCGGCGATGGCGCAGAGGCAACTGCGGGGCAGAAGACCACCGCCATCGTCCGCCACGTCACCCGCACGGTCATGGCCGGTCAGCGCATCGGCATCCTGGGGGCCAACGGCCAGGGCAAGTCCACCCTGGTGAAGACCATCGCCCGTGCCCTGCCGGCGCTGGGCGGCACGGTCACCGAGGGCAAGGGCCTCGCGGTGGGCTACTTCGCGCAGCAGGAGATGGACCTGCTGCACGCCGACGACACCCCGCTGCAGCTGATGACGCGCCTGGCCCGCGAGGCGGCGCCGCCGGGCACCGACACGCGCGAGCAGGCGCTGCGCAACTACCTCGGGCAGTTCCGCTTCGAGGGCGACATGGTGCAGCAGCCGGTGGGCACCTTGTCGGGCGGAGAGCGCGCCCGTCTGGTGCTGGCCACCATCGTCTGGCAGCGACCCAACCTGCTGCTGCTGGACGAGCCCACCAACCACCTGGACCTGAACACGCGCGAGGCGCTGTCGATTGCCCTCAACGAGTTCGAGGGCACCGTGCTGCTGGTCAGCCACGACCGCGCGCTGCTGCGCGAGGTGTGCGACGAGTTCTGGCTGGTCACGCGGGGCGGCGTCGAACCCTTCGACGGCGACCTGGACGACTACCAGCGCTGGCTGCTGGAGGTGAGCCGGGCCGTGGCACGCGGGCAGGAGATTCCCAAGCCTGGAGCAGTGAATGCAGCACCGGCACCCGCCACGACGGGCGCCCGGGGGAACACGGCCGCAGCGACGGCGGTGTCGTCCAACGCGGCAGGAAATGGGGCCGGGAATGGGACGGTGAGCGGGACAGGAAACGGGTCCGGAATTGCCGCGGTGGCGCCCAAGACCGCATCCGGCGCCTCGGGTGCAAAGGCTGCCGCGGGCGCGTCAGCTCCCTCGCCACAAACTCACGAACGCGGCGCGGACGACCGCAAGGCGCGGGCGCAGGCGCGCCAACGACTGTCCGACGCCACGCGCCCCATGCGCAACGAGATCGCGCAGATCGACAAACGCCTGGAGAAACTGGGTCAGGAGCGCACGGCCGCCGAGACGGCGCTGTCCACAGGCACGGCCAGCCCGGCCGAGATAGCCGACCTGGGCCGCAGCCTCAACCACATCGCCGCCGAAACGGCCATGCTGGAGGAGCGCTGGTTGGAGCTGCAGGAGCAGATCGAAGCCTTGCAGGCCGAGGGGCTGTGAAGCACTCCCGCGCGGGGAGCCCTGAAAAGCTTTCAGGAGAAGGCAGACGCCTGCAGCAATCGCAGCGTCAACTCCACCCGGGCCTGGGCGGGGGTGAGCCCGCCCGCTGAAGGCAACGCATCCGCGCCCCCGGGCACGATGCCGCCAGCGGCGCATCGGGTGGCCCGCAGCACGGGCACACCCTGCGAAACTGCGTGCAGCAAGGCCGCTTCCAGGTCCTGGTGCACCGTACCGTTGCCGGTGCCGGCCACCACCAGACCCCGAACACCCGAGGTCACCAGCGCCTGCACGGCCCGCGGGCCGGCGCCCGCGTGGCTGGAGACGATCTCGACCCAGGGCCAGGCTTCGGGGTCCTCGGGCAGTCTCAGGCCCAGCGTCCCCTCGCCTTGCGCAAGGCCTGCACCACCCGCTGTCTCGCCAGGTGTTGGCCCCCCAGCGTTCCACCCGCTCCCCGGCCAGGGTCGGAAGCTCTGCAGCCGCCCCTCCACCACCTGCCCCAGTGGTCCGGCGTCTGCCGCATTGAAGGCATCGGTGCGGTAGCTGTGCACCTTGCGCACCTCGGCGCCCGCCCACACCAGCCCAGCCATCACCAGCACCACGCCGCAGGCCCCTGGCGCCGCGGCCACGGTCACCGCATCCAGCAGGTTCTGCGGGCCATCCGCTTGCAAGGAGGTGGCCGGCCGCATGGCGGCCGTCAGCACCACGGGCTTGGTGTCCAGGGGCGCCCCCGCGGTGCGATGCAGCAGCCAGGCCGTTTCCTCCAAGGTGTCCGTGCCGTGGGTGATCACCACCCCGCGCACCTCGGGCCGGGCCAGATGGGCCCGCACCCGCGCCACCAGCGCGGACCAGATCGCAGGGCCCATGTCCTTGCTGTCGAGTTGCGCCACCTGCTCGGCCTCCAGCGGCCAGCGGGCCAGCGCCGGCACGGCATCCACCAGGGCCTGCACGCCCCGTTGCGCTGAAGCGTAGCCCACGTTGTCGGTGGCACTCGCGGACGCGCCGGCAATGGTGCCCCCCGTGCCCAGTACCACGATCGTGTTCGCTGCGACGTCTTCTCTTTGCTGCATCAAAGGCCTTCGCACGTGTGCGTCCGGGCTCCACAGCTTGCCACGCCCGGACATCTGGATGAAAATACAGTCACTGGATACATCACCAGGACACCCCAGGAGACGCCCATGCTCGACGACACCCCCAAGCTGACCGACCGCCAGCAGCAGATCCTGGACCTGGTGCAAAGCGCGATTGAACGCACAGGGGCACCGCCCACCCGGGCGGAAATCGCGGCCGAGCTGGGCTTCAAGTCGGCCAACGCCGCTGAGGAGCACCTGAAAGCCCTGGCCCGCAAGGGCGTGATCGAGCTGGTGGGGGGCACCTCGCGCGGCATTCGCTTGAAGTCTGACACATTGCGCGCCCTGAACGAGGCCCGTGCCAACCCCTACGGCAAGCAGTTCTCGCTGCCCCTGCCCGGCTTTGCGCAACTCACCCTGCCCCTGGTGGGCCGCGTGGCCGCTGGCAGCCCCATCCTGGCGCAGGAGCACATCGACCAGACCTACGTGGTGGAGGCCACGATGTTCCAGCGCAAGCCCGACTACCTGCTGAAGGTGCGAGGCATGAGCATGCGCGACGCCGGCATCATGGATGGCGACCTGCTGGCCGTGCAGAAGGCCCGCGAGGCCAAGAACGGGCAGATCGTGGTGGCGCGCCTGGGGGACGAGGTGACGGTCAAGCGCCTGCGCAAGACCCAGCGCCACATCGAGCTCATCCCCGAGAACCCTGACTTCAGCACCATCGTCGTCTCACCGCAAGACACGAGCTTCGAACTCGAAGGCATTGCGGTGGGCCTGATCCGCAACACGATGCTGATGTGAGGCCCTTTCAGGGCGCCGGCGTGATGACCAGCCGGCCCCCTGCTGTGGCCTGGGCCTCCTCCACCCAAAGCGGCACATAGTCGCCGCGCACCCAGGCATCCTTGAAGCTGCGGTAGCCCGTGGCCCAGGGCAGGCCGCTCTGGCCGGTGCTGTGCATCACGCGCGACTGCCGAGGGTCGGCCAGGTCGTACAGCGCGCGCAGGCTCGGCCCGTGGTCGTTGAGGTAGAGCTCATTGGTGACAGCATCAGGGCGCAAGCTCACGCGCGACACGTTGACGGTATACGTGTCACCGCCGACGGGCCGACGCAGCTCAAACAGCTGCGCCAGTGCACGCACTCGGCTGAACGGGCGGTGTTCTGACACGGCCTGGTGCGCCTGGCCCCAGCGCCAGGCGGCCGGGTCCTGGCCGAATCGAGCCGAGAGTTCGTCCAGCGCCGCCGCCATCGCGTGGGCCGACATGTCGCTGCAGGTCTCCACGGCAGGCGTGCGTTTGTCGTCGCACCACCAGGCGTCGCGCCGCTCCAGGATGCCCTCCACGGCGTCGCGGAAAGTGCGGCTGGGAAACACCTTGGCGAAGGCCTCCTCGCTGCCAAACTCGTCCGCGAGCAGCGCCTTGGTGAGATGCCGCACCCAGGCCCAGTGGATCAGGGGGGCGGCCTTGTCGGCCGCCATGGTGCCGTCCCAACCCGCCAGCTGGGCTTGGGCCGCCGCGGTCAGCGCGTGCGCGGGCCGCGCGCCCTGCAACCAGGGCAGCAGCTTGACGGCGGCCAGAGACACCACGTCACCGTGCATGCGCGCCAGGTCGTCGAGCGAGTGCTTGGGGCGCTGCTCCAGCAACTGCTCGATACGCTGCTGGCGCCAGGGCGCGGCCCAGTCGCTGCTGATGTGGTGCGGGTAGTCCGGCGCGTGAATACGCTGGTTGGCGGTGGCCAGCCAGCCGCGCTCGGGGTCGAACTCGCGCGGCGTCTCGTCCTGCGGCACCCAGCCGGCCCAGTCGTAGCGGGCGTCCCAGCCGGGGGCAGGGGCCAGGCCCTTGAGGTCGTTGTCGGGTCGGCGCAGCGGCACCCTGCCCGCGGCCACGAAGCCGATCCGCCCTGCGCGATCGGCCACCACCATGTTCTGCATCGGCGCCACCCAGGCGCGAGAGGCCTGCACGAAGGCCTCGACCGAGGTGGCCCGCATCATCTTGAGCCCGGCGCCCACCGGATCGGTGTCCGGGTCCAGCGCCGTCCAGCGCATGGCCAGCACAAGATCTGGCGAACCGCCCTTGGCACCCACCAGGTCTGCCGCGGTGCCGGCGTCGGAGATGACCGGCCCGTGGCGGGTGCTGCGCACCTTCAGGCGCACCGGCTCGCTGCGGCCCTTGACGCGGATCTCCTCATCCACTGTGCTGAAAGCCGCCCAGCCGGAGGGCGTCTGGTACTGCGCGGCATCACCCGCCTTCAGGCGCTCCAGGTACAGGTCCTGGACATCCGGGCCGGTGTTGGTGAAGCCCCAGGCGACGTCAGCGTTCTGACCCAGCACGATGGAGGGCACGCCGGGCATGGTGGCACCGGCAGCCCGCAGCCCCGGAGCCTCGAGGCGTGCGAAGTACCACAGCGCCGGGGCGCTGAGCTTGAGGTGCGGGTCGTTGGCCAGCAGGGGCGCGCCCGTGGTGGTGCGCTTGCCCGCCAGCACCCAGTTGTTGGAGCCCACCCCCTCCACGCCCGAAGGTGGCGCCTGCTCGGGCAAGCTCAGCCAGGACTGGGTGGCGCCGGTCGCACCGATCTTCAGTTCACGGTACAGGGTCGAGACGTCGGCCGTTGCTGCGGGCGGTTCGCCCGGATAAGGCGGCATCAGTTCGTGGACGCGCTGCGCCGGGAAGGTCAATGCCAGCCGCATGCGCTGCAACTCGCTGTTCCAGTTGCCGCCCAGGTCCCAGGCCATCATGATGGCCCACGCCAGGCTGTCCACCGGCGTCCAGTCCTCGGGCTGCAGGCCCAGGATCAGGTACTCAGGGGGGCGGGCGCCCAGCGCCTGGCGCAACACGGCATTGATGCCTGCGGCATAAGCCTGCAGCACTTCACGCGACTCGCCCTGGGTGGCCTCCCACTGGGCCTGTGCGGCACGCCGCACACCCAGCGCGCGCAGAAAGCGGTCGGTCTCCAGCGCCCCTTCGCCGAAGGCCTCGGCCAGGCGGCCTGAGCCGACGCGGCGGTGGGTTTCGAGCTGCCACAGACGGTCCTGTGCATGCGCCACCCCCAGCCCGAACATCACGTCGCGCACACTGGCGGCGCGGATCGTCGGGATACCCTGCGCGTCGCGCAGGATGCGGATCTCGCCGCTCGCGCCGGCAAGCTGCAGGGTGCCGTTGGTCGCAGGGGTGGCCCGCCACATGTAGAGCCCAGCCGCGGCCGCTGCCATCAGCAGCAGGCCCGTAGCAGCCCACAGCAGACGCGCGCCCCAGACACGCCACACCGGCCGGACGGCTCCCGTGCGGCCCGCAGCCCGGTCCTGCGTCGCGCTCACGGCTCAGGCGCCGAGGTAATCGCCCTTGCCCACCGCCACGCCGGCCTGCCTGAGCAGCGCATACAGCGTGGTGGCGTGGAAGTAGAAGTTGGGCATGGCGTTGTGCTTCAGGTACTCCTCGCCCTGGTAGCGCAGCACATCGCCATTGCGCTTGACGATCCGGACCTCGCGCGTCTCGGAGCCATCGATCTGCGCCGGCTCGAACGACTCCACGTAGTCGATGGTCCTGCGGATGCGCGCACGCAGATCGTCCAGCGTGGCCTCGTCATCGGCCCACTTGGGAAGTTCCTGGCCGGCCAGCCGGGCCATGCAGGCCTTGGCCGCATCGCTGGCGATCTGGATCTGGCGCGCCAGCGGGAGCATGTCGGGTGCCAAGCGCAGACCCAGGTAGTTGACGGGGTCGAAACCGCGCGCCTGGGCGTGGGCCTCGGCCTTGTCCAGCCAGTTCAGCATGTTGTGCAGCAGGCGCTGGAACACCGGCGCGCTGGCGGAATGCATCGAGATGCTCATGAGGTCTTCTCCTGGGTGGACGGGGTGGACGGGGTGGACGGGGTGAACGCCGCGGCGGCCGAGGCGCAGGCGTCAGTGGCCAGGCAGGGCGCAAGCTTGGGGGTCATCCTACCGTTGCGCCGGGCCGGCGCGGAACGGGGCAGATCCGGGGGCAAAATCCAACCCTGCCCGCATTCGCGTTCCACATTCCGCATTCCCCTGCCCCTCACCTGGGGCGCAGCCTGGGTCCGGGCCTGGTTCAGGCGCCAGCACCCGTGACCCCGATCCCCATGAACGTCATCATCCTCGACGATTACCAAGATGCCGTGCGCAAGCTGCCTTGCGCCGCACTGATGGAACCGCTGCACGCCAAGGTGTTCACCAACACGGTCAAGGGCATCGGCCAGTTGTCCGTGCGCCTGCGCGACGCCGAAGTGCTGGTGCCCATCCGCGAACGCACCCACTTCCCGCGCCAGTTGCTGGAGAAGCTGCCCAAGTTGAAGCTGATTGCGCAGACCGGCAAGGTCGGCGCCCACATCGACGTGGAAGCCTGCACCAAGCTGGGCATCGCGGTGGCCGAAGGCGTAGGCTCACCTGTGGCGCCAGCCGAGTTGACCTGGGCCTTGATCATGGCCGCGATGCGACGCCTGCCGCAGTACATCGGCAATCTCAAGCACGGCGCCTGGCAACAGAGCGGTCTGAAGGCCGCCTCCATGCCGGCCAATTTCGGGGTGGGCATGGTGCTGCGGGGCAAGACGCTGGGCATCTGGGGCTACGGCAAGATTGGCCAGTTGCTCGCAGGCTACGGCCGTGCCTTTGGCATGAAGGTGGTGATCTGGGGCCGTGAAGCCTCACGCCTGAAGGCGGCGGCCGACGGCTTTGAGGTCGCGCAGAGCCGGGAGGCCTTCTTCGCCGACTGCGACGTGATCTCCGTGCACCTGCGCCTGAACGAAGCCACCCGGCACATCATCACCGCCGAAGACCTGGCCCGCATGAAGCCCACGGCCCTGTTCGTCAACACCTCGCGTGCGGAACTGCTGGAAGACGGTGCCCTGGTCTCGGCCCTCAACCGCGGGCGCCCGGGCATGGCGGCAGTGGACGTCTTCGAGAGCGAGCCAATTCTGCAAGGCCACCCGCTGCTGCGTCTGGAAAACGCCGTGTGCACACCGCACCTGGGATATGTGGAGCAGGACAGCTACGAGCTGTACTTCCGCGCCGCGTTCGAGAACGTGGTGAACTTCATCCGCAGTGAACCCACGAACATCATCAACCCTGAAGCTTTGAAGGTGAAGCGTTGATGGTGCAGCGCTGAAGCTTGTGCGCTCAAGTTCTGGCGCCGCAGGTCACGCAGTGAAGGTCTTACGCTGATGCACGATGCTGGCAGCGCTATGCCGCCGTCCCCGGCAAAGCAGGCAGGCTCCGTTCCCCAGTCGGCTGCCGAGCTGTTCTTTGTCTTCAACCGCCTGGCCCTGCAGGGGTTCGGGGGCGTGCTACCGGTCGCGCAACGGGAGTTGGTGGAACGGCGCCGCTGGCTGACCCAGGCGGAATTCGTCGAACTGCTGTCGCTCGGACAGATCTTGCCCGGGCCCAACATCGTGAACATGGCGCTCATGTACGGCGACCGGCACTTCGGTTGGCGTGGCGCACTGGCGGCCCTGGCGGGGTTGCTGCTGGCGCCATTGACCATCGTGCTGGCCCTCACCCTACTGGTGCGCCAGGCGGGTGGCTCGCCTGAGGTGACCGGAGCCTTGCGAGGCATGGGTGTGGTGGCGGCTGCGCTGATCCTGTCCACAGCCTGGAAGGTCACCGGCACTTTGAAGTCCAACCGCATGGGCCCGGCATGGTGCGCCTTGCTGGCGCTGGCCACGGTACTTGCCGTGGGCGTGATGCGCTGGCCCATGGCCGGTGTGCTGGCTGCCCTGGTGCCGCTGTCCTGGGCCCTGGCCTGGTGGAAGCTGCGACCGTGAACGCCCTGTGGTTCGGCACGCTGGGCCTGGGCCCCGCTGACTGGTGGGGCCTGTTTTTCCACTTCACGATGTTGTCGCTGCTGGCCGTAGGCGGCGCCATCACCACCGTGCCAGACATGCACCGTTACGTGGTCGTGCAGAAGTCCTGGCTGAGCGATGCCGAGCTCAGCGCCTCGGTGGCGCTGGCCCAGGCCGCGCCGGGGCCGAACGTGCTGTTCGTGGCCGTCATCGGGTTCAATGTCGCCGGCATGGTGGGCGTGCTGGCCACCCTGGGCGGCAGCCTGGTGCCCTCAGCCGTGCTGGCCATCGCCGCCGGCCGCTACGGGCGCGACCGCAAGGACAGGCGAGAGGTCCAGGCCTTCACACATGGGCTGGCGCCGCTGACCATAGGCCTGCTGGTGGCCACCAGCTGGATCCTGACCGAGCCCACGCGGCAGGCCTGGACGGCCTGGGCTCTGTTCGCCGGCACGATGGCTTGGATGGTCCGCACCCGCTTCAGCCCGCTGTGGCCGATTGCGGTGGGAGCGGGGGCCGGTGTGCTGGGCTGGGTGTGATCAGCCTTTGGTGCCAAAGATCTTGTCGCCCGCATCTCCCAGGCCCGGGATGATGTAGCCCACCTCGTTGAGGTGGCTGTCCACAGCGGCGGTCCAGCAGCGCACGTCGGGATGCGCGGCCTCCAGGGCCCGGATGCCTTCGGGTGCGGCCACCAGCACCAGGGCCCGCACGTCCTTGCAGCCGCGCGCCTTGAGCAGGTCGACAGTGGCGATCATCGAGCCGGCCGTGGCCAGCATGGGGTCCACGATCAGCGCCGTGCGCTCTTCCAGCCGGCCCACGAAGTTCTCGTAGTAATGGCGCGGCTGCAGGGTGTCGTGGTCGCGGCTCAGGCCCACCACGCTGACCTTGGCGTTGGGCACCATCATCAGCACGCCATCCAGCATGCCCAGGCCGGCGCGCAGGATGGGCACCACTGTGACCTTCTTGCCGGCAATCTGGTCCACCTCCACCGGGCCGCTCCAGCAGTCGATGCCGTGCTTTTCGAGCGGGAAGTCGGCCGTGGCCTCGTAGGTCAGCAAGGCGGCGAGTTCGCCCGTGATCTCGCGGAACTTCTTGGTCGAGATGTCGGCTTCGCGCAGCAGGCCGACCTTGTGCTTGACCAGGGGATGACGAACGTCGATGACGGGCATGGGGGTCTCCAGGGGATCCGGCTTGCTGGGGCTTGATCAGTCAGCGGTGGCCGCGGCCGCCCGGCGCTGGCGCAGCGCCTCGTACAGACACACGGCCGAGGCCACGGACACGTTCAGGCTCTCCACCGCCCCCTGCATGGGGATGCGCACGAGCTCGTCGCAGGTCTTGCGGGTGAGTTGGCGCAGGCCGGTGCCTTCGGCCCCCAGCACCAGGGCCACGGAGCCGGTGAGGTCCAGGTCGTACAGGGTCTGGGGGGCATCGTCGCTGGTGCCGACGACACGCAGACCGCGGTCCTGCAACTCGCCGAGCGTGCGCGCCAGGTTGGTCACCATCAGGTAGGGCACTGTCTCGGCGGCCCCGCTGGCCACCTTGGCCACGGTAGCGTTCAGGCCCACGGCATGGTCCTTGGGGGCGATCACGGCATGGGCCCCTGCCCCGTCAGCGGTGCGCAGGCAGGCGCCCAGGTTGTGGGGATCGGTCACACCGTCCAGCACCAGCACCAGCGCAGGGCCGCGGCCTTCGGCCTCTACGGTGTCCAGCACATCGTCCAAGGAGTGCGAGGTCTTGACTGCCGACACCCGCGCCACCACCCCTTGATGGCGGCCAGAGCCGGCCAGCTGGGCCAGCCGGGCATCGTCGCTGTCGACCACCTTCACGCCCGCCGCCTGCACGCGCTCGACGAACTGGCGCATGCGGGCGTCGCGCCGGGTGGCGTCGACATGCACCTCAATGACGGAGGCGGGGGTCGTCTTGAGGCGCACGGTGACGGCGTGGAAGCCGAACAGGACTTTGGGGGGCGGCACTTTGGAGGTCATCAGCGCATTGTCGCCACCGCCATCAGCGCGCCGATGAGCACCGGCTGATGGACCATGTAGAAGCTCAGGCTCCAGCGCCCCAGCACGGCCAGAGGACGCACCGCAGCCGGCACGGCGCCCGCCAGCCACTGAGGACGCCTGGCAAGGATCAAGCGGCCCGCCGCCAGGCCCCAGAACATCACCCCCAGCCAGGGCAGCACCGGCACGTAGTCCTCGGTAATGGGCTTGCGGGTGACCAGGCCCACCCAGTTGGTCCACCGGGTGTCGAAGAAGGGATGAGACACCAGCGCTGGGAGAAACAGGCAGACCGCCCCCAAGGCGAAAAACAACCACAACCTCACCCCGCCCGCCCCGCCCGAGCCCTGGTGGGACGAACGACCGGCCTGCGCCGTCGTGGAACGGTTCGGGGGGCTGGACGACCAAGCCAGCACCCGCGTGAGCAAGAGCATCAATGCAATGCCATGCAGCACGCCAAAGCTGATCCAGCTGCGCGGGAACATCAGCGCCGAGCCGGCACTCACCAGCAACGCACAGCCCGCCACCTGCATCCACCGCCGCCAGAAGCCAGGCCAGGTCTGCCCAGCCTGCAGGGCCACCGCCTGGGAGAGCCCGGCGCAGAACAGGAAGAGGCTGACGATGGCCGTGCGCTGACCCGTCCAGAACGGGTCGCCATAGAAGTCCTGCCGCGGCGACCAGAAGCCCAGGTGATTGAGGTCGAAACAGAAGTGAAAGCCGGCCATCCACACCATGGCCAGCCCTCTCAGGGCGTCCAGCCGGTCGAAGCGAACCACCCCATGCTGATGAGGCAGGGGCGGATCGAGACGGCTCGCTCGACGGTTTGCGGCCAAGGGCTCAGCCGGCTTCAATCCAGGCTCAGCGGTCGGCCACCAGCCGCCCCTCGGCCGCGAGCTTCACCAGCAGCCCCGCGGGCTCGAAGCGTGGGCCGTGGCGGGCCGCCAGTTCACGGCAGCGCTCGACAAAGGCGCCGACGCCGCGGGCATTGATGAACTGCAACGCCCCGCCCTCGAAGGGCGCAAAGCCCCAGCCCATGATGCTGCCGATGTTGCCATCGGCCACCGAGCGCAGCACGCCCTCCTCCAGGCAGCGCGCGGCCTCGTTGGCCTGGATGAACATCAGGCGGTCCATGAGTTCGCGCTGTTCGGGCTGCTGCGCGGCCACGGGGTAGCGCTCGGCCAGGCCGGGCCAAAGGCGCTTCTCGCCTTTCTCAACCTTCTGGCCCTTGTCGTTCTGCACCGCGGCCGCGCCATCCACCGCGGCCTCACGCCCCGGCCAGTCGTAGAAGCCCTGACCCACCTTCTTGCCCACGCGGCCGATGCCACACAAGTCGCGGATCACACTCGAACCCGGGTGCTCGGCGATGGGCCGGCCCTCGGCCAGCAGGTCCTTGCGCGTCTGCTCGGCCACGTGCAGGCTCAATGAAAGCGACACCTCGTCCTGCAGCGCCAGAGGCGGCATGGGCATGCCGGCCTGCTGCCCGGCCACCTCGATGCTGCGCGGGTGCACGCCCTCTTTGAGCATGGCAATGCCTTCCATCAAGTAGGTGGCGAAGACGCGGCTGGTGTAGAAGCCGCGCGAGTCGTTCACCACGATGGGCGTCTTGCCGATCTGCTGCACGAAATCAAACCCCCGCGCCAGCGTGGCGTCCGAGGTCTGCGCGCCCACGATGATTTCCACCAGCGGCATCTTGTCCACCGGACTGAAGAAGTGCAGGCCGATGAAGTGGTCAGGCCGGGCGCTGGCCTGGGCCAGCCCCGTGATGGGCAAGGTGGAGGTGTTGGAGGCGAACACGGCACTGGCGCCCATCACGGCCTCGGCCTTGGCAGTGACCTCAGCCTTGACCGCGCGGTCCTCGAACACGGCCTCGATCACCAGATCGCAGCCCGACAGGTCGGCAAAGTCGGTGGTGGGCGCGATGCAGGCCAGCAGCGCGTCACGCTTCGCCGGCGTGCTGCGGCCCTTGCGCACCGCGCCGTCCAGCAGACCCTGCGACCAGGCCTTGCCGCGCTCGGCACCCTCTTGCGAGCTGTCCAGCAGCACCACCTCCAGGCCGGCCTTGGCCGCCACGTAGGCGATGCCGGCGCCCATCATCCCGGCCCCCAGCACACCCAGCTTGCGCACCTTGGCCGCAGGCTGACCCGCCGGTCGCGAGGCCCCTTTCTTCAGCGCATTGAGCTGATGCCACAGCGTGCCGATCATGTTCTTGCTGGCCTGCGACATGGCACACGCCGCGAAGTAGCGGCTCTCCACCTCACAGGCCGCCTCGAAGCCCAGCAGGCCGCCCTCGTAGACGCTGCTCATGATGTGCTGCACGGCTGGGAAGTTGCCCCAGGTGCGGGCTGATGCCACCGAGGGCGCGACAGTCCACAACTGCGCCATGGCCGGCGAGCGCGAATCCCCGCCGGGGAAGCGGAACTTGGGCTCGTCCCAAGGCTGGCGCGCGGCCGGATGCGCCAGCACCCAGGCCCGGGCCTGCGCGAGCAGTTCGTCACGGTTCGGTGCCACCGCAGCCAGCAGGCCGAGCGCCAGAGCCTTCTGGGGCGAGAGGTCCGTGCCTTCAGTCATCAGTTGCAGGGCGGCCTGCATGCCGATCAAGCGCGGCAGGCGCACCGTGCCGCCGCCGCCGGGCAGCAGTCCGAACTTCACCTCGGGCTGACCGATCTTCAGCCGCGCATCATCCACTGCAATGCGGGCGTGGCAGGCCAGGGCGATTTCCAAGCCGCCGCCCAGGGCGTGACCGTTGATCGCGGCCACCACCGGCTTACCCTGGGTTTCGAGGCGGCGCAGCTGGGCCTTCATCGCCATGCTGGTGTCGAAAGGCTCTTCCGGCCGGGTCCAGCGCGACATGCGGTCCAGGTCACCCCCCGCGCAGAAGTCGGCCTTGCCCGAGGTCAGCACCAGGCCCTTCACGGCAGGATCGGCCATGCGCTCGACGGCCTGCGCGATCCCTTGCATCAGCGCATCGCCCACCACGTTCATGGGCCGGCCCGGCAGCTCCATCACCGCCAGCAGGACACCGTCCTCACCCAACTGCAGATTCACAGCATCCGTCATGGTCACACCCTCTCGATGATGGTGGCAATGCCCATGCCGCCGCCCACGCACAGCGTGGCGGCGCCCGTGCTGAGGTCGCGCCGCTCCAGTTCATCGAGCAGCGTGCCCAGCAGGATGCAGCCCGTGGCGCCCAGGGGATGCCCCATGGCGATGGAGCCGCCGTTCACGTTCACGCGGTCCATGTCCAGGCCCAGGTCGCGCGCCGTCTTCATGGGCACCACGGCAAAGGCTTCGTTGATCTCCCACAGGTCCACGTCCTGCGGGCTCATGCCGGCCTTGGCCAGCGCCTTGCGGCAGGCTGGCGTGGGGCCGGTGAGCATGATGGTGGGTTCGGAGCCGATCACGGCTGCGGCCCGGATGCGGGCGCGCGGCTTCAACCCTGCGGCCTCACCGCCCGCCTTGGAGCCCACCAGCATCAGCGCAGCACCGTCGACGATGCCGGAGGAATTGCCGGCGTGGTGCACGTGGTCGATGCGCTCGACCGTCGTGTACTTGCGCAGCGCGGTGGCATCGAAGCCCATCGCGCCCATCTGCGCGAAGGAGGGCTTCAGCGAGGCCATCGCCTCCAGGCTGGCTTCGGGACGGATGGTCTCGTCGTGGTCCAGCATCGTCAGCCCGACGATGTCGAGCACCGGCACCACCGAGCGATTGAAGCGAGCGTCGGCGCGGGCCATGGCAGCGCGCTGGTGCGAGCGCTGGGCGAAGGCGTCCACATCGGCACGACCCCAGCCTTCCAGCGTGGCGATCAGGTCGGCACCGATGCCTTGCGGCGCGAAGCCCAGCTTCTGGTTCACGTGCGGGTCCAGCGCCCAGGCGCCGCCGTCGCTGCCCATGGGCCAGCGGCTCATGCTCTCCACCCCGCCGGCCACCACCAGGTCTTCCCAGCCGCTCTTGACCTTGGCCGCGGCCAGGTTCACCGATTCCAGCCCGCTGGCGCAGAACCGGCTTTGCGTGACGCCGGCCACGGTCTGTGCCCAGTCGGCGTCCAGCACCGCGGTGCGGGCGATGTCGGCGCCCTGCTCCCCCAACGGCGTGACGCAGCCGAGCACCACGTCGTCCACCAGGGCGGTGTCCAGCGCCAGCCGCTGCTGCAGGGCGTTGAACAGCGTGCGCAGCAGCCACACCGGCGTGGCCTGGTGCAGTCGGCCGTCCTTCTTGCCCTTGCCGCGGGGCGTGCGCACGTGGTCGTAGATGTAGGCGTCGCTCATCACAACACCCGCTGCAGCTTCAAGGCCACCGTCATGTCGCCCGAGACCTTGAACTTGCCGGTCATGAAGCCCATGGTCGGGTCCATCTGACCTGTCATCAGCGCCACCAGGTTGGTGCGGGAGATCTTGATCGTGCAGTCGGCGTCGATGTCGTCGTTCACCACGCGGTTGGGCGAAGAGCGCCCGTCCAGCACGACAACACCGTCCTCGCCGCAGTCGAACTTCAAGGTGGCGTTCAATCCGCTGTCCTCGCCCATCTTGTCGCGCATGGCCTGGGTGATGGAGGGCATGTCCATGGTCAGTTCTCCGTCTTGGTCGCTTGGTGTGGGAGTTGAGTGGGCGCAGAGGCAGCGCAGTCTGCCGTGCGGGGCCGGTTTTCCACCGATAGTGAAGCTCGCGGGTCCGCGTTAGTCTGCGCGTTCTGTCTTGTCGCACCAGAGTCTGCCAGTTCCCGTCAGCATGCTCGAAAACCCTCAGTCCGCGCCGACCCTTCCCACAGTTCGTGACGGCGCCCTTGCGCCTGCGAAGCCAGCTAGCGCCTACGCCAGCGTCTTCCGCCCCGACCTGTTCTCGGGGCAGCTGATCTGGGTGACGGGCGGAGGCAGCGGCATCGGCCGCTGCGTGGCCCATGAATTGGCCAGCCTGGGCGCCCACGTGCTGATCAGCGGCCGCAAGACCGAGAAGCTCGAACGGGTCGCCGCCGAGATCAAGGAGGACGGCGGCCGCTGCTCGACCATCGCCTTCGACATCCGTGACGAGGACGCCGTGCGCGACGGCGTGGCGCGGGTGCTGGGTGAGCACGGCCCCATCGCCGGACTGGTCAACAACGCCGGCGGTCAATTCCCCGCGCCCCTGCTGGCCATCCAGAAAAAGGGCTTTGATGCCGTGGTGGCCAACAACCTCACCGGCGGCTTCCTGATGATGCGCGAGGTGTTCACCCAGTGCATGCAGGAGCGCAGCGGCGCGATCGTCAACATGACGGCCGACTTTCGCAACGGCATGCCGGGCATGGGGCACTCGGGTGCCGCACGTGCCGGCATGAGCAACCTCACCATGACGGCCGCCTACGAGTGGGCCCACGCCGGGGTGCGGGTCAACGCCGTGGCCCCGGGCTGGATCGCCTCCAGCGGCATGGACACCTACGGCGGCGCCCTGCGCTCCTTCATTCCCAAGCTCAAGCAGCACGTGCCGCTGCGCCGCATGGGTGTGGAGGCCGAGGTGTCTGCAGCCATCGTCTTCCTGCTGTCTCCCGCGGCGGCCTTCATCACCGGCGTCACGCTGCAGATCGACGGCGCGGCCTCGCTGGGCAGCGACATCTTCCCGCTGGGCGATGAGGCCCGGTCATCACCCTTCCAGGGGTTCCACCGGGCGGCGACGCCTGATGTCTTGAAATGAACGACTCCGCCATGCAACTCACCTCTGAACATCGCCAGATCGCCGACACCGTCGAACGCTTCATCGTCAACGAAGTCAACCCCCACGTGGCCGCCTGGGAGGCCGCGGGCGAGTTCCCCAGCCACCAGGTCTTCAAGCAACTGGGCGACCTGGGGCTGCTCGGCCTGAAGTACCCCGAAGCCTTCGGCGGAGCGGGGCTGGACTTCAGCTATTCGGCGGTGATGGCCGAAGCCCTGGGCGTGTGCGCCTGCGGCGGGGTGCCCATGGCCATTGGCGTGCAGACCGACATGGCCACGCCAGCGCTCGCCCGGTTCGGATCGGACGAACTGCGCAGAGACTATCTGGCGCCCACCATCGCCGGGGACATGGTGGCCTGTCTGGGCGTCAGCGAACCCAGCGGCGGCTCGGATGTCGCCGCGGTCAAGACCACCGCCAGGGCAGAGGGCGGAGACTGGGTCATCAACGGCACCAAGATGTGGATCACCAACGGCCTGAAAGCCGACTGGTGCTGTCTGTTGGCCAACACCGAGGAGGGCCCTGCGCACCGCAACAAGAGCCTGATCGTGCTGCCCATGGACGCGGTGGGCATCAGCAAGCAGAAGATCCACAAGATCGGCATGCACTCGTCCGACACCGCGCAGCTCTTCTTCGACAACGTGCGGGTGCCGCGCCGCCACCTCATTGGCGAAGAGGGCAAAGGCTTCACCTACCAGATGATGCAGTTCCAGGAAGAGCGGCTGTGGGCTGCGGCTTCGTCGCTGCGCACCTTCGACCGGCTCATCGACGCCACCATCGACTACACGCGCCAGCGCCAGGCCTTCGGCCGCAGCGTGCTGGACAACCAGGTGGTGCACTTCCGTCTGGCCGAGTTGCGCACCGAGGTGGAAGCCCTGCGCGCCCTGACCTGGAACGCCATCGAGCGCTACGTGGCCGGTGAGGACGTGACCCGGCTGGCCTCGATGGCCAAGCTCAAGTGCGGCCGCCTGGCACGAGAGCTTGCGGACAGCTGCCTGCAGTACTGGGGCGGGATGGGCTTCACCGCCGACAATCCGGTATCGCAGTTCTACCGCGACGGCCGGCTCACCTCCATCGGCGGCGGTGCCGACGAGGTGATGCTGGGCATCATCTGCAAGTTGGAGGGCACGCTGCCGGGCCGGCATTGACGCACCCGAAGTATGGCCTAAGCGCCCGTCGGGCGCAGGCCAGTCCCAAGACCGCCCTGGCCGAACCCGTCGTCCGCCAGGCCGTGCGGCAACGAATCACCACGACATGTCCTCCTCCTCCACGCCCCTCCTCCCCCGCAGCGCCGAAGAACAGGCGCGCTTCGAAACCGCCCTGATCGACCTCTTCGAGCACCGCATCAGCTTCAACAAGGTGCTGGGCCTGAAGGTGCTGTCGGTGCGCCCGGGCGATGTGCGGGCACGCATCGCCATGAAGCCCGAGCTGATCGGCAGCTATACGCACGGCCGCCTGCACGGTGGTGTCATCTCTTCGGTGCTCGATGCGATGGGCGGACTCGCCATCATGGTGGGCATTGCCGAACGCCACCCTCTCGACAACGCCCCGCAGGTGATGTCGCGTTTCGCCAAGATGGGCACCATCGACCTGCGCATCGACTTCCTGCGCCAGGGCATCGGCCAGCACTTCGTTGCTTCGGCCGATGTCACCCGGCTGGGAGGGCGGGTTGCGTCCACCCAGATGCGTTTCGTCAACGACGAAGGCACACTGATTGCCACGGGCGCCGCCTCCTTCATCGTGTCCTGACACCCCCGGGCCGCAGCAGGACGCCTGGGCTACGATCTCTCCTGCCAAGAACTTCCCCACCGTTGTCCCGGAGCCCTGCATGCAAGTCGTCTGCCTCGACCTGGAGGGCGTTCTCGTCCCGGAAATCTGGATCGCCTTTGCCGAGCGCACCGGCATACCGGAATTCCGCCGCACCACGCGCGACGAGCCTGACTACGGCAAGCTGATGCGTTTTCGTATCGGCCTGCTGAGCGAGCGGGGCCTGAAGCTGGCCGACATCCAGGCCGTGATCGCGGGCCTGTCGCCCCTCGAGGGCGCCAAGGACTTCCTGGACGGCCTGCGCGCGCAGTATCAGGTGATCATCCTGTCGGACACCTTCTACGAGTTTGCCGACCCGCTGATGCGCCAGCTGGGCCGCCCCACCTTGTTCTGCCACAAGCTGGAGATCGACGCCGAGGGCTTCGTGGCCGACTACAAGCTGCGCCAGCCCGACCAGAAGCGTCACGCAGTGAACGCGCTGAAGGGCCTGAACTTCCAGGTGATGGCTGCTGGCGACTCCTACAACGACACGGGCATGCTGAGCGCCGCGCATGCGGGCTTCTTCATCCACCCGCCCGAGAGCATCGTGACGCAGTTTCCGCAGTTCCCGGTGCACCACGACTACGCCAGCCTGCGCACCTCCATCGACGGCGCGGCGCTGCGCCTGCGCACCGAAAACGTGTGACGCTGCGGCCCCGCCAGACAACACATCACTCCCCACCTGCCCACGACCATGAAGTTCCTGCACACCCTCGCGCTGCTGCTGAGCCTTGCCACCGCCGCCTCCGGCGCCTGGGCGCAAGCCTGGCCTGCGGCCAAACCTATCCGCCTCGTCATTCCCTTCCCCGCTGGCGGGGCCACGGACATCATCGGCCGCCAGGTGGCGCAGAAGCTGTCAGTGGCGCTGGGCCAGCAGGTGGTGGTGGACAACAAGCCCGGTGCCGGCGGCGCCATCGGTTCCGACCTCGTGGCCAAGGCACCGGCCGACGGCTACACCTTGCTGATGGCCACCAGTTCCACCCACTCCATCGGACCGGTGCTCAACCCCAAGATGCCCTATGACGCGGTGAAGGACTTCGCACCCGTCTCCCACATCGCCAACGCCCCCAGCGTGCTGGTGGTGGGGCAGAACTTCCCGGCGAACACGGCACGCGAACTGATCGACCTGGTCAAGCGCAACCCGGGCAAGTACAACTTCGGCTCCAGCGGCATCGGCACCTACCCGCACCTGTCGGCGGAGATGTTCAAGTGGCGGGCCGGTGGCCTGTTCGCGGTGCACATCCCCTACCGAGGCACGGGACTGGTCATCACCGACCTCGTGGCCGGCCAGATCGCCTTCCTGATGGACAGCATCGTCTCGGCCCAGACCCACATCCGCAGCGGCAAGGTCAAGCCGCTGGCCGTCAGCGGCACCAAACGCTCGGCCACGCTGCCCAATGTGCCCACGCTCAAGGAAGTAGGCGTGCCGGGCATGGAGTTCGGCAACTGGTTCGGCATGTTCGCCCCGGCGGGCACCGCGCCCGAGGTGGTGAGCCGCCTGAACCGTGAGCTGAACGCCATGCTCAAGGCGGCGGACTTCGTGGAAGGCCTGGACAAGGTGGGCGCCGAGCCCGCAGGCGGCACGCCGGAGCAGTTCGCCAAGACCTACCGGGACGAATCAGAGGGCTGGAAGGCCCTGATCCAGCGCGCCGGCATCAAGCCGGAGTAAGGGGGCTGCGGGGGTTCATCTTGTCGTCCTGTGCCGTCGGATCGGGATGCGGGGGACCGAGCGCCCCACGGCACCCACCAGTAGCGCGTCAGGTGGAAGGAGATCGGCGCGGAGAGAACGATGCTGTCGATTCTGGCCAGCACGCAGATCGTCAAGGCCAGCAGGCTCGCTTGCCACGGCGCGAAAGGCTCCAGCTTGCCGACGTCATGTAGCCCTGCCTCAATCCATTGAACGTCAACACGCACTCAGGCATAGGTATCGATCAACTCACCCAGCCCCGGCGTGCGCTTTCGGGCCGCAGCGGGTGCTTGAGTGGGTGCATCCGGGCGAGCGTCCTTTTCCATTTTCTGCGCGTCTGCCTGTTGGCGCTGTTGCTGCAGAACCGCGATTTGCGCCTTCAGGATCTGGATCTGACTCTGCAGCAACTGTCTTTGGGTTTCTTTGGCCTTGGCATCCATATCGCTGGCGTCCAGATTCTTCAATTTGGTCGTCAGTTTGTCTATCTGCTTCTTGATTAGAAACGTGCCTCAGCATGCCTGTCCCTGATCACTTTTTTCGGCACCGGCTTGGTACGCGCCGCGTCAACGATGAGGTTGGCGATCAGGTCGCGCAGGTCGAATCGGTGGTTGAACCG
>Ga0315907_10000796_pt1 | contig 44046 bp, 39 predicted proteins | sample LakEriMetagenome_3_FD_203525 | JGI IMG/M metagenome (GOLD analysis project Ga0315907, IMG submission 203525) | Freshwater fungal communities from buoy surface, Lake Erie, Ohio, United States - Buoy 12 MA123 | ecosystem: Environmental > Aquatic > Freshwater > Lake > Lake biofilm | place: USA...
CCTTGACCGCTGTGCAAGTGGCCTTGCTCACCATCTACGACATGTGCAAAGCCGTGGACCGCGGCATGACCATCACCGATGTCCGCTTGCTGGAAAAACATGGCGGTAAGAGTGGCAGCTTCGTGGCTGGCTCGTAAGTCATTGATTTTTAATGGCTTATTTACGGGATTTTGCAGGCGGCATTGTCTGCGAAGTCTCTTGAGCGCAGACTGTGCACAAGCCGACATGTTGAGACTTCGATGAGCCTGTCCCATTTCTGTCCCATCAAGGATAGATATGGCATCGTTTCGTTATCGAATCAATCAATGGCAAGCTCGTGTACGCCGCAAAGGCTTTCCCGACGAAACCAAGAGCTTTACAACTCGTCAAGAAGCTGAAAAGTGGGCATGCAGCATTGAATCCAACATGGATAAAGGGCTGTTTGTTGACGCTAGCGAGGCTCAGCGCAACACATTACGAGACCTCATAGAGCGTTATCTGATTGAAGTCACGCCACATATGAAGGGCGCATCTGACGACACTATTCGTCTCAAGGCCATCATGCGAAAGCCAATCGCACAATGGAGCATGGTTGGGAACTTCGCGGTTGGTACAACCATCTTCAAATTGATGGCATATCGTTGTTGGAAAGTCTGGCCTTTCAAGGTGTTGGTACTCAGATTGCGACACATCAAAAGACAGCTACGTGCTTTGACTCATTAGCGTTTCACCCTTGATTTGTGGACCACAGTACAAAAACCACTTCTGTAAGCGGTAGTGATGATGATTACCCGAACACCCCCAGTGGTCCACCTACCCCCATAGTTGTGAGAGCCTTTGGTCAAGCTGTTGTACTTGAAAAATGATCTGAGTTTGAAGCTTGCCCAGCAGAGACCCACAAGCAACTCGATAAGATAAAAAATATAGGTGCAAATGAAAAAGCCTCTTCGGCTGAAGAGGCTTGATTTCAAAAGACTTTTCCAATTCCAAAACACATGGCTGTGTGGACTTGAGGCTTAATCTAAACAGGCACTTGACCCAAGCACCATTGACCCGCCAACCAGTCAGTCTCCCACAACGCTCCTAAAATTAAAGACACGACATCTTTGTCAGTCGTCCTTATTGACAATGTCTGGGGTAACTGCATCAACTGTGTTAATTACCGTTTTTACGCCATAGACAGCCACAGTGCCAACGCCATCGGCCACAGCTAACAAAGTACCGCATGCGCTAAGTTGAGCGCAAAGAAGAAGTGCCACCAGTATTCTCATAACCCTACCCATTTTGATCTGGCTGTTGTTTGAAAATGACAGCAGGCAAGGATTTGAGGAAGTATCAGAAATTAAAGTTACGGAAGCTTAAGAACAATCAAATCATTGATGAAAGATTTGATATTTGCTTGAACCGCACCTTCATTTGCAAGTTTCAACCTTTGTGAACCAACAAACGCATCAGACACGGTGGCTGTGTATCTAGTCTGTATTACTCTTGTATAAACTTCTTTACGCGTTTGATTCTCTACAAGAGAGTATCTAACTGTGGACGTTACAGTCATATCAAAACCCATTAACGGCTGATCCAATCTTGTTAAATCAGCGGTGAGTTGATAACGACCACCAGAAGCAATTTTGCTGAACATACCTGCATTTTGAAGCGATTGCTCAAGCGCACGTCTGAAAGCATCGCTAGAGACTTGCGAAGTCCACATTGCATTTGTTTCCCTACCACCTGTAACCTCAAGCACACCAACACTATTTTTCAATGCGGGGTTTGTTTGGGTTATGGGTAAAGAAACTGCCATTTGCTCAACAGCTGCAGGCGTGGCGCAGCCGCCGAGTATCAAAACAGAAAAAATTACAAATAATTTTTTCATTTTTTTTCTTTATCCGGTGCACTTTTTCATAGTGCCGGCTGATTGCAAAGCGTCGTATTCACCCTTAAGACGCGAGAGCTCAGCCTCTTGTTGACTGGTACCACCCAGTGCGAACAATGCAGGCCAAAAAAGCAAGCCTCCTCCAATCAAAATTGCTTTATCGTTGGTTGCCGCTTGATCAAGGCGACCAGAGAGTTGGTTTGCTCGTCCTTGAACTCGCAACATCTCTTGTCGAAGTTGTTCACAGTCGTAGTTAGAAAACTGCATAGGTGAAACATAAGTGGCAGCAACATCTTTACCAGCGGTAGCGCATCCACCCACTATTGAGGCAATGGCGACAGACAGGACAAGTTTCTTCGAGATATGGGACATCTTCATCTTTCAAAAAGTTATATTTCTATGCGTGGTTTTACGCAAACTACGAAAAAATTCACCGTGATGATACCTTTTTAAATCGATTCTTATCAAGGTGCCAGTGACGATCATAGCTGCGTTCAAAGATAGCTTGAAATATTTGGGGCGTACTTTATGTGCAGCTTGTACTTCATCACTCATTGATCAACACAGTTGAGGCCCCAATCTTCAGAGCTACTTGTGTGGGCGACAGTGAGATCAAGTCACGCCAGCACCCTCTCTGGTCCACGCACCCCCTCACGCATAGAAGCAATTTGCAATGTTGACAGCCATTGTTGAACTTCGTAGCATGAATACGGGTTGCGACAGTTCTGTCCCAATCCTGTCCCAGCAACTATAAAGTGCGGACATGTGAATCGATGAATTTCTCAAGCGTCTTGTGCCACGCCACCGCGGAGTGCACGGGCCCCACGGGCGTGGAGATGGAAGCCTTGACCGCTGTGCAAGTGGCCTTGCTCACCATCTACGACATGTGCAAAGCCGTGGACCGCGGCATGACCATCACCGATGTCCGCTTGCTGGAAAAACATGGCGGTAAGAGTGGCAGCTTCGTGGCCAGGGATTGAGTATCAACAAGTTGTCGGTTGTGCCCTACTGAAATATGACCGAAACCCAAAGTTGTCCAAGCACATTCAATAGCGTGTCTTGGCTGTCTTCAATCCGTCCATTTGCCATCAAAAACATCAGTAGTTGACTGGCGAGCGCCCTCCGGTGGCTGCATCACTGAGCGCTTTGTTGATGATGCCAGTCGTCACGGATGCAAAGAAGCGTGCACCCCAAGAGGCATATCTGTCTTCATCATCCTTTGTGAGAGCCAGTACGCCTGGACATTTGCCTGCAGCTGCAACCGCCCGAATGGCTTGTTCAATTGCAGCCTGAACAGGCGGCTCGTTCCAGCGGTTTTCATGACCCATCGTGTGCGCGAGGTCGTTGGGTCCGACGAAGACAGCATCTACGCCTGGTACAGCCGCAATGGCGCTAGCGTTGGCGACCGCCTCTGGCGTTTCAATCATCACAATCAGCGCGATACCCTCGTTGCTGCGCTGAGTGTGCTGTGGCCCACCGAATACCCCATACCCGGCAGCGCGGGATGAAAATGCACTGCCGCGCTGACCCGACACACCGGCTGCGCCCACTGGGAGTGGGTATTTCACGCGTTGCACCAGTGAGGCGGCGTGCGCGGCGGTATTCACCATTGGAATCTGCAGGCCGCCCGCACCCAAGTCCAGCGTTCGCGCAATGTCTTGCTCTAGGCAGCGCACCAGTGCAGGCAAACCACTGGCGCGCGCAGCGCGCAACATATGTTCGGTGGTTTCCAGCCCTGCGCTGCCATGTTCGTTATCGATCACCACGAAATCAAATCCTGCAAATGCGCACATCTCGACCAAAGCGGGAGAAGGGATGCCGTTGAAAATGCCGCGCAGGCGTTGGCTGCTGCGCAACATTCCAGGCAGGCGGTTGTCCAAGGGATGGTGAGTTGGGTTCATACCGCTTTTTTCCACAGTTCTTCGCTGGCCATGCGGGCACCTTCGGCCATGCTGGCCAGTTTGGCATAACAGATCGGAGGGTGGATGGCGCCATACCCAGCAAAGGTCCCAAAACCACAGTCGGATGCCGCCATCACCCGGTCACGGCCGACGATGTTGGCGTAGGTCAACAAGCGCTGGGCCACCAGACGCGGATGCTCAATGAAGTTGTTGACCGAGTCCAAAACGCCGGGAGCAAGGATCTTGTTGTCAGGGATGCGATTCTCCTTCGCCGCCTGGGCCCAGACCTCCCACTCGTGCGCATGGCGCGGGTTCGCGCCTTCAAACAGCGTCGTGGCGGGTTTGGCCTTGAGCACCACATCGATGATCTTGTCCAGGCCGATGTCTCGGTGGTGGGGGCCTTCGTAGTTGCCCCAGCAGACGTGCATGCGGACCCGCTCGGCTGGGATATTGCGCAAAGCATGGTTGAGTGCTTCAACCTGCATGTGTGCATTGCGCAAGAACTCGGGTTCGTCGGCGTCGCGAAACTGGATGTGGCGCCCCATGGCCAGATCGGGCGCATCGATTTGCAAGTCAAGGCCGGCGGCCACAATGGTCTCGTACTCGGTACTCATCGCTTCGGCCAAGGCCTGCAAGTAATGCTCCCGGGTGGCGTAGTACTTGTTGGGCTGAAAGACGGCAATCACACCGGGTGATGCGCTGTTCATGAAGGCGCGCACCGGCTCCTGCCCCGGCTCGGCAGATTTCTGGCAGGCGGCCTTCAGGTTGGTGATGTCCTTGTGCAGCGCAGACAGGTCCTTGACCTTGATGGGGCCAGTGCAAATGGGACGGTGGTATTTGGGGGTGGCGCCCAGCTTGGACAGACGCTCTTTGAACTCTGGAAAATCGTCCAAGTCCAGCGGCACCGCGCGAGGCATTTCGCCGAGCTCGAAACCGGTCAGCCGATGGCGAATGTAGGTGGCGTAAGAGATCTTGCCCATTTCGCCATCACTCACCACGTCCACCTTAGCCTTCACTTGTTTTGCCACCACATCGTTGACTTCGGCCTGCATGACCTCGTCGAACGTGGCTGGGTCGTAGTTGAGGCCGCTGTCTTGGGCAAACAACTGGGTCACGACCCGTTCGGGACGGGGCAAACTACCCACATGGGTGGTGAGGATTCGTTGACTCATGGTGCAGTGCTCCTGATTGATAAGGGTGAGTAGAAAGCCTCAGCGCTGCGAACGATCGACAAAGTTCTTGGGTGCCACAAAGCCGTTGGCATCGATCGCGCGGTTGGCCTCTGCAGCGGCTTGAACAACTTCATCGCTCCAGACAATGCGCTTGCTGTGATCGCCTGGGGTCATGACCAGCATCACCGCTTCTTTGGACGTGTTGTTGCGGTAACTGCGCCAAACGTGGGCTGGCATGGCATAGCTGTCCCACCCTTCCGTGCTGCCTTTGGCCTGAAACAATGCGTGGGCGTCTGTGCCCTCAGCCATGATCTCTACCTCGCCGCGGTAGACCACCAGCACCTGTTTGTCGACCAGATGGTGGCGCGACACGCCTGCGCCTGGGGGCAAAAGCATCCACTCTATAGAGAAACCATGGGCATTCATTACCGGCGATAGGTGATTGCGATCCTGTGACATTCCCAAGCCAATCACTGGAGCCAACTGAGCGCCACAACTGGGCAAGCAACTGTCGAGCAAAGCCTCGCTGGACCAGTCCAAATCGGCAAAGCGCACCGCCCGCTTTCCCATGGCCGCAGGTGTCCATTTGCGCAAAGCAGCGATGTCTTGAATGCTCATCGGTTGCAGGCGCTTGTCGCTGTCGGTCCATTGCTGGCCCAGTTGTTCGTCGATGATGCGGTAGTCCTCGGTCAGGTGAACGCCTTGCTCCCGCGCGGCGTCCAAGGTCCAAGGCCCCCACAGAATGCCGCCGGTGTCGTCACGGCCCAAGGCCGTGAACATAAAGGCATCTTGTGGACCCAAGCTTTGAAACCCCCGGTAAATCCAGGTGGGAACGGTAAAGATATCGCCTTCGCCAACCTCGGCTGTGTGCGTGTCCGGATCAAAGCCCCAATGCATCTGCCATCGGCCTTTGGTGCAAATAAACACCTCGGCGGTGAAGTGCATGTGCGGGGGGTTGATGGTGCCCGCTGGCATGGACACCCCTCCCACCTGAAAACCGTGCTTTTCGCGCAAGCTCACAGGCTGGTTCGGGTTTTGCGACACCCCAGGCCCTATCAAGGCAAAGTTCTTCTTCGGCGCACAACCCGGAATTCTGTAGTCTATGAAGGCATCGGTGCTGTAGCGCAGGCCGTCAAAGGGAATGAATCGCTGGAGCAGTTCTTCTTGAGTCATCATCATTAAAGCTCTTGGTTTGTAGAGAAATCCATTGCCGCAGGGCATCGCTCAACCGTGGACTCGCTTCAAGTGGGACAAAATGCCCCACTCGAGGCAACTCCACCCATTGCGCATTCGGTTGTGTCATGACCATTGACCGTTGCATCGCAGGCGTACACAAGCGGTCCTTTGCACCGCTGACAATTAAAAGTGGACCGGTAAAGCGGGCCAAGTCGGCATGACCATCGGGCCTTGAGGCTGCCCAATTGAACTCGGCATGTGCAACTTTGCTGTCAGTTGACAGCGCCATGTCGTGCACCATCCTGGCGTGACGCCTGCGCTGCATCTCATGGTGAAAATATTCGGGCTTGACACGCTGGGCCACAGCCCCTGGGCCCAACACTCTCCACAATCTCCAAAGTCGTGACGTCTTACGTTGGATAGTCACACCTGCGCCCAAAGCATTACTGGCCACCATGGCCAAACGCTCTATGCGCTCGGGTGCCCGGCGTAGCAACTCCAACGCCCACAAGCCGCCCAGTGAAAACCCAACCAAACAAAAGCGTTGCGGAAGTTGGGCCAACAAAGCCGCTGCCCAGTCAACGTTTCGGCCCAAGTCACGGTATCCGACGATTTTCACATTGGCTATGCCGCGCAATGCATGCTTTTGACGGTGAAAAATTCGCTCATCGCATAACGTACCTGGAATCATGACCACGCAAGGCAATTCACTGGGTCCGCCATCTGAGCGCTTTTTGCCCTCAGCATTGGGCTGGAGTTTTGATTTCTTTTCAGACATACCGCCGCGTCTGGTTGAACTCACGCATACGCGCCAGCACATCGACACCGATCTGCCGGTAGACATGCAGCAGGTCCACCAAGACCCAGTTCTCGCGGATCAAGCCATTTTCACATCGCCAAAAATCCAAGCTGCGCATGGTGATTTTCTGCCCTGAGGGCGCTATGCCCATCCAACCGTCGCCGCTGATGGTGGCCATCATGCCGGGCCAGGCGGTGAAGCCAACATAGTTGCCATCGGCGAAGAAATGACCTGTGCCGCCAGAGCCACGCCGGTCGGGCATGCCATTGAGGAAAGGAATCTGGTGCCAGTTGCGAAAGCCAGAGATACCGCGCCCCGTTCCAATGCCAGAGGGACCGTACCAACTGAAGCGCGGATGCCAGTACTTCTCCAACTCCATCGCAGCGACCCCGCCGCTGGCAAACCTTGACAAACCGGCGAGCATGTCCTGCACCAATTGCCGGCTGGCTTGCGAACGCGCTTCGTTGTATGGACCGTCCACCAGCCCATCCTGGGTCGCCGGGCCAGGCACGTGCCATTCCCGACCCAAGCTGGGCACCATCGGCCACGCGCGCGCCTGCAACATCAACTCGGGAATGTCCCACAAGGCCTGCATCTCGACGACCTTGCCATCCTCCATGCGGAAGAACTCGTGGAAACGCAAAGAAACCTGATGGCCGGTCGGCGGTATGTCCATCCAGGGCCGAACAAAGGTGCCGGTGTAGTAACCGCAACAGCCGACCCAATCCCCGCCAATAGCGCCCGGGCCGGCCATGACGATGGTGTCGCGCCGCTCCAGGTCAGGGATGGCGCGTTGCAGTGGCTCAAACACGTCGCGGTACAGGCCTTGCGGTCCCTCCAGATCGTCGAAGGGCGTTGCCAGATGCACGATCGCATCCGGTTCGAACACGGCATTCAGTGCAGCGTAAACCGCGTTGGGCTCGTAGTCGTACAAGGCTTGCCGCAGCGTCGTCAGCGCCGCCTTGTTGTGGTGGTGGATGTCTTCTGCCATTGGAACATCAACCCTTGACAGCTCCCTGGGTCAGTCCGCCAACGATCTGCTTTTGAAACACCACAACCAAGATGATCAGCGGAATCGTGATGCTGACGGCGCCTGCAACCCCTTGCATCAGCAGTGCCTCGCTCTCGGCGGTGATCGAATTGGCAATGGCCGCAGGCATGGTCATCTTGTCGGCGTTCGTCAGCGCCGAACTGAGCAGGAAGTCGTTGTACGCCAGCAGGAAGCTGAACAGGCCAGTGGTCACAACGCCAGGCCACATGACCGGAATGATGACGCGTCTGAACGCTTGAAACCGAGTGCATCCGTCGACCAATGCGGCCTCGTCGAGCTCGTTCGGAATATTGACAAAAAACGAACGCAACATCCAGATGGTGAACGGCTGGTTGATCGCTACCAGCACGAAGATCAGTGTGAAATAGCTGTTGCGAATACCCAGTGCGTCGAAGATGGTGAAGAACGATGGCAGCAGACTGGAGTGTGGAATGGCCCGAAACACCAGCGCCACCAGCAGCAGCCAGAAGCCCAGAGAACCCCGGTAGCGAGACAGGGCATAACCCGCCAGGCAACCCACGGTCAGCGAAATGGTCACCGTGAACACCGTTACCAGCGCCGTGTTAAAAAAATTGCGGTAAAACTCTTTCTCGATCCACAGACGGCTGTAGTTTTCGAAGGTGAATGGCGCCACCCACTTGATGGGTGCGGAGAACGCGTCGACATACTGGCGAAACGAAATGATGGTCGTCCACACCACCGGTAACGAGGCCAGGATGAGCCAAAAAATCAGTCCGCCATACAGCAAAACGGATAGGGAAACACTGCGTTGGTTGACCATGTTCACACACCACTCTTTTGTTCACGCCAGGTCTTGACCAGCAAGGGCACCAGCAATACCAGGATGCCCCCCAGCGTCAGCACTGCGGCGGCACTGGCCTTGTAGGGGTTGTTCTCCTGCAAAAGGATGTAGTAGGTCAGGTACTGCACGCTGGTCGTGAAAGCCCCTTGCGTCAGCACGATAACTGGTTCGAAAACGCGGTAGGCATCCATCATGTGGATCAAGGTGATGAACACGATCAGGGGCATCAGGTGCGGAACCGTGACGTATCGCAATTTCTGCCAACGGCTGGCACCGTCGATGGTTGCAGATTCCAGCGCATCCTGCGGCACTGACTGCAAGCCCGCGTACAACACGATGAAGGCAAACGGCACCACATGCCAGATGCCGTAAACGATGATCAGCAACCGGGCCGACCAGGCCTCGGCCATCCAAAACACCTGGATACCGACATGAGACAACAAATAGGGAATGAGTCCGTTGTCGCGAAACAGCCACTTGATCGACAAGGCTGCGACCACCGGTGTGATGATGAAAGGCAACAAGGATGCCGAGATGAAAAAACTCTTGAGACGCTGTGTCGTGCCATTGACCGCTAGGGCCAGCAAGAAACCAATGCCCAAAACGAATGGCAATGTCACGAAGGTGTAAATCATCGTGAACTTCAGCGCACCCAAGAATTCGTTATTGGGTCGTGCAGTTTGCGTTGTTTCACCGCTGGTCACTTCGCCACCAGCGTCAGGGGGTGCGTCGGTCGATGGCGCTGGTTGCTTGTCTGTACCAAGCACTTTTCGGTAGTAGTCCAGGCCGACGAATTCGCACTTCTCGATCGGTCGCCCCGAACTGTCCACTCGTGCACGTTGCGTGATGGTTTCAGTCACGCCAAATGGCGAGGATTCCTGAACTGTCACTATTTCCATGTCCAAAGAGCAGTTGCGCACCGATAGAAAAAAAACGACCACCAGCGGTGCTGCGAGCAACAGCAGCATCAGGCCCACTGAAGGACCCACAAACTGCAGAAACGACCGGGTATTCATGACCAGTTCCTATTGACGGTACGGTCCGGGCCGAGCCCGGACCGTCAGTCCGTGCTTACTTGATGAAGCCCTTTTCGGTCGCCACCTTCACATAGGCTGCAGCTGCTGCATCCAACGCCTGCTTGGGCGCCATCGCGCCGCTGAGCACTTCCGGCAGGACCTTGCCAATTTCGCCATGCGCCAAACTGAAGTAGGGCTGCGTCGGCCAGATAGGAGCACCGGCTTTGGCCGATGCGGCCACACCGTTACCGAATCGCGTCGGCTTGTAAGCCGATCGGATCCAGATGGTAAGGTCGTTGCCCCTGCGCGTGTTGTCTTCGTCGAGTGCTTCCATCAAGACTTGGAAAACGGTCTCACGATCGCCGGCCAGGTTTTTGGGCATCGCCACACCATCCCACCACAAATGGGTCGCTGCCTTGCCGCCCGCCGTCACTGCCGGTGCTGCCGCGAACTCCATCTTGCCGACGATTTTCGACGCGGCTGGATCATCCATGCGAGCGGCGCGGCTGGCCCAGAGCACCCCCATGGCGGCCTTGCCCTGTTGGAACTGGTTCATCACATCGTCCGAATTAGATGCCAGGTAGTTGGGTGTCATGTAAGCCGTCATCGCCTTCATGGTCTCCAGCGCCTTGACGCCCGCTGCACTGTTGAAATCGGGCGCAGCCGAGCCTGGCTTGAAAAACTGACCGCCATGACCGGCGAAAATGTTGGTGAATTCGGTTGCGCTGTCCCAGCCCTTGGCAAAGGTTTGCGCAATCGGGAACTCGATACCAGGCTCTTTCTCCTTAAGCGTCTTGGCTGCGGAGAACATATCGGCGTAGGTCGCCGGCGCCTTGATGCCATGCTTGTCGAACAGGTCCTTGCGATAGAACAAGTTCTGTGCGTTCTGCATGAAGGCAATCGCCATCACTTCACCGTTGACCTTGATCAACATGTTGTCTTCGATCTTGTACTTGGCCTTGTATTTGTTGACGAGATCGGTCATGGGCTGCAGCTGACCACGGCTGTTGAGATCGGCAAACACCCCCATGGACACCACGGCCGCGTCAAATGCCGACTTGCCCGTCGAACCAAAGGCTTGCTCGACCTCAGGCTTGATCTGCGGCGTCATCTTGAACTGGACCTTGAGCCCGCCCTTGGTGCAAGACTCCATTTCCTTTGCGATGTGCTGCAACGCTGGGAAAGAGTTACCAATGATGTTGATCTCACCCGCTTTGGGGTTGCTCAGGGTGTCACACCGCGATTGCGCTTGGACGGGCAGGTGAAAGGCCGCCGTGGTCAAACTGACCGCCGCCAAGGCAACTATGTTTCTGCGGGACAGGGAACTGCTGTTTTTCATGGAAGGTCTCCTATAAATGATTTGGCGCCCGGAATTTGAATTTCTTACAGCCGCATCCGGTTCTGCGACTGCTCATCGAACAAGTAACATCGTTCCACTGGAACCCCGAATTCGATCCGCTCTCCGATGTTGATGCGAAAATTTTTAGCGGCTCTCGCCGTCACAAATTTGTCAGCTACCTTGATGGTCACGGTCGTGGAATCGCCCATTAATTCAAAAGAAAAAACCTCGCCGCAGACCTGCCCGTGGTTGACTGCAGTGACCTGCAAGTCTTCGGCTCGTATACCCAATACGACGTTGGATTGGTTGCGCCTGTCAAAACCCGCTACACGAATCGAATAGTTCGATCCGATGGATTCGAACACCCCATCGCGCAGTGCGCCGCTGACCAGGTTCATGGCTGGCGCGCCAATGAAACCGGCAACAAAGAGGTTGTTCGGGTCGTTGTAGATTTGCTCGGGCGTACCAATCTGCTGAATCTCGGCCTTGCTCATCACCACCACACGATCGGCCAGCGTCATCGCTTCGACCTGGTCGTGCGTCACGTAGATCGTCGTCACACCCAGTTCGTGGTGCAGGTGCTTGATGTGGGCGCGCATGCTCACCCGCAGCTTGGCGTCCAGGTTGGACAGAGGCTCGTCCATCAGGAACACCTCAGGCTCACGCACGATGGCGCGCGCCAGCGCCACCCGCTGGCGTTGACCGCCAGACAGTTCTTTGGGCTTGCGCTGCAAAAAGTCGTCAAGTTCGACCTTCCCCGAGGCCTTCATCACCGCAGGGTGAATCTCGGCCTTCGGCGTGCCACGGATACGCAGCGGAAAACTGATGTTCTCGTACACCGTCATGTTCGGGTAAAGACCGTAGCTCTGGAACACCATGGCCACGTCTCGGTCCTTGGGCTCTAGTGCGTTGACGCAACGATCCCCAATCCAGATTTCGCCCTCGGTCGGATCTTCTAACCCAGCGACCATGCGCATCGTGGTCGTTTTGCCGCAACCCGACGGGCCCAGCAACACGAGAAATTCGCCATCGGCAATTTCTAACGTCATTTGCTTGACGCCGATCGCTGTTCCCCATGTTTTCACTATGTTTTTGAGTTGAATACGCGCCATTTTTTGTCTCTTTTTGATCTATGGCTGATTTAAGTCTGTGGACTCAGTACCTGCATCCACAATGCGACGTCGTCGATCAGCACCCATTCGCGCAGCACCTTGCCGTTGACGATTTCCACATGGTTGATGCCCATGATTTCGACCAGTTGACCGCTGGCAACGCCGAACATGCCGTCCACTGCACCCCGATTGGTGTGGCGGGCCTGTGCACGCCAACGCAGAGCGACCCGATCTGGTCGATCACCGCCCTGGTTCAGCGCAAGGTGTTCTACCGTGAAGTGTTCAACCTGCATCGCTTTGAAAAGCGCGTGCCAGTAGGCCATCACCTCGGCATGACCATAACGGGTGGTTTCACACGGTCCAATGTGGTGCACCGCTTCGTCATACAGGTGCGTTTCCAAGGGGCGGTGTAGCGCCACCGCCTCTATAAACTTCGCGTAGGCTTGCGCTGCTGGGCTCGTATCGACGTGTGATCTATAGCCTTGCGGCGCATGCCCCGCCAACGGCTTGTTCCAGCCGCCTCGCTGATTCAACCACTGTTGAGCGAGGGCTCGGGGTTGCAGGCCAATTTGTAGCGCGATCGCGCCTTGATCGCGCACCAGCCATTCGTGCACGATTTGGTTGTCCTTGCATACGCAGTCGGCAATGGTGCGCGCGTGGACACGCTGCCCCGTCGCCGGTCCGAACACGCCGTCGCCTCGGTGCGTCATGGTGGAGATGATGCGGTGCGAGCTAAGGAAGCCCCCGTCTGCGTCTCCGGACTGGATGATGTCCTCGGCCAGCAAGCGACGGTCCGGAAACATTGCCAAGGTGGCGCGAGTGCCATCGATGACCGCTTGCACCGTGGTGCTGACCGAGGAGGGCGTGTCGACGATACAGGGGTCGCTGTAGTAGGTGCGAATGTCGTCGATGCGCCCACCTTCCCAAATTCGGTCGGTGATGACGCGAATGTAGTGGTCCAGGTCCCGAAATTCCGCATCAAAACCGCGCAGGCTGTACGCCGGTGCTCGGTAGGCTGATGTGTTCATGGGTGACATAGCGGTCATGCTTGGTCTTTCAAGGGAGCGCGTGGGGCGCTGGAAGCGCGCAGCACCAGGCGGGTGGGCAAGACGACGGCGCGGTTCTGGTTAGCACCGTCCATTTCTTCCATCAATAGCCCTACCGTGGCCTCAATCATGGCGTCGGCGTCTTGCACCACGGTGCTCAGCTGGTAAGCGCCCCAAGAGGCTTGCTTGACGTCGTCGAAACCAACCACGCTGACCTCTTGCGGAACACCAAGGCCCAGCTCTATGCGCAAGGTGTCCATGACAGCAATGGCCATGTGGTCACTAGAGACGAACACCGCGTCTGGCCGTTGCCCCGGCTTGACGGAAAACAAGCTTCGCGTGGCCGTTTTGGCGTCTTCAAAGTTGTAGTTGCCCACGGCCCTAGCAAACACCTTTTGACCAAATTCGGCGAGTGCATCGCGAAGGCCCTGCTCGCGCTGCTGGTTGGTCGAGGTGTCCTCTAGACCGGCGATGTAAGCCACGCGTTTGTGGCCCGTGCGAGCAAGGTACTCGCCCACCAAGAGACCACCCTGGTAGTTGTCAGTCGTGACCGAGCTGGTGTTGGCGCTGTCTGGGCTGATCCGGTTGAAGAGCACCACGGGAATGCCCGCATTTTCACAGCTCAAGGCCAAGGCGCTGGACATGGCCGTCGAGGCCATGACCAAACCGTCCACTTGGTACTGCAAGATTTCAGCGAGCACAACGTCGGTTTGACGCGTGTCTGTGATGAATAGCAATACGTGGTAACCATCGAGCTGCAGGCGCTGGGAGAGCTTTTCAAGAACCACTGGGTAAAACTGGTTTTCCAAGTAAGACATCACCACACCAATGATGCGACTGCGCCTGGTGATCAAGGTGCGTGCGATTGCATTGGGCCGATAGCCCAGTTTTCTGGCCGCCTCTTCGACCTTGATTCGGGTCGCTTCCGAAACGCTAGCGCCAGGCGTGAAGGTGCGGCTGACTGCCGATTGGGAGACTTGAGCGAGTCGTGCGACGTCAATGGAAGTGACTGTTGCCATGTTGATCTCTGAAGTCTTCAGACCGCTGTCCACCCACCATCGACCATCAAGGCCGATCCGGTCACCATGGCCGCTGCTTCGCTGGCGAGGAACACAACCCCACCCATGATGTCTTCGAGCTTGCCGATACGACCCAACGCGATGCGCGATTCAACGTAACGGCGAAAGTCCGTGTCAGAAAACATGTGTTCGGTCATTGCGGTTTCAATAAAGGTAGGGCAGAGGGTATTGACGCGGATATTGTGCGGACCCAACTCCCAGGCCAGCGACTTGGTCATGCCTTCAACCGCATGTTTTGTGGCGCAATAGAGAACCCGCTTTGGACCTCCGACATGACCCATCTGGCTGGAGATGGTGATGATTGAACCAGGCTTACCCGCTGCAATCAGTCCTCGCGCGACCTCGCGCGTCACAAACATCGTGGCCTTGACATTGAGATCCATCACAGCGTCGTAATCGGCGTCCTCCATCTCCGTGATCAATGAGGGTCGGTTGGTGCCGGCGTTGTTGACCAAAATGTTGAAAGGCCCATGCTGCTCAACGAAAACCTTGACCGCTTGCGAATCGGTGACATCTAGGGTGCGGCTTACAGCCCGACCTCCGGACTTGCAGATCTCACCACTGGCAGCCTCGATGTCGTGCGCGTTACGCGCGACCAGCGTCACATGGGCACCAGCTTGCGCCAGTGCATGCGCTGCTGCCAAGCCAATGCCGCGGCCCGCGCCAGTCACCAGCGCAATTTTGCCGTCGAGTCGCATGGAGGGTGTATTGAGCATGACTTTAACGCCCCGACATCAGGCCTTATGTTCGGGCCGTGGCGGTACCCGTTCACCCAAGTCGAAGGCTTCCCATCCGTGCCCATCGAAAGGGTCCTTGCCCAGTTGCTGTAACACATGGACGAAGTCCACATTGACCCAGTTGTCGACGATCTTGCCGCCTTGCACCTTCCAGAAGTCCATGTAGCGAATCTCGATGCGTTTGCCGGTCGGCGCTATGCCCATGAACTCACCACTGTGCGTGGCCTCTTGACGACCAAACGCCGCCATCCATTCGCCCTGCACAATTCGCGCCTCGTCTATACACACCTTATCTGAAAATGCAGCCTGAAACGGACGCTGCCAGTTGTCTTGAAATTCAGTCACGCCTCGCTTGGTACCGCAACCGGCATTGCCCATCCATCTGAAGTCAGACTTGAAGAACGCCTCGATACCTTCTATGGTGTGGTCGTTCAGGCCATTGACCATGGACTCAACCACCCGCCGTGTTTCAGCGGTTTTCGTCAGGTCGTTGTCCCGGGTCAGCACCCCCTGCTCAGGGCGCGCACCTTTACCGAGCTGGGTATGCGTTGGTGTTTTTTGTGACATGTGTGCGAAATCTGAACAACAAAACCGCACCTGGCTTCAGGGCAGGGCCTTGACAGGCTCGTACCAGGGCAAATCGGCGCGATCGCCGTAACGACGCACACGGATATTGGCCTGCTCACCGTGACCAGCAAAATTTTCCATATGGCACAGTCGCGAGCAGTATTCACCCATCAGCGCAGACGCTTTGTCGCTGGTGACGCGTTGATAGGTGCAGGTCTTGAGAAACTTGCCGACCCACAGGCCACCTGTGTAGCGTGCATTCTTGTTCGTCGGCAAGGTGTGATTGGTTCCGATAACCTTGTCGCCAAAACTCACGTTGGTTCGCGGACCCAAGAACAACGCACCGTAGTTGGTCATGTTCTGGAGGAAATAATCCGGATCGTGAGTCATGACCTGCACATGTTCAGACGCCAGTTCGTCGGCTTTGGCCAGCATCTCTTCGTCGCTGTCGCAAACAATCACTTCGCCATAAATATCCCAGGCCTTGCGCGCGATTTCGGCGGTGGGCAGGATGCCGAGTTGACGCTCAACTTCAGCCATGGTGTCCTTAGCCAGCTTTTCAGAGGTCGTGAGCAACACGGCGGGTGAGGTGGGTCCGTGTTCAGCCTGGCCCAATAGGTCCACTGCACACAGCTCTCCATCGACCGTTTCGTCTGCAATGACCAGTGTTTCGGTTGGCCCAGCGAACAGATCGATCCCTACGCGTCCATACAACTGGCGCTTGGCTTCTGCGACGAACATATTGCCTGGCCCGACCAGCATATCCACCGCCTCGACGCTCTGGGTCCCCAGTGCCATAGCCGCCACGGCCTGTACGCCACCCAGCACCAAGATCTGATCGGCGCCAGCGAAATGCATCGCGGCCACGATGGCCGGATGTGGTGCACCCTGGTATGGCGGCGCCGTAGAAACCACCCGCTTGACACCAGCCACCTTGGCGGTCAGCACACTCATGTGGGCCGAGGCAATCAAGGGGTACTTACCGCCCGGCACATAACAGCCAGCTGCGTTGACCGGGATGTTGCGATGACCCAGTATCACGCCGGGCATGGTCTCAACCTCGACGTCTTTCATGCTATCTCGCTGAATCTGGGCAAAGTTACGGATCTGCTTCTGCGCGAACCGAATGTCTTCAATCTCGCGAGCCGACAACTTTTTAACTGCAGACTCGATCTCGGCCTGCGACAGTGTGAAACTGGCCGGATCCCAGCTGTCAAATTTACGGCTGTAGTCGCGCACTGCCGCGTCACCGCGTGCCTGAACATCCTTCAGGATGGCCTCTACGGTGGCGCGCACCTGCACATCGTCGTCGGCACGGGATTGGGCATCCTTGCCCTTCTTGAGATAACGGATCATGTTGATGAACTTTCAGGTGCGGGTGAGTCAAAATTCGCCATAAATTGCATACGTATGCATTTTATGACCAGCCCATCAAAAAAACATTGGTGTTTACCCTGCTTCAATCCCTTTGTCTTATGTGCGGCACCGTCGCCCAAACTGGGAACGAACACGGGCCAACACATCAATGTCAAGTTGAAGCAGCACCTGAATGATGTCGATAGGTACCCAGTTTTCGCGAATCAATTCTTGGTCCGCCGCATAAAAGTCCATCACGCGCATGGTGATCGCTCTGCCACTGGCACCCAAGCCCAACCACCCCCCGCCAATGTGCATCATGTGTCGGCTTGGCCAACCACCGGTCGCGGAAAACCGTCCATCGCCAATGCGCACATAGTGGCTGCCACCATGTTTGCCCAATCCCGCCGGCTGTGGGCGATTGGGGTCGCGGGGAAAAGCCGAGCGGAAAGGCAATTGGTGAGCGTCAACAAAACCCTCCAGCCCCCGCGCCGTTCCGATGCCGCTGGGCCCATACCACATCATTTTGGGATGCCAATACTGTTTTTGCGGCATGTTGAGCAAGCCTTCACGCCCAGCATTCGCCGTGTCGTCGTATGCCCCCAATGACGCTTGCATGTCCATCGTCAACTTCAGACTCGCGGCTGATACCTCAGGTTTTTGTGCCTCAAAGACCAAACCATCGCCGCTTTTGGGGGCAGGCCACCTCCCCTCTTGACCCAGACTGGGCACGATGGGCCAGAAGCCAGTTTGGCGGATGAAGTCCAACATATCGATGAGCACTGTGCTCTGCACAATCCGTCCTTCCACCATTTGATGGAATTCACCATAGCGCAAGAAGATCACCTGATCTGTTGCTGGAATGCCTTGCCAATCGCGGTGGAAGGTTCCCACCAAATGGCCAACACAGCCAACATAAGACCGGCCCTCATATTCGCCACCGATCAATACATCATCTCGCCGTTCAAGGTCTGGGAAAGACGTCAGCAGGGGCTTCCACACCTGTTGCACGATAGCCTCTACGCCTCTGATTTCATTCCAAGGGTGAGAACCTCGCCATTCGGCATCGGGGTGGTAAATGTTCCTGATGGCGCCTTCCACGGTTTGAGGCGTCGAATTCGAGATCGAATTCAATCCCGACCATACGTTGCGCTTATTTTTCAATAAGGAAGATTGGCTCATATGCAGATGTAGAGAAAACTGGTTCGGACTCACCAAACGTTACTGACGCAGACCACAATCAAAGCAATTTTTACATATTTTGCATACGAATGCAATTGTATTTTTTATGTGGGTTCAACGCGAGCTGAAGCGCCCTATTCGCTTGCCACAACGGTCAAGGCCCGTTTTCACCGACGTGACGCTGCTGAAAAAACATGAGAAGGCCGCGTCATTGAGAGCGTGGGCATCTGGCAGGACGGTTCCAGCCGACTAAAAAGCGGCTGGTGGCGACAGGCGCGGACAGAGCATCAAACGCCGAAGCTCAGGCCGCTGACACGGCAGCTCGATGGCAATGCCTTGCTCAAAGCCTCGTCCGTGTTGGCGGGGCCGCAGTCCCAGCGTGCAATACCGTTGCTGGCGGCCGTGAGGCCTTGGTTGTCGGCGCCAAAGGGCTTGATGATGATGGCGCCCTGGGGCACGACGTTGGTGCTCACCCGCACCGCGCCGGTGGCGTCGGTTTCAATGGCCAACACGTGGCGGCTCGGTGCCGTGACCTCGCAGCCCCAAGCTCCGGCGGCCGGCAGGCTGCCCGAGGCACTTTGCACCGCCTCGGTGACGGCGGTTCGGCACGCACTGGCGGCCGTGATGACCTCGGCCATGCGCGCGCGGCGTGTGTAATCTTGGTAGGCAGGCAAGGCCGCGGCCACCAAAATGCCGATGACGGCCAAGACGACCATCAATTCGATCAAAGTAAAGCCACGGGGGGGGTTGCGCTTCATGGGCGACGCTCCAGTTGGTTGATGACAATGGGGGTGAAGGTGGCCACGGTTTGCTGCCGCCCTTTGAGGCGCAACTCGCCCAAAGGCTTCCAATTGACCAGCGGGTTTTGATCGGCGGTGCTGGCGCTGACCAAGATGCGGACCCCTTGGTCGGCACATTGGCTTTGCAAACGCGCAGCCACATTGACCGCATCTCCGACCACAGTGTAACTTTGGCGGTGGGTCGAACCCATGTCGCCGACCAGCATGGTGCCCGTGTGAATACCGATGGTGACGCCCAATCCCAACAGTTCTGGGTATTTGTCGCTGGCGGTTTGGGCTTCCATCAAAGCCACGATGCGCAGCGCCGAGGTCACCGCATCCTTGGCGTGGTGGCGGTTGGCTTGCGGTGCGCCCCAAAACGCCATGACGCAATCGCCCATGAACTTGTCCACCGTGCCGCCTTGCTCTTCCACAGCCTCGGTGATCTTGCTGAGGACGTGGTTGAGCAAGCATTGCAAACGGGGCGGTGTGACCCGTTCGGCCACGGTGGTGAAACCTTGCCAATCGCAAAACATCACCGTCATTTCGCGCTCCACCAACGGCGCTTGTACCGGGCTGTCGGTGGCGCGGCGCATCACCTCCCAGCGCTGCGCCGGGAAATACCGTCGCAGCGATTCCCACACCACGCTGCGCGCCTGCGACTCCAGCGCAAACCCCCAGGCCAGCTTGAACACCAGCATCAGCCCCACCATGAGCAGCGCCGCAGCCAGTGGCATCACCCAACCCAAGGCCGCCCACAGAGCCACCGCGACGCTGACCAGTCCGCCCCAACTGATCAACGCCAACACCCAAGTGCCGCGCCAACCCAATCGGGGCAAGAACCACAGCGCGCCCACCGCCATCAGCATCAGGGCGAAGGCCACGGCGATCGGCGCAAACACGGGGCGCACCCATATACGCCCATCCATCAAGGCGCTGACCATGTGGGCGTGGATCTCCACCCCGGGCACGTTGATGCCCATGGATGTGCTTTGTCGGTCCATCAAACCCGGTGCCGTAGCCCCCACCAGCACCACGGCGCCTTTCAAGGATTGCCGCGGCAGTCGCCCCTTGGCTATATCGGTGGCCGAGACCTGCTCGAACAACCGACCGGGCGCTCCACGGAAAGGCACCACGAGCCCAGCTCGTTCGCCCAAGCGCCACCTGGGGTGGTCGCTCTCGGCGGGCACGATGGCTTGCACGGCATTCGCGGCACCCCAGGGCATGGTGTGTACCTGCCAAGGCTGCATTTTTTTCCAACGCCGGTAGATCCCCAAAGCCAGCGCTTCGTGCCATTGACCTGCGTGCTCCAGCACCGCGGGGATGGATCGCACCACCCCGTCCGGATCCAAGATGGCGTTGAAGTGCCCCGTGCTGTCCACAGCGCTGGTCAATACCGCTTGGTTGGCCCCATAGGCCGACCATTGGGTCCAGGTGTTGTTGGGGTTCGGCAGCGCCGGATCGCCCGGCAAACGCGGGCCCAGTTCGCCGGTTTGCCGCGCGCCAGCTTCGTTGGTGAAGTACTGGCCCAGCACCACCGGGCGGTTCAGCAAAGACTGGGCCAATCGTTCATCGCCCGGGTCGGTTTCAGCAAAGACCATGTCCATACCAACGACCGCGACGCCTTGCTCTTCAAACAAGGCATCGACCAATTCGGCCATGCGTTGACGCGGCCAAGGCCAGCGGCCCCAATCGGCCAAGCTGTTTTCGTCAATCGCAACGATGACGACCCGCTGGTCGGGCCGCTCGGGTGCCGCGAGCTGCACGGCCTGGTCGTGCAACCAACCGTCCACGCGTTGCACCAAGCCCAAGCTCCACAAGCCCAAGGCATGCCCCACACACAACACCGCGGGCAACATCACCACAATGGTTCGTTGCCACCAGTGTCCGCTTCTATCGGTGCTTGTTTTCACAAACAGGAACCGTTTGGCCGTTGTGGGGAGTGACCATCAGGCCCTCTCACACACGGGCTTTGGCCAAAATGCCAATGATCGCCATGACGATCATCAGCTCGATCCGTGTCCAACCTTGCTGCCTTTTTTGCATGGCATTTGCTCCCTGCTTCATGTGTAGGGATGCTAAATCATCCTCCCATCAAACTCCAGTGTCGCTGGTTGTTGTTGAGAAAAGAACACCCACCAAAGAACATCAGCCCGCAGTCGCGATACGACTGGGGCTGAAGAGGTGGGTCTGGTTTAAGCAGCTTCTTGAGAAGATGGACGGCGTGCGATGATGATTTTGCCCAAAGCCAACACCAGCAAAGCACCGGCCAAGCCCATGGCATAACCCCACACCTTGTCTTGCGGCAAATACGCCACGAGACCTGGATCCGTTTGCATCATGGTGCCCGCGATCCAGCCCAGCAGCATGCCGCCCGCAGTGATGATCATCGGGAAACGGTCCATGAGTTTGAGCACCAACTGGCTGCCCCAAACGATGATCGGGATGCTGACCAGCAAGCCGAAGATGACCAAGGGCATTTGGTGGTCGGGGTTGCCCGAAGTCTGGGCAGCACCGGCAATGGCGATCACGTTGTCCACGCTCATGACCAAGTCGGCAATGATGACGGTTTTGACCGCGCCCCACAACTTGTCGCTGCCCTTGATGTTGCTGTGGTCGTCGTCAGCGTCGGGGGTGAGCAGTTTCACGCCGATCCAAATGAGCAAGACGGCGCCCACAAACTTGAGGTAAGGAATGGCCAGCAAGGTGAGCGCGAAGAAGATCAGGATCACGCGCAAGATGATGGCACCGGCCGTGCCCCACATGATGCCTTTGGTGCGTTGGTGTGCGGGCAACTGGCGGCAAGCCAGCGCGATCACCACAGCGTTGTCGCCACCCAAAAGGATGTCGATCATGATGATCTGGGCCACAGCGACCCAGAACGAAGCTGTCATAAATTCTTCCACGGTATTCCTTTGACGCTGAAACGGGTCAGCGAACCATGATTTCAAAAAGCGAAATGCGGGATTATCCCGCAGCACATCCGGCCTCGCCATTGTGGCAAACCACAGCACCCATTTGGGCTGCAGGCTTGCAGCCCAAGGAGATTTACCGATTACTTCAGCTGTGCCTTGAGCAGTTTGCCCAATTCCGACGGGTTGCGTGTGACGATGAAGCCGCACGCTTCCATGATGGCCAGCTTGGCGTCCGCTGTATCGGCACCGCCAGAGATCAGAGCACCAGCGTGGCCCATGCGCTTGCCGGGAGGGGCCGTCACACCGGCGATGAAGCCCACCACGGGCTTTTTCATGTTGGCCTTGCACCACTGAGCGGCTTCGGCCTCGTCAGGACCGCCGATTTCACCGATCATGATGACGGCGTCGGTGTCGGGATCGTCGTTGAAAGCCTGCATCACGTCGATGTGCTTCAAACCGTTGATCGGGTCGCCACCGATACCCACAGCGCTGGACTGGCCCAAACCGACTTCGGTCAACATCGCCACGGCTTCATAGGTCAAGGTGCCCGAGCGGGACACCACGCCGATGCGCCCTTTGCGGTGGATATGACCGGGCATGATGCCGATCTTGATTTCGTCGGGGGTGATCAGCCCCGGGCAGTTGGGGCCGAGCAGCAAGGTCTTCTTGCCGCCTTTGGCTTCCTTGGCCTTCATCTTGTTGCGCACTTCGAGCATGTCACGAACGGGTATGCCTTCGGTGATGCAGATGGCCAGGTCGAGGTCGGCTTCCACAGCTTCCCAGATCGCAGCGGCGGCGCCGGCTGGAGGCACGTAGATCACGGACACGGTGGCGCCGGTTTGTTTGGCGGCTTCTTTGACCGAGGCGTAGATCGGGATGTTGAAGATGGACTCGCCAGCTTTCTTGGGGTTCACACCCGCGACGAAGCAGTTCTTGCCGTTCGCGTATTCCTGGCACTTCTCAGTGTGGAACTGACCGGTTTTGCCGGTGATGCCTTGGGTGATGACTTTGGTGTCTTTGTTGATGTAGATGGACATGTAGGTTCCTTGGTTGAGCGTTGGGCGTTCTGCGTTGGGCGTGAAATCACGCTCTGTGCTGAACGCTCAACCTTGAATTCACTTGACGGCAGCGACGATGGCGGTCGCGGCTTCGGCCATGGTGTCTGCAGAGATGATGGGCAGACCGGATTCGGCCAGCATTTTCTTGCCCAGCTCGTCGTTGGTGCCCTTCATTCGCACCACCAGTGGCACGGACAGGTTCACGGCCTTGCAAGCGGTGATCACGCCGGTGGCGATGGTGTCGCACTTCATGATGCCGCCGAAGATGTTGACCAAAATGCCTTTGACATTTTTGTTGGACAGCATGATCTTGAAGGCTTCGGTCACTTTCTCGGCCGTTGCGCCGCCGCCCACGTCCAGGAAGTTGGCCGGCTCGCCGCCGAACAACTTGATGGTGTCCATGGTGGCCATGGCCAAGCCCGCACCGTTGACCAAGCAACCGATGTTGCCGTCCAAGCTGATGTAAGCCAGGTCAAACTTGGAAGCTTCCACTTCAGCAGGATCTTCTTCGTCCAGATCGCGGTAAGCCACGATTTCGGGGTGACGGAACAAGGCGTTGGCGTCAAAGTTGAACTTCGCATCCAGGGCCATGACCTTGCCTTTGCTGTCGCGGTTCAGCGGGTTGATTTCGACCAAGGAAGCGTCGGTTTCCATGTAGCACTGGTACAGCTTCTTGAAGATGTCCACGGCCTGGGCGGTGGAATCTGCTGGCATGCCGATGGCGTCAGCGATCTTCTTGGCTTGGGCATCGCCCAGACCGGTCAGCGGATCGATGAACTCGGTGATGATCTTCTCGGGGGTGGAGTGGGCCACTTCCTCGATGTCCATGCCGCCTTCGCTGGACGCGATGAACGCGATCTTTTGGCTCGCGCGGTCGGTGACCACGGACACGTAATATTCTTTGTTGATGTCGGCGCCGTCTTCGATGTAGAGGCGTCGGACTTTTTGGCCTTCGGGCCCGGTCTGGTGGGTCTTGAGCTGCATGCCCAGGATTTCGCCAGAGCTGCGCTTGACGTCTTCAATGGTTTTGGCCACCTTGACGCCACCACCCTTGCCACGGCCACCGGCGTGGATTTGAGCCTTGACCACCCAAACCGGGCCGCCCAATTTTTGAGCGGCTTCGACCGCCTCTTGAACGGTGAAAGCCGGGATGCCGCGAGGAACGGGTACGCCGAATTGACGCAAGATTTCCTTGCCTTGGTATTCGTGGATTTTCATGAGCTCTCTCTCAGGATGGATGGGTACTGATCCCGTTCAGCGTCAAAGCTGGATGGGCGAGGCGGCTGTTGTGCAGCAACTGCGGGAATGTATCATGCTGCAATGCACCATACTCAGATGGGTATCATCAACATAATGCATAATTATAGAGTCCCGTTTCTGAACTTGACCTGACACGAACGAGCGCCATGCACCACGTATTCATCGACGGCGAAGCCGGTACCACTGGCCTGCAAATTCGCGAACGCCTGCAGGGCCTGCCTGGCATCGAACTGGTGTCCATCGCACCCAAACACCGCAAAGAACCACAAGCCAAACGCGACATCATGGCCCGGGTGGACATGGTCATCCTGTGTTTGCACGACGACCACGCCCGCGAATCGGTGGCGATGATCGATGCCATAAGTGGCCCCAAACCCAAAATCATCGACGCCTCCACCGCGCACCGTGTGGCGCTGGGCTGGGTGTATGGCTTCCCCGAGTTGGCCGCGGGCCAACGCGAAGCGGTGATGAAAGCCGATCGCGTGGCCAACCCCGGCTGTTACGCCACGGGCGCGATTGCTTTGCTGCGCCCGCTCATCGACGCGGGCTTGATCCCCGCCGATTTCCCCGTGGCCTTGCCCTCGGTGAGCGGCTACTCGGGCGGTGGGCGCGCCATGATCGAAGACTTCGAAGCCGGTAAAGCCCCCTTGTTTGAGGCCTACGCCCTGGGCTTGGAGCACAAACACATCCCCGAAATCATGGCCTACACCGGCCTGAACCGCCGCCCCTTGTTTGTGCCCTCGGTGGGCAACTTCCGCCAAGGCATGTTGGTGCAGCTACCCCTGCATTTGGACGAATTGCCCGCTCGCCCCAGCGCCGCCGACTTGCACGCCGCACTGGCCCAACACTACGGCGCTGTGGCCGACAGCATGGTGAGCGTTCACCCGGCGACCGACAACGGCAAGCTCGACGCCACCGCGCTCAACGACACCAACCAACTCGAGATCCGTGTGTTCGCCAACGAGGCCCACCGCCACGCGGTGCTGATCGCGCGCTTGGACAATTTGGGCAAAGGCGCCAGCGGCGCAGCGGTGCAAAACCTGCGCTTGATGCTGGGCGTTTAAACGGACCGGCGACCCGCCACCACGGTGGCCACGACCGCCAAAGCAAAGCCGAGCGTCCACACGTCCAGCGACTCGCCCAACAAAGGCACGGCCGCCAGCATGGCGATGAAGGGCTGGAACAGCTGCAACTGGCTCACGCGCAGTGCGCCGCCCAAAGCCAATCCGCGGAACCAGGCGAAAAACCCGGCCCACATGGAAAACACCCCCACGTAGCCCAAGGCCAGCCAAGACGACAGCGCGATGCCCTGGTTCGGCCACGTCCACCACGCCATCGGCAAAGCCAAGGGCAGGGCCATGACACAGACCCAACTGATCACCCGCTCGGCACCCAAGGCGGGTGTGACTTGGGCCCCAGCCACATACCCCAAAGACGCAGCGACCACCGCCCCGACCAAAAGCGCGTCGGCCCAGACCCAGCCACTGGGCACGCTGCCCACCCCATGCGCCCGCAAGACGCTGTAGATCACGACCAAAGCACTGCCCAACAGCGCAAACAACCAAAAGCCCAAACGCGCACGCTGGTGCAAGAGCCAAGCCGCGGCCGCCGCGGTGGCCAAGGGCAAGAGCGCGGTGATCACCGCCGCGTGGCTGGCGCTGACATAACGCAAGGCCCAGCCCAGCAACAAGGGGTAACCCAAGGCATTGCCCAACGCCGACAAGCCAATCCAACGGGCTTGCTCGACACTGGGGCGCGGCGAATGTGTGAGCCACAAAAACAGCAGCGACAACGCGCCAGCGATGGCGCAACGCGCCCAGGTGACGAACCACGGCGAGAGCTGTGGCGCGTCCACGGTGCCCGTGGCCAGGCGCGTCATGGGCAAGGTCAAGGCAAACACCGTCACACCGAGCAAGCCCAGCAAAGTGCCTTGGAGGCGTTGGTGGGCAGCGGTGTCGTTGTGGGCGTTCGTCATGGCGGTGTTTTACCTCAAGACCCGACTCACCACTTCAGCGGCAAAACCCCGCGTCAGCAGAAACCGCGCTTGTTTGGCGCGCTCGCGCGGGTCTTGCGCGGGTTCACCGAATTTTTTTTGCCAGACCTCGCGGGCGCGCTCCAGCTCACTGTCTTTGAGCGCGGCCAAGGCCTGCGCCACCGCCTCACCGCCCAAGCCTTTGGTTGCGAGCTCTTGTTTGAGCCGCGCCGCGCCCAGTTTGCCACTGCGGTGGTTGATCACCGACTCAATGACACGGCCCTCGTTGATGAAGTCACGCGCTTGCAACTCGTCCAAAGCCTGGGCCAATTCGCCCGGCGTGGTTTCGTGGACCGCGAGCTTGCGCTCGAGTTCGGTGCGCGAATGCTCGCGCTGGCTCAGCAGCTGCAAGGCACGACCTTTGAGTGAGCGACCAAACCCCAAGCCCGCATTGGGCTTGGGCTTGCACGCATCGTCCGACCCGTTTGACATCGGTGTTTACTCGGCCAGCGCTTTGTCTTCTTTGGGCTCTTTCGCCTCTTTGGCCGCCTTGGGCGCCTTGGCCGCTTTGGTCTCGACCGCCGCTTCCTCGACCGGCAACAAGGGCACACACAAGGATTCGCGCACCTTGTTTTCGATTTCAACGCGCAACTCAGGGTTCTCGCGCAAGAACTCACGGGCGTTGTCGCGACCTTGTCCGATTTTCTCGCCTTGGTAGGCGTACCAAGCGCCGGACTTGTCGATGATGTTGGCGGTCACGCCCATGTCGATGATCTCGCCTTCGCGGCTGATGCCCTCACCAAACAAAATGTCGAACTCCGCGGTTTTGAAGGGCGGCGCGACTTTGTTTTTGACCACCTTGACTTTGGTTTCGTTGCCGATGGCATCGTCGCCTTTTTTGATGGTGCCGGTGCGGCGGATGTCGATGCGCACCGAGGCGTAAAACTTCAAGGCGTTACCGCCGGTGGTGGTTTCGGGGCTGCCAAACATGACGCCGATCTTCATGCGGATCTGGTTGATGAAAATGACCATGCAGTTGGTCTTTTTGATGCTGGCGGTGAGCTTGCGCAAGGCCTGGCTCATCAAACGGGCCTGCAAGCCGGGCAGGCTGTCGCCCATGTCGCCTTCGAGTTCGGCCTTGGGGGTGAGCGCAGCGACCGAGTCGACCACGATCAGGTCGACCGCACCCGAACGCACCAGACTGTCCACGATCTCCAAGGCTTGCTCGCCGGTGTCGGGCTGGCTGATGAGCAGCTCTTGCAGGTCAACGCCCAATTTTTGGGCGTATTGGATGTCCAAGGCGTGCTCAGCGTCGACGAACGCGCATTGACCGCCGATTTTTTGCATTTCGGCAATCACCTGTAGGGTCAAGGTGGTTTTGCCTGAGGACTCGGGGCCGTAGATTTCGACCACACGGCCGCGGGGCAAACCGCCCACACCCAAAGCGATGTCCAGGCCCAAAGAGCCGGTGGAAACGACTTGGATGTCCTCGATCACTTCGCCTTCACCCAAGCGCATGATGGTGCCCTTGCCGAACTGTTTTTCGATTTGCGACAACGCCGCCTGCAGGGCTTTGGTTTTCTCGCTGTTCATGCCTTTGAAGCTTGCTTCCATGGTGTTTCTCCTTGTGTGGCCCTGCTCAGCGGGCGGTGGGTGGTGATGCGTACAGGCTGGATGCCTGAACAGCATTGTAGGGTTGAATACATTCAATAAAGTAGATTATTTGGTCAGTTTGCCTTATCATTTGGGCGTGCGCGACAAGCCTGCTCAAACCATCACAGACGACCGCTGGCGCAGCGGCCACCTGGGCCGCTTGATGGGCCTGGCCCTTCGCCGCTTCGACGAACGCGTCTTGCACCTGATGGCACACGACCCCAACGTGCCCTTGGCCTTGTCCAACCTCGCCGCCCGCGCCCAAGTGGGCGCGGCGCACGTGCACATCACCCGCCACCTGGGCTTGAGCGGCTCGCGTTTGACCAACTTGGCCCACCAAGCCGGCATGAGCAAACAGGCCATGGGCGATTTGGTCTCGCAATGCGAGGCCTGGGGTTTGGTGCGCCGCGAGCCCGACCCGCTGGATGCGCGCGCCAAACGCGTGGTTTTCACCGACAGCGGTTTGCTCTGGCTCAACGCTTTTCGCGACGCGGTGGCGCAGACCGAGGTCGAATTTCGCGAGCAAGTGGGCGATGACGTGGCCACCGTGGTGGCCTTAGGCTTGGAGGCTTACGGCAGCGAAGCACGGGAACGCGCCCCACGCTGACCCCCCGGGTCTGCCCTAAAGACAGCACGGGACAGAGCCCTAAAATGGGTCGTTCATGCAACACAACGATCGACCACAGGCCGGCAGGAGACAACACCCATGCGTATATTGATTGCCGAAGACGACCAAGTGTTGGCCGACGGTTTGTTGCGCACCCTGCGCAATTCCGGTGCGGCTGTGGATCACGTGGCCACGGGCAGCGAGGCCGATGCGGCGCTGATGATCAACAACGAGTTCGATCTGCTCATCTTGGACTTGGGCTTGCCCCGCATGCACGGCTTGGAGGTGCTCAAGCGCCTGCGCTCGCGCGGCTCCGCCATGCCAGTGATGATCCTGACCGCGGCCGACAGCATCGAAGAACGCGTCAAAGGCTTGGATTTCGGCGCCGACGATTACATGGCCAAGCCGTTTTCACTGCAAGAACTGGAGGCGCGGGTGCGCGCCTTGGCGCGGCGGGGCATGGGCGGGAGCACCAACACCATCAAGCACGGTCCCCTCGAGTACGACCAAGCCGGCCGCGTGGCCACGATTGATGGGCGCATGGTGGAGCTCTCTGCTCGCGAATTGGGCCTGCTGGAGGTGCTGCTGCAACGCGCGGGTCGTCTGGTCAGCAAAGACCAATTGGTCGAGCGCCTGTGCGAATGGGGCGAAGAGGTGAGCAACAACGCCATTGAGGTCTACATCCATCGCCTGCGCAAGAAAATTGAAAAAGGCCCCATCCGCATCGCCACGGTGCGCGGCTTGGGGTATTGCCTTGAGAAAATCCCCAGCTGACACCACACCCAACCCGCTGGACGCGCTCGCCCCCGAAGAGCGGCCGGAGGCTTTGACGTTTGGTTTGTTTCAGCGCGAGCAGCGCAGCCTGTTTGGCGAAATCCTGGACTGGATGCTCACGCCCTTGCTGCTCCTGTGGCCGCTGTCCTTGGCACTGACCTGGTTCGTGGCGCAAGGCATCGCCAGCAAACCCTTTGACCGCGCCTTGGAATACAACCTGCAAGCGCTCACGCAATTTGTGGTCATCAAGGAAGAGTCGGTCCAATTTCGCATCAACGACCAAGCACGCGACCTGCTGCGCGCCGACGACATCGACCTGATTTACCACCAAGTGGTCTCGCCGCACGGCGACGTCATCAGTGGCGACGCTGACCTGCCGCTGCCGCGCGACAACGAAACGCCGGTGCCCGGTCGTGTGCTGCTGCGCACCGACACCGTGCGCGGCGACGAGGTCCGCGTGGCCTACCTGTGGCTGGCACAAAGCGACAACAACCGACGCTTGGTGCTGATGCAAATCGCCGAAACCATGGGCAAGCGCTCGACCTTGGCCACGGAAATCATCAAGGGCGTGATGGTGCCGCAGTTCGTGATCTTGCCTTTGGCGGTGCTGTTGGTGTGGCTGGCTTTGGTGCGCGGCATCCGACCCTTGAACGAACTCGAGCAGCGCATCCGCGCGCGCAAACCCGACGACCTCAGCCCGATTGAAGAATCCTTTATTCCGCAAGAGGTGGCGCCACTGGTGTCGTCCATCAACGATTTGCTCAACCGCTTGAAAACCTCCTTGAGCACACAGAAGCGCTTTTTGGCCGACGCGGCACACCAACTTAAAACGCCATTGGCGGGCCTGCGCATGCAAGCCGATTTGGCGCAACGCGAAAACGATCCCAAAGAAATTCGCAACTCGCTGCAGCACATCGCCCGCTCCAGCGTGCGTGCCACGCACACCGTCAACCAGTTGCTGGCTTTGGCGCGGGCCGAAACCACGGGCCGCAACCTGCCCATCACCGACATCGACCTGGCCCATCTGGTGACCGAGGTGGTGCAAGACTCCGTGCCACGCGCCTTGGAGCATGGCGTGGACTTGGGCTACGAAGGCCCGAGCCAAATTCCCCGGGAACACCACATCGAGGGCAACACCACCTTGCTGCAAGAAATGGTGCGCAACTTGGTGGACAACGCCATCAACTACTCGGGCCGTCAAGGCGTGGTCACCGTGCGGGTGTTTTTTGATCCTTACAGCGGTGTGCAAATTTTGCAGGTTGAAGACAACGGCCCCGGCATCCCAGAGAATGAGCGCGAGTTGGTTTTACAACCCTTCTACCGGGCCTTGGGCACCAACGTCGACGGATCCGGTTTGGGGCTGGCCATCGTGCACGAGATCGCGCAACAACACGAAGCCGACATCGCCATGGACACGGCGCACCCCGAACGCTTGCAACCGGGCCTCAAAGTCTCCGTGCGCTTCAGTCCCCCCAGCACCGAGGCCCACTGAGGTCGTGGGCCTGGCGCTGACGCGCCATCACGGCAAGATGGGGTGGTGCGTCATGTCCAAGTGCAGTGCCGTGCCGGTGTAGGGGTGCTTCAAGGCCACCTCTTCATTGAGCTCCACACCCAAACCGGGTTCGGTCGGCGGGATGATATAGCCGTCTTGCCACTGGATCGGTTTCTTCAAAATCTCGGAATGGAAGCCTGTCCAATCCAAGATGCTTTCTTGGATCAGGAAGTTAGGGCTGCAGGTGGCCAACTGGATGTTGGCCGCGCCCACCACCGGTCCGCAATACAGGTGAGGTGCGATTTGCACGTGGTAGGCCTCGGCCATGGAGGCGATTTTTTTCGCTTCCAAAATGCCACCGACGCGGCCCAAGTTCATTTGCAAAATCGCGGCAGCCCCTTCTTCGAGCAAACGCACAAAGTCGTATTTCGTGGCCAAGCGTTCGCCGGTGGCGATCGGGATGCTCGTGCCGCGAGCGACCTTGGCCATCTCGCGTGGGTTGTCCGGGGGCATCGGCTCTTCGAACCACAGCGGGTCGTAGGGCTCCAAGCGGCGCGCCAAGCGCAGCGCGCCCGCCGCCGTCATCTGGCCGTGCGTACCAAACAACAGGTCGGCCTTGGTGCCCACCGCTTCGCGCAACATCCTCACGAAGGTTTCGGAGCGGTCCAACTCGGTGAGTGACAGCTGGCGGCCGTCATAAGCGGAGTAAGGCCCAGCCGGGTCAAACTTGAGCGCGGTGAAACCCATGGCGAGGTACTCGGCGGCGCGCTCGGCGGCCAAGACCGGGTCGGCGTAGACATCGGTCTTGTCGCCGGGCTTGGGGTAGATGTAGGTGTAGCTGCGCAACTTCTCGTGCACTTGGCCGCCCAACAATTTGTAGACCGGCTTGTTCACGTCCTTGCCCACGATGTCCCAGCAGGCCATCTCGATGCCGCTCAAGATGCCCATCATCGACAGGTCGGGGTGTTGGGTGAAACCGCTCGAATACACGCTGCGCCAAATCCGCTCGATGTTGTAGGGCTCTTGTCCGATCACACAGCGCTCGACCACGTCTTTGATCATTTTTTCCACCACGTGCGGGTGGAAGGGCAGGCTGTACACCTCACCCAAGCCTTCAATGCCAGCGTCGGTGATGAGCTTCAAGAAAACAAAATAGCGGCCACCAAACCCCGGGGGAGGGTTGCCGACCACAAAGGTTTTGACGTCGATGATTTTCATGAGGTTCTCCCAGTTTCACTGTCCGTTGATGCACTTGTATTCGAGGTAGTCTTGCAGACCAAAGCGGCCCCACTCGCGGCCGTTGCCCGACTGTTTGTAGCCACCAAACGGCGAGCAGTATTCGTTGCCCACGCCGTTGATGGAGATGGTGCCTGCGCGCAAGCGCCGCGCCACGCGCTGCGCGGTCTCGGGGTTGGCGGTGTTGATGTAGGCGGCCAAACCAAAGGGGGTGTCGTTGGCCAAGCGGATGGCGTGCGCTTCGTCATCAAAGGGCAAGATGCACAGCACGGGGCCGAAGATCTCTTGCTGGGCAATCGCCATGTCGTTGCGCACATCGGCAAAGACCGTGGGCTTGACGTAATAGCCGCGCTCAAACCCATCGGGTCGGCCCAAGCCACCGGCTACCAAACGGGCCCCTTCGTCGATACCCAACTGAATGAAGCGCTGCACCGTCTCGAATTGGCGGCGCATGGCCAGCGGACCCACGCCGTCGCCGCGCTCGCGCGGGTGCACCACGCGCACCTGCGCCGCCACGCGGGCGGCGATCGCCACCGCCTCGTCGTACACGGCGCGCTGCACCAACAAACGCGTGGGCGCGTTGCACGACTGCCCGGTGTTGTTGAAGCACTTGCGCACCGCACGCCCGATCGTTTCTTCCAAAGGCGCATCAGCAAACACGAGGTTGGGCGATTTTCCACCCAGCTCTTGCACCACGCGCTTGACCGTGTCGGCCGCGGCCTTGGCCACCGACACGCCGGCGGCGGTCGAGCCGGTGAAGGACACCAAATCCACCTCGGGGTCTGCGCACAAGGCCGAGCCCACCACCGGGCCATCGCCGTACAACAGGTTGAACACGCCCGGCGGGTAACCCGCCTCGTGCACCATCTCAGCCACCAAGCGCGCCGACAAGGGCGCGAATTCGCTGGGCTTCATGACCACGGTGCACCCGGTCAACAAAGCCGGGGCCAGTTTGGACATGATCTGGTTGATGGGCCAGTTCCACGGCGTGATGAGCACGCACACGCCAATGGGCTCGGCCAAGAGCTGACCGTGTGTGCCGATCGGCGCTTCAAAGGGGTAGTCCGCCGCCGCGTCCAAGGTGGCCTGGATATGACCCGGGCCGCACTCGGCTTGGGAGTCGTAGGCCAAATCCCACGGCGCGCCCATTTCGTGGCTGATGGCTTGGGCCATCTCGGTGTAGCGCTGTTCAAACACCGTTTTGAGCTGCGCCAACCAGGCCCGGCGCTGCGCCATCGTGGTTTGGCTGAAGCCCTCAAATGCGCGCCGCGCGGCTTGCACCGCCCGCGCCGCGTCCTCGGCCGAGCCCATGGCCACCGCGCCCATGACGCTCTCGTCGGCCGGGTTGACGATGGGGTGCTCGGCACCGGGCCGCAGGGGTTCCACCCAAGCGCCGTCGATATAAAAGTTGCATCGAATCATGTTGTTCCATTGGCGTGTGGGGGTTTCAAACGAGGTTGAACCACGCCGATTTGCTTTGCATGTACGACAGCAGGCTGTCGATGTGTTTGTCGCGCGAGTTGCCGCTTTGTTTGTAACCGCCAAAGGGCTGCGTCATGTCGCCGTCGCCAAAGCAGTTGACCCAGACCACACCCGCTTCGAGCGCGCCCACCATGCGGTGCGCGGTTTTCAGGTCGGACGTCCAGACCGAGGCCGCCAAGCCATAGATGGAGTCGTTGGCCATCTGCAGCGCTTGTGCTTCGGTGTCAAAGGCTTGCACCGTGGCGACGGGGCCAAACACCTCCTCTTGCACGATGGCCATCGATTGCGTCGCCCCGACGATGAGCGTGGGCGCCACAAACGTGGCTTCCTCGCCCAAGGTACTGCCGCCGCCCATCGCGCATCGCGCACCCTCGGCCTGGGCCTGCGCGATGCGCTTGAGCACCGCGGCTTGGTGGCCGCGGCTGGCCAAGGGGCCCAGGGTGGTGGCGGGGTCCAAAGGGTCACCGGGGCGATAGGTTTGCTGCGTGCGTGCGACGAAGCGCTCCACAAAGGTGTCGTGCATGGAGCGGTGCACCAACAAGCGCGAACCGGCGTTGCACACCTGACCAGCGTTGTCGTAGATGCCGCCCACGGCGCGGTCCACCGCGGCGTCGAGGTCGTACAAATCGGGCATGAAGATTTGTGGGCTCTTGCCGCCCGTCTCCAAGGCCACGCGCTTGAGGTTGGACTGACCAGCGTAGGCCATGAGCAACTTGCCCACGGCGGTGGAGCCGGTGAAGGTGACCTTGGCGACATCGGGGTGCAGGGCCAGCGCTTGACCGGCTTCGGCCCCCACGCCATTGACCAGGTTGAACACGCCCTCAGGGCCGCCCGCGTCCACGAACAATTGCGCCAAACGCACACACGTCAAGGGCGCTTGTTCGGCCGGTTTGAGCACCACACAGTTGCCCGCGGCCAAACAGGGCGCGAGCTTCCAGATGGCCATGAGCATGGGGTAGTTCCAAGGCGTGATCGCCCCCACCACCCCCAAGGGCTCGTGCGTGATGAGGTGCATGGCCTCGGGCGCGGTGTGCGTGACCGCACCGTCCAACTTGTCGATGCACTCGGCAAAATAACGCACGGTGCGCAGCACCTCGGGCAGGTCGATGTTGAGCACATCGGAGATGGGCTTGCCCATGTCCAGCGTTTCGAGCAAAGCCAGCTCGTGCGCGTGTTGCTCGATCAGGTCGGCCCAGCGCTGCAACACCGCCGTGCGTTGGCGCGGCGACTGCAGGCGCCAGCGCCCATCGCGCCAAGCCGCTTTTGCCGAGGCCACGGCCGCGTCCACATCCTCGGCCTGGCCACGCGCCACCTGGGCGATGAGCTGACCGTTGGCCGGGTTGATGCAGGGCATGGTTTGCCCCGATCGCGACGGGACGCTGCGCCCACCGATGAAGTGGCCTTGGGCGGGCACCGGCTGCGCCGCGGCTCGCGCCCAGTCCTCGCGTGTGCGTGTCTGGCCCGCGGTGCTCATGACTTGATCTCGGCCACCAGCTCGGTGGGGTAACCGTCGGCGCGCAACTCCAAGCCGCATGCCTGCTCCAGCATTCGCACCACCTCGGGCGATTGCGCTTGGCTGCCGTACAGGCCACGGGCACGGCGGAAAATTTGCTGTGTGATGCTGCCCAACTCGAGCGGCACACCCAGTTTTTCGGCGATGCCGTTGACCAGGCCCAAGTCCTTGCAGGCCAAGTCCATGGTGAATTTCACGTTGTAGCTGCCGCTCAGGATCAGCTTGGATTCGGTTTCGTGCACAAAGCTGTTGCCCGAACTCGCGCGAATGGCGCGGTAGGTGGCGTCGGGGTCGACGCCGTATTTGGCGGGCAGCATCATGGCCTCACCGGCCGCCACCAAGTGGATGAAGGCCAGCATGTTGGTGACCACCTTGACCACCGAAGCGTTGCCCATGGGGCCCATGTAAATGATCTCACCACCCATGGTGCCCAGCAAAGATTCGACGCGCTGGAAGGTGTCTTTTTCACCGCCGACCAGCACGGTGATCTCACCCGAGTTGGCCAAGTGAACGCCGCCCGTGACGGGGCACTCCAGCACCGAGATCCCACGGGCTTTGGCCAGCTCGGCCAAGCGCTTGAGGTCTTCCAAGTCGGTGGTGCTCATCTCGATCCAGATGCCACCGGACTTGAGGTGCGTCAACACGCCCTCGGGGCCTTCGACCACGTGGCGCGACACGGCGGGCGACGGCAACACGGTGATGACCACCTCGGCGTTGCGGCACACGCCCGCCACATCGTCGGACCACTGCGCACCGGCGGCGATCAAGCGTTGGGCGTTGGCTTTGTTCAAATCGGTCACGGCCACGGCATAGCCGGCTTTGACCAAGCTGTGGCACAGGCCTTCACCGAGGCTGCCCAAGCCGATGAAGCCCACGGTGGGTTTGTTGTTCTTGCTCATGGTGTCGTTTCCTTTGGGATGAATGTGGAGGGGAAATGGGGCTCAGGTTTTGGTTTTGGCGTCGCGCCAAGCCAAGGCCGCTTGCATGCCTTCGGTGCTGCGGATGCGTTCGAACTCGACGTTTTCGGGGCGCACATTGGCCTCGATCAAGGTGGCGGTGTCGATGGCGGCCAGCAAAGCCTGGCGCATGCCAGCGATGTCCAGGCTGCGGTTGATGGCTTTTTTGGTCATTTGCACCGACATGGCCGAGTAGCCCGCCATGGCTTGAGCGACCTCCAGGGCGCGCTGCAAGTGCGTGCCGCCGTGCGTGACCTCATTGACCAGCCCCAACTCGTAAGCGCGCTGCGCCGTGACTTGGTCGCTCGCGGTGAGCAACAACTCTTTGGCCTGTTTGGGCCCAATCAGCCAAGGCAAGACCAAGGCCGCGATGCTGGAGCCGAACTTCATTTCGGGCTCGCCCATGAGCGTGTCGGCATCGGCAATCGTCAGGTCGCACGACACGGCCAATTCCATGCCGCCGCCGATGCAGTGGCCATGGATGGCCGAGACGGTGGGCTTGGGGCAGTCCCAAAACTGCATGACAAAGTCAAAGTCGGCGCGCAAGACCTCACCCCACTGCTCGGCGGTGGTGAGCTTTTGCTCCGCGAGTTCCTTCAAATCAAAGCCCGCACTGAAAGCTCGCCCCTCGGCGGCCAGCACGATGGCCCCGATGGCCGGGTCGCAGGCAAACGCGCGCAAGGCCTCGGTGGCTTCTTGCATCATTTGGCCGTTGATGGCGTTGAGTTTGCGCGCGCGGCTCAAGTGGATCACGCCCACGCGACCCACGGTCTCGGTGCGGATGGTCTCGGGTGCGGTGCTCATGCGTGGTCCTCTGCGGCGGGAATGACCAAGAGGTCCACCGCGGCGATGCGCTGGCCATCGACCAACAAGGGGTTGATTTCCATCTCGCTCACCCCGCTTTGCAAGGCCATGCCCATGCGCATGAAGGCGTGCACCACCTCGGCGAGTTGCGTCGCGTCGGTGGGCGCACGTCCACGAGCGCCCGCCAGCAAAGGGTAGGCTTTGAGCGATTGGATTTTTTGGCGGATCTTGGCCACGCTGTCTTGGGGCAACAAGGTCGTGTAGTCCTTGAGGATTTCCACGAAGATACCGCCACAACCAAAGGTGAAGGTGGGGCCGAACTGCGGGTCTTGTTTCATGCCCAGAATCCATTCGCTGCCCTGCACCTGTTGCTGCAGCAACACCGGGCCGGGCGCGATGGACTGCAAGCGCGCAAAGGCTTCGCGCAACGCGGCCTCGTTGTGGATGCCCAAGATCACGCCACCCATGTCGGACTTGTGCGCGATGTCGGGCGAGTCGATTTTGGCCACCAGCGGAAAGCCCTTGGCGCTGGCAAAGGCGAGCGCCTGCGCCAGATCGGCGGTGCTCAGCGAGGCGGGCACCGACACGCCAAAGTCGCGCAGCAAGTCAAAGTCTTGCACGCTGGTCTGGGCTTGCGCGGCGGCTTGCAAACGCTGCAACCAACGCTCCGTCACCGCGGCAGGCACAGCGGCGGCGGTCGCGGGCGTGCCCTGGTCTGGGGCCGCGAGTCGCTCGTGGTGCTGCGTGAAATGGCGCAAGGCCCGCAAGGCGGTCTCGGTGCCCATCAACACCGGGATGCCCGCGGCGCGGTGGCGCGCGCATTCGGTGGGCGACATGGTGTTGGCCACGTTGCCCATCAAGACCACGGGCTTGTTCGTGCCCGCGACGGTTTTTTCCAAGGCCATGCTGCAAGCGTGCGTGAATTCCTGACCGTCGGGGAGGTTGGTGGCCATGACCAAGGTGCCCACCTCATCGTCGCTGGCCAAAGCCAACATGGCCTCGGCGATGATGTCTTTGCCGTCGCCCCAGTAGTCCAAGGGGTTGTCCGCTTCGATGCCGGGGTCGAGCAAGCCGTCGAGTTGGGCCAGGGTGGCCGCACCCAGGGGTGCGAACGTCAGGCCCAAGGGCTCGGCCACATCGACGATCAACTGGCGCTCACCGCCCGAGTCGCAACCCAAGCCGATCAAACCGTTGTGCGGGCGACGCACGGCCGCGAACAGCTCGGCGGTGTCCATCATCTCGTCCAAGGTGCGCACGCTGACCACGCCGTGGCGTTCAAAGATCGCGTCGTACACGTCGGCGCTGCCCGACATGGCCCCGCTGTGCGATTGCGCAAACACCTGGCCCTGTGCGCTGCGGCCCAGTTTCAACGCGATGACCACGATGCCTTTGGCGCGTGCGCGCCCCAACGCCGCCAAAAACGCCTCGGGCTCTCGCACCGTTTCCAGCAACAAGCAGATGACCCGGGTCGAAGCCTGATCGACCAAAAAGTCCACGTAATCGGCCACGCCGGTGGCGAGTTCTTGACCGGCCGAGATGGCGTAGTTGAAGCGCAGTTGGCGCAAATTGCCCACGATGCCCGACCAGGTAGAGCCGCTGTGCGACACCAAAGCCACGTGGCCGGGCTTCTCCAAGGTGGAAAACGGGAAGCCCGTCATTTGCAAGCGGTCTTCCAAGTTCACAAAACCCATGCAGTTGGCGCCACACATCTGCAGGTTGCCGGCACGGGCAATGGACGATAAGGCTCGCGTGAGCTCGTGGCCGTCGTCCGTCACACCGTAGGCGCGGCCAAACATCAAGGCCGCACGCGCTTGGGCGGCGGCGGCCAGCTCCAAGTTGTGCGGCAAGGCCTTGTCGGCGATGGCCATGGCCACGCAATCCACCGGGTGGGGCAATGCGGCCAAACTGGGGTAAGCCGGTAAGCCGTCGATGTGCTCGTACTTGGGGTTGATCAGAAACACTTCGCCGGCGTAGCCCAGGGACTCGATCGACAAGCGCAGCTGTTTGCCAAAACTGCCCTCGCGCCCACTGGCGCCCACGATGGCAATGGAGCGGGGACGCAGCAGGGGGTCTAGGCGGTGTTCACGGTTGGCGCGCATGGTGTTCTCGGGACTTTCAGCGGTTGACATCGACCACCACGCGGCCGTGGGCGCGGCCGGCCATCATTTCTTGCGAAATCGCCAACACCTCGCTCAAACCCACGACGCGCTGCAGGCCCAAGCCTTCAACGTTGGGGCACTCGGTGCTCAAACGCTGCCAAGCCAACAAGCGGCGCTCGGTCGGGCACATCACCGAGTCCACGCCCAAGAGGCGCACACCGCGCAAGATGAAGGGCATGACGGTGGTCTCCAAACCAACGCCGCCGGCCAAGCCGCAGGCCGCCACCGCACCACCGTACTGGGTTTCGCTCAAGAGGCGCGCCAAGGTCGTGCCGCCGACCACGTCCACCGCACCGGCCCAACGCTGGGTGCCCAACGGGCTGGGTTTCTCGCTCCACTCAGGCCCGCCGATCACGTCGGTGGCGCCGAGTTGGGTCAAATAGGCGCGCGAGGCATCGGGGCGCTGGCTCAATGCGCTCACGCTGTAACCCAAGCGCGCCAACACCGCGACGGCCACGCTGCCCACGCCGCCGGTGGCACCCGAGACCAACACAGGGCCGGACGCGACACCCGCATCTTGCAAGGCCATCACACACAACATGGCGGTCAAGCCGGCGGTGCCCATGGTCATCGCCGTCAAGAGGCTCATGCCTTTGGGCAAGGGCACCAACCAATCGGCCTTGACGCGCTGGCGCTGCGCCAAACCACCCCAGTGGCGTTCGCCCACGCCCCAACCGGTGAGCACCACCGCGTCGCCCGCTTGGTAGCGCGGGTTGCTCGACTCGATCACGGTACCGGCCGAATCGATGCCCGGCACCATGGGGAATTGGCGGATGATTTTTCCGGTGCCGGTCACCGCCATGGCGTCTTTGTAGTTGATGCTGGAGTAATCGACTTGCACCAAGACATCGCCCTCGGGCAGGTCTTGTTGTGTCAGTGATTGGACGGCTGCGGTGGTTTTGCCGTCTTGTTGGTTCAGAACCAGCGCTTGAAAATCGTTGCTCATGATGATGGGGTCCGTGTTGGAAAAATAAAAGAAACTCAGGCCTTGTCTTGCAAGATCATCTCGGCGCCTTTTTCGGCCACCATGATGGTCGGCGCGTTGGTGTTGCCCGACGTGACAAAAGGGAACACCGACGCATCCACCACCCGTAGGCCTTGGATGCCGTGCACGTGCAAGCGGGCGTCGACCACCGAGGTCTCGACGCTCGGGCCCATGGCGCAGGTGCACGAGGCGTGGTAGACGGAACCGGCCCTGGCGCGAAAGTCGTCCAGGATGGCCTGAGGTGATTGATGGGCCGCACCCGGCAGGTGCTCGCTCTCGACCACATCGGCCAGCGGGCGCGTGGCGGCGATGCGGCGCAGCAACTGCGAGCCTTCCAACACATCGTTGATGTCTTGCTCGGTGCTCAAAAAGTTCGTTTCGATCTGGGGCTTGTCCAGCGGGTTGGCCGATGCGATGGACACGCGGCCGCGGCTGGTGGGGCGGCAGGTGTTGAAGGAAATCAAGAACGCGGCGAACGGATCGGGGTTGGGGATGCGCCCAGGCTTCATGGTGCTGGCCGTGTAGCTGATGGGGTTGAAGTACAGGTGCATGTTGGGGCGCTCCAGGCCAGGGCGGCTGCGCACAAAAGCCCCCGCTTGGTTCACGCTCATGCCCAATGGGCCTTTGCGGTCCAACAGGTAACGCAGCCCGGCCTTGACCTTGCCGTACCACGGGTAGAGCTCGTTGTTGAGCGTCTTGACCTTGGACTTGAAGTAATAAGACACGCACAGGTGATCCTGCAGACCCTGACCCACCGCGGGCAGGTGGTGCACCACGGGCACGCCCACGCGCTGCAGGTGTTCGGCGTCGCCGATGCCCGAGACCTGCAGCAGCTGCGGCGAGTTGATCGCGCCGCCGGACAAAATCACCTCTTGGTGTGCGTTGAAGGTCTGTTCGCGGCCTTGGTGCACGCAGGCCACGCCGGTGGCGCGGCCGTTGGCCAGCAGCACGCGCGTGACTTGCGTGTGCGTCATCACCGTCAGGTTGGGCCGGCCCATGGCCGGACGCAAAAAAGCATTCGATGTGGATTCGCGCTTGCCGTCGCGTATCGTCATTTGCCACAAGCCCACGCCCTCGGTTTGTGCACCGTTGAAGTCCGGGGTCTTGGGCCAGCCCAAGGCCTCGCCGGCGTCCAAAAAGGTTTGGCACAAGGGGTGCACTTGGTCCGCGAAATCGCTCACGCGCAGCTCACCGCCGGCGCCGTGGTGCGCCGATGCGCCCCACACGTGGTCTTCGGAGCGCTTGAAATAGGGCAGCACATCGTCCCATCCCCAGCCGGGGTTGCCCGCGTCGCGCCAGTCGTCGAAGTCGCCGGCTTGGCCACGGATGTAAACCATGGCGTTGATCGAGCTGCTGCCGCCCAACAACTTGCCCCGGGGCCAAAACGACGTGCGGCCGTTGAGCGCGGGGTCGGGCTGGGTGTCGTACATCCAGTTGTAGCGCGGGTGTGAATACGTCAAACCGTAACCCAAGGGCACCTGAATCAAAGGGCTGCGGTCGGAACCCCCAGCCTCGAGCAAGAGCACGCGGTTCGCTGGGTCTTTACTCAAACGGTTGGCCAACACACAGCCCGCCGAGCCAGCGCCCACAATGATGTAGTCAAAGTCCGTCATGGATGGGGGTGGGGCATGGTGGTTAAAGGGCCATTTGGGGGCAGTGGCATATGCTATTCACAACATTGCATGCATTCAATGTATTCAAGTTGAGTAATTGAATGCAGGGCTCTTCCCGTATTTTGGTGGAAGAGACGGTACCATCATCGACCCATTCACCCTTGGAGGACGGCGTGTCTTTTGAGCAACTGATCACCATCGCCAGTCTAAGCGACCCCAACAAACCCAAATACCAAGCCATCGCCGACGACCTCGCCCAATCGATTGTGGCGGGTCAATTTGCGGTCGGTGAAAAATTGCCACCCCAACGCGACTTGGCCCTGCGCTTGGGCGTGACCGCAGGAACCATCAGCCGGGCTTACGCCAGTCTGGAGCGCCAGGGCTTGGCCAGCGCCCGCGTGGGCGACGGCACCTATGTGCGGGCCGTTGACCCACGCACCCCTTCGCCAGATGCCGCGCCGCTGTCCCTGCCCATTGACTTGGCCCACAACGTCGCCATCCCGACCGAGGATGCGCTGGCCCTCAAGCGCGCGTTTGAAACCTTGTCACTGGATCACGAGGTGCTCAAACAGGTGGTGAGCTACCAACCCGAGGCGGGACTGATGCGCCACCGCCACGCCGGCGCCCAGTGGCTACAACGCTTTGGCACCAGTGGCCAAGCCAGCCGCGTGATGGTCACGCACGGGGCGCAACACGGACTGGCCTGCGTCTTGCGGACCTTGGCGCGCCCAGGTGAGACCGTGCTGACCGAGTCGCTCAGCTACCCCGGCTTGCAGGCCTTGGCGCGCTCGATGCGCTTGCAACTCATCGGCGTTGAAATGGACGCCGACGGCATGGTGCCGCAGGCGCTGGAGCGGGCGGCCAAGACCTACGACACCAAGTTCATGTATTGCTCGCCCTCGCTGCACAACCCCACGGGCTCTACCATGCCGATCGCGCGCCGAGAGGCCATCGCGGCCGTGGCGCGGCGCTGCAACCTGTGGGTGATGGAAGACTGTGTGCACGCCGCCGCACAAGCCTCGCCCTTGCCCGCCCTATCCACTTGGCTGCCCGACCGTTCGTTTTTGCTCTCCAGTTTTTCCAAGGTGATCGCGCCGGGCTTGCGGGTGGGCTTTTTGGAAGCCGCGCCCGAGTGGTTGGACAAGCTCGCCGGCAGCATCCGCGCCGACAGTTGGATGGTCGCGCCCTTGATGCCCGAAATCGCCAGCCACTGGATCCACAGCGGCGAACTCGACCACCTCATTGGTCTGCAACGCCAAGCCATCGCCGAGCGCTTGCACGTGGCCAAAGCCGCGCTGTCGGGCTTGGACTTCCAGTCCGACCACGATTACCCCTTGTTGTGGATGCCCTTGCCCGAGCCTTGGCGCGCGGGGCAGTTTGCGGCCGCCCTGCGCCACGCGGGTGTGCTGGTTCGCACCGCCGATCACTTCGCGGTGGGCCGCTCGGCAGCACCCCACGCCATTCGCATCAGCCTGAACTCGCCCGCCACGCTGGAACAATTGACCAGCGGCCTGACGGTGCTCAAAAATTTGTTGGACGGCCCGCCCACCGCGTCAATGGACCCGTGAAACGGGGCGCAGCTTTCCCACTCAGCGCAGGTGTTTGCCGATGATGCCGGCCAGCTCAAACATGGTGGCTTGGTCCTTGCCGAACACCGCTTGCAACTTGCCATCGGCCTTGATTGAGCGTTTGTCCGCCGGGTCTTGCAGGTTGTTGGCCTTGATGTAGTCCCAGATTTTTTTGACCACTTCGGTGCGGGCGTAGGTGCCGTCGCCAATCACCGCCGCCAATGATGCGCTGGGCTTCAAAGTGCCCACCGCGGCCTTGCGCGGCGCTTTGGGCTTGGCCACGTTTTTGGCCGCTGGGGCTTTGGCGGTTTTGGTTGCGGGCGTTTTGACCGCTGATTTTTTGGCCACGGCTTTGCCAAACGGCGTCTTGGTCGCGGCCGTCTTGCGTGGCGGGTATTTTTTGCCGCCTTCGCGCGGCGCAAATTCAAACGTGACCTTGCCCTCTTCGGGGTTCCAAGCCAGCATGGCCTTGAAGGCGCGCCGGGTGCGGTTGCTCACGAACTTGTCGAGCAGGTCGGTTTTGCCGGTGCTCAGGAGTTTGACGATTTGCTCGCGATCGATGGGCTGCTGCAAGATCAGGGTGCCGCTCTTGAAGTCGCAACTCGGCGTGGGCTGTTCGTTCGTGGGCACAGCCTTGCTGCACACGTAATTGCTGCCGTGCTCGTGCACCGCGCTGCCGCACTTGGGGCAAGCACCGAGGGAGGCGTCGGCGAACTCAACGATCTCGCCACTCTCTTCGTTTTTGTCGTCGCCGAAGTCGAACTCGAGTTTCCAGTTCTTGTCTTCTTCGTTGTACTTGAGCGCCATCTCGGCCACAAAAGGCCAGCCCGCTTTGGAGCGGAAGCCTTCGAGCGGACCGATCTTTTTGTCGCGCATGAACTGCTCGACCTCGGCCGCTTCAAAGGTGCGTCCTGCGGGCGATTTGCCAAACGAGAAACCGCAGCCTTCGCTGGCGCCGTCGGCCCCATTGCAGGTGTAGCGGCGGTAGTTTTCTTTCACCACACCGCCGCAATTGGGGCAGGGCGCGCTCAGC
>Ga0315907_10000801_pt1 | contig 43729 bp, 42 predicted proteins | sample LakEriMetagenome_3_FD_203525 | JGI IMG/M metagenome (GOLD analysis project Ga0315907, IMG submission 203525) | Freshwater fungal communities from buoy surface, Lake Erie, Ohio, United States - Buoy 12 MA123 | ecosystem: Environmental > Aquatic > Freshwater > Lake > Lake biofilm | place: USA...
TCCCCCACCGGCTTCCAGCTTTCTGCCAAGGAACTGGTAAGCCGCGCCTTTGAATCCGTCTCCAGCAAGTTATCAAACACCATGGAGGCGTAGGCGTTATTGGGCGAGATATTGTGGAAATGCGGATCGGCTGAGGTGATTTGCGCCCCCACCCCCATGCGCAAATTCTGCGCGGTGGCCGGCATGGAAGCGACAAGGGCAGCAAGCAGCAGGCGCTTCATGAAGATGGCTCCTTCAACTCAGCAAATAGGCCGCGCCTGAACGGGCACAGATGGCACGAATATGCTTGTCCAAGGCGGGCGGGATGGGGATGCCGTGTTTCAGGCGGCGCTGGCGTTCGGCTTCTTCCGGATCGCCCGCTACAAGCACGGGCTTTGCTGGATCGGCAGCAGGGGTTGCGTGCAATTCATCAATCACCGCATCCAGATCGGCTTCGAATTCTCCCGGCGCGCGGAAGGCGCCGGGGTCAATCGCCATGAAGAAGTGGCCGATATCATCGGGATCATTTGCCTTCTGCATCCGGTTGCGAATGGGCGAAAAGGAAGACCCCACCAGCGTGCCGCCCAGAATATGCACCATCATCGCAAGGCCATAGCCCTTATGGCTTGCCATTTCCGGCGACCCGCCCAGCGGTGAAAGCCCGCCTTCCGGTTCTTCATGCAAAATCTTCATGCCGCGCTTGGCATCTGTGATCGGATTGCCCGCGCCATCCACCACCCAACCGGCCGGCATGGCGCGTTCATTCAAATCATAGACCTTCACCTTGCCCGCCGCCGTGGTGGTCGTGGCCATATCCAACACGAAGGGCAGGTTGCGCCCGGCCGGTGCCGCAAAGGCGATGGGGTTGGTGCCAAGCACAGGCTTGGCGCCGCGTGTTGGTACCATGGTCACGCCGCGTGTCGCGCTGGTGACCAGGCCAATCGCGCCACGCCGCGCCGCGATGCGCGCATAAACGCCAGCCGCGCCGAAGTGGTGCGAATTGCGCACACCCACCACACCAAGCCCGGCTTCCTTCGCCATATCCACCGCGAGGTTCATGCCATAGCTTGAAACCGGATGCCCGAGCCCCGCGCCAGCATCAATCAGCGCGGTGCAGGCTGTGCGGCGTTCAATCTTGGGCCGCGCATTGATCTTCAACTTGCCTTCCTGCAAGCGCTTTTCATAGGTCATCAGCATGGAAATGCCGTGGCTATCCACGCCGAACAGATCAGTTTCTGTCATGGCTTCTGTGGTGGTGGCAGCCAGATCAGCCTCCATCCCCCAGGACAGCAGAATGGCTTCAATCTGCGCGCGAACCTTATCGGCGGTGACATCCATGGTGCTGCCCCCGTTCAGGCGCTGGCGCGCAGAAAGGGATTGGTCAAATGGCCAATGCCGGTGATTTCGATATCCACTACATCGCCGGATTTCACATCGGGCGACACACCATCCGTACCCATCCAGATCACATCGCCGGGATAAAGCGTCAGATATCGCGTCATGGCCGCGATGAAGACTGCGGTAGAAAACAGCATATGGCCGGTCTCGAAAGTCGTAGTCAGTTCACCATTCAACCGCACATTGGTACGTGCGGCTTCCATATCGAAATCGGTTTCAATCCAAGGGCCCATGGGCTTGAAGGTGTCGGTGTTCTTGGAACGCCAGAAGGTGCGGTCGCTTTTCTGCCAGCTGCGTTCACTGACATCATTGCCGATGGTCCAACCCATGACGCAGCTAAGCGCCTCGGCCTCCGACAGGTTCTTGGCCTTCTTGCCGATCACGGCGACGACTTCGCCCTCATAGTGAATTTTCTCCGTGGCATCGGCGGGGATGATCACGGTTTCCCCATGCGCGATCAGCGCATTGCTGGCGCGGTAGCCCATATCGGGCTTGGTCGGGATATTCGGCACCTCGCCGCGCTTGGCCGCGCCTTCCTTCACATGTTCCACATAATTCAGCCCGGCGCAGTAGAAGGTGCGGGGGATTACCGGTACCTCGATCTTCACCGCGGCAAGATCATGCTTGCGGCTGATTTTCTCATAGCCATCGAAAGGGCTGCCGGAGACTTCCAGAATGCGGTCGCCTTCCAGAATGCCATAGCGGGTGCGATCTTCGGCGGTGAAGCGAATCCAGCGCATATCAGATGATCCTTAGGCCGCCAGCGCGCGCTGGATGAAATCAGATTGAAACACGCGATCCGCCATCACCTGGCAGCGCTTCATCAACCGATGCTCATTAGGCCCATAATCCGGCAGGGCGTTATGCAGCGTACCGAGGTTATCCCAGATCAGCACGTCACCCACACTCCAGACATGGGTATGCAGGAAACGCGCTTCCAATTGATGCGCGAACAATTTTTCCAACACCGCATCGCTTTCGGTTTCAGAAAATTCATTGATGCGGATGGCATAGCCCGGGTTGCAATAAAGCACCTTCCGCCCCGTGATCGGATGAGTCATGAAAACCGGATGCACGGAAGGCGGGCGCTTGGCGCGCTGTTCAGGCGTCAGCGGCGGGCGGGTGCTGCCCGGGCGCTTGCACATATTATCCCAGAATTTGTTGAAATCATGCGTCGCCGTAGCGTTGGCGAGCTTTTCCTTGAGCGCCGGATCAAGCGTTTCATAAGCGAGATGCATATTGGCAAAGACCGTATTGCCGAGCGGCTTGCCATCGCGATGTGGCACCTGATGCGCGTTCAGCACATTCACGAAGCCCATGGTATCGCGATAGGACATATCCGTGTGCCAATCCTGCCCCGCATCTGCCAAGCCAATCGGCTGCCCGTTTTCGACAATGTTGGACAGTATGCCGACTTCCGGCACCTCCGGATCCTGAAACTTGCCGGTCAATGATGTTTGAATGCTACCGAAGCGAAGCGAGAAATCCCGCAAGGCCGACGGTTCCAGCAATTGCCCCGGAAAGCGCAGCACGCCCCTTTCACCCAGCGCACGCAGAATGCCGGCGAAATCCTTATCCGAAAGCGGCTTGGATAGATCAACGCCCGTGACGGTGGCGCCCAGCACGGAATCATTATTGGTGACAGTCAGCATGGCATACCCCTTCTACGTATGGGGGAGCATGCGCCGCGCTGCCTTGCGCGCAACGGCAACACGTTTCCCCCGGCTTTGTCTCTTGGTCAGGATGCTGGCACTGCTTGGCGGCGGTCGGCAAGGGCAGAGGCTTGGCGATCCGCCCGCAAGGGCGCATCCTGCGCGCTGAGAAAGGGGCAAGCGCCATGCGGTTTGCAGGACAACAGGTTGTGATCACCGGCGCTGCCGGGGTTTATGGGCGTGGCTTGGCGGAAGCTTTTGCGCAAGAGGGCGCCCAATTATTGCTCACCGATGGCGATGCCGGCGCGCTTGCGGCACTTGCCAATGCGCTGCCGCCTGGGCGCGTTGTGCTGCACCCCGCTGATCTGACCGATGATGGCGCGATTGACGGGCTGATTACCGCCGCGACCGGCAAGGGTGCGCCGCAGGTGCTGATCAATAATGCCGGCATCTATCCCTTCATTCCGCTGCTGGAAGTGACCGGCGCGGAATGGGACAAGATCATCAGCGTCAATACCCGCGCACCCTTTCGCCTGATGCAGGGTATTGGCCGTGCCATGGCTGCGGCTGGGCGGGGTTCGATTGTCAATGTCACCTCAGCGGCGGCGGAAGTGCATCGCGGCAATGGCGTGCCTTACGGCGCTTCCAAATGCGCGCTGGAATATCTGACGCGGGCTTTTGCATTGGAGCTCGGCCCCTCAGGCGTGCGGGTGAATAGCGCGCGGCCTGGCTTTGCTAAGGGCAGCGCCGGCAATCCCATGCCAGCGGGCTATGCTGAGGCCATTCGTAGCCGTTCACTGATGGGCGCGCTTGGTACGCCTGCGGATTTCGCGGCGGGTGTGATGTTCCTCTGTTCTGAGGAGGCGCGCTTCATGACGGGCTCGATCCTTGATTGCGGCGGTGGGGGGCATATCAATCGCCGCGCTGGTGCGGCCACCGCGGCGCGCGGCTGAAATGCAGTATCGAAAAGGGAAGAAATCATGATGGATCAAATCAAGGCGGAATTGGCGCCAACGGGCGTTTTGCGCGCCGGCATCAATATGGGGAATTTCCTGCTGGTGACGAGCCGCGCGGAAAATGGCGATCCCGCCGGGGTATCGCCGAGCATGGCGCGCGCCATTGCCGATGCGCTTGGCGTGCCCGTGCAATACGTGCCCTTCGCGCGCCCTGGTGATCTGGCGGATGCGGTGGATAGCAATGTCTGGGATATCGGCTTGATCGGTGCTGAACCGCAGCGCGCGGAGAAAATCGCCTTCACGGCTGCCTATGCCGAAATTGAGGCCACCTATATGGTCCCGCCCGGTTCCCCCATCACGAAAATGGAGGAGGTGGATCGCCCCGGCAATCGCATCGCGGTCACGGCGCGTGCGGCTTATGATCTTTGGCTGGAACGCAATATTCATCAGGCGAAGCTGATCCGCTCCGCCACGCTTGATGCCGCATTTGAGCAGTTTGCCGCCGAGAAGCTTGAAGTGCTGGCCGGGCTGCGCCCGAAGCTGCTCTCTGACATCGAAAAAATGCCTGGCGCGCGGATTCTGGATGGCAAATTCACCGCCGTGCAACAGGCGATTGGTACGTCACGCCGTAATGGTGCGGCTGCCGCGTTCCTGGCGGATTTCGTCGAAAAGGCAAAGGCGTCTGGCTTGGTGGCGCGCTTCATCGCCGATCATAAGGTGCGCGGGCTATCGGTGGCGCCGCCAGCCTGATCATCTTTGCTGATTGTAACTGCGCAGCGGGTGGCCATGCCTGCTGCGCCTTCTGTTACAATACGGTTCTTCTCCGACAGCCTTATTTTTTCTTGACCCATATCAACGCTGGTTTGCGCGCGCGGTGATAACCACTTGTCACAGTGGTGGCGCCCTATGGCCTGCCACCAGAACCAATCAAAACGCCATCACGGGTGCGTCACCCGAAAGATGCGCGGCAGCCGGAGAAACCTTGATGACTTTCACCAGTATCCTGACCCATCTTGACCCCTATAAAGCCACGGAGGCGGAAGCCGCCACGATAACGCAACTTGCGCTTGCAGACGCCTTTTCAGCGCATGTGACGGCGCTGATTTTCCCGATGGATAGCGCGCTTCCCGCGCCCACGCCGGCGGATGATGCAACAGGGTTGCTTGAAGAGCGCGCCGCTGAAGCATTCGCCGCAGCCGCACAACGTCGCGGTGTGGCGCATCAGACCAGGAAGCGCACCAGCTTTGCCTATGGCAATGGGGAAGCCTTCGCTGATCATCTGCGTGTCAGCGATTTGGCTGTGCTGACAGGGCACGGTGCGCCGGGCATTGCGGCGCAAATTCTTCAGCAGGCAGCAATTTTTGAGTCAGGCCGGCCGGTTCTGCTGGTGCCCCAGACGCAGCCTTTGTCCGGTTTGCCGCAGCGCATTCTGGTGGCGTGGGATGCCAGCCCCGCTTCGGTCCGCGCTATTCATGGCGCGTTGCCGCTGATCCGCGGCGCGGCTGAGACCATCATCGCCACCATCACCGATGACAAGGAATTGCGCCCCGGCCAATCCGGGATCGAGCTTACCCACCTGCTCGCCCGCCACGGCGCCAAGACACGCTTTATGGCCTTGCAGCGCGGCAGTGCTGGGGTGCTTGAGCGGCTTTTGGCGGCGGCGGCCGATACGGAATCGGACATGCTGGTCATGGGCGCGGTGCGACACGCACCGCTGCGCAATCTGGTGCTTGGTAGCGCGACAGCGGATGTGCTGGCCAATGGTCCAAAGCTGCCCACGCTATTGGCCGCCTGACGCCACGTCTAGCACCCCAAAGGCAGCGCCAGCAATTCCTTGAGCAATTCAACCGTGCGCGCGGGTTGTTCCTGCTGCACCCAATGCCCGGCGCCCGGCACCAGATGCGCGGCTGCCAAGCGTGTGCAGGCAGTGCCCTGCATACGCTCAAAAGCGCCGGGCGCTTGAAACACGCCCCAATCGGATGCGCCGGCGATGAAGACCGAAGGCACATCAATGCTGCGCCCGGCGAATAGCGCCAAATCCGCATTCACTTCCGGCGCGAAGCGCGTGCGATACCAATTGAGCCCGCCCTGAAAACCGGTGCGGCCATATTCCGCGGCATAGACGGCCATTTCCGCTTCCGTCATCCAGGCGCAGCCCGCAACCTCAGCGGCGCTTGGCATTTCATGCGCGACGGTCTCCGGCATGGTCTCGGCCCGATCCATCACATAGTAAGTGGGCAGTTTCGCCATTTCATCAGCGGACCAATCCCGCAGCTTATGCGGTTTATTCGCGGCCCAATCAGCGCTTTTGTGGTGGTAATAGGCGCGCATGAAAGCGTGCAGCCCCTGCGCCGCGCCCATCATATCCGCATTGGCCGGGCGCGTGGCGTAATAGGCGTGGTAGTGCTTGCGCGGGCGCGGCAGCGCGGCCAAAGCCTCATCCAGCCCCGGCATGGCGGAAGAACCGCCGGACCCCTGTCCGGGCTTCGGCCAATCCGGCCCGCCGGCGAAAGGCGCGCTCATTAACGCTGTACGGCGGAATACGTCGGGGCGGGTCAGCGCGCACCAGGCAGCTACCGGCGATCCGAAATCATGCCCGATCACCGCCGCCACGTCGCGGTAGCCCAGCGCCGCCACCACGTCCAGCGCATCGCGCACCAGATTGGTCAGGCGGAATGGCGCGAGCGGCGCGTCATAATCCGTATCGCATCCCGTGGTGCGCCCATAGCCGCGCTGATCCGGCGCCACCACATGATAGCCCAGTGCCGCCAAGGGCAGCATCACATGCCGCCAGGAATAGGCGAGTTCTGGAAAGCCATGCAGCAGCAAAAGGCAGGGCCGGCCCGGCGTTTCATGCCCGGCTTCCAGCACATGGACGCGCAGCCCATTGATACCTTCCAGAAAGCGAGAACGAATGCCCTGCGGCAGGGTTGGTGCGGCAAGCGGTTCCATGGTGGTGTTTCCTTCCTTCGCCCCATCCCGCCTGAAGCGCGCCCCACAATCAAGCCCTGCATTGACGCGCGCCCCGGCTGGCGAGACTCTGCCCCAATGCAGGATGGTATCCCATGGTCGTCAGACCTTCTGATTCTGGCGCAACGCTTCGGCCCGCGCATCGCCGTCACTGATGGCAGCGCCACCATCACCTATGCCGCGCTATCGGCCCGCGCCCATGGGCTAGCCCGGCGGCTGGTGGCGGAGGGCTTCAAGCCCGGCCAGCCGGTTGCGACCTTTGTGCCCAATGGCTGCGATGCGCCCTGGGTCAGCTATGGCCTGACCATGGCCGGTGTGGCGGAAACGCCGTGCAATACCGGGTCCACCGATGCGGAATTGGGCTGGTATGCGGAATTGACTGGCTTCAAGCGCACCATCGCACCGCAAGCATCTTGTGCGCGGCTTGCAGGGCTGGGGTTCGACCCGCTCGCGCTGGAAGATATCGCCCCGGATGAAAGCTTCACGCCGCTGCCCCCCGTGCCATCCGATGCCTGGGGGCGGATCATTTTCACGTCTGGCACCACGGGCAAGCCCAAGGCCATTCTGCACAGCCATGGCGGGCGATACCTTGCCAATATCCTGCAACGCGCCGTTTTGCCCTTCACGCCCGAACCGGGGGAGCGTGTGCTGCTGATGACGCCCTTCACCCATGGCGCGGCGCTGATCACCTATGCCTGGCTCGATCATGGCGGAGAGGTTGTCCTGCAGAATGGCGTGCGCGCAGAACGTATCGCGCCGGTTCTGGCCGCACCCAGGCTTTCGGCGATTTTCGCCCCGCCCACGGTGCTGGCCAAATTGCTGGCGCTGTTTCCGGGGCAGGCCGTGCCGGGTCTGAAGGTCATTTTCTGCGGCACGCAGACGCTAACCCGCGATCTTTACGCCCGCGCTGCGGCGCAATTCGGCCCGGTGGTGCGCGTGACCTATGGCATGAGCGAATGCTTCAACCCCATCACCGTGCTAGAAGGCCCGGATGTGGCGGCGGCGATGGACGAAGCCGAGGATGGCCTCGGCGCGAACCTCGGCTGGCCCGCGACGGGGGTCGAGATCGCCATCCGGGATGAGGCTGGAAGCCCCCTGCCACCGGGCGATTCCGGCGATATCTGGCTGCGCGCCCGGCATATGAATATCGGCATGATCGGCGCGGATGGCTTCGTGCCACGCCCTGCCGGCGCCTGGCATCGCACCGGCGATCAGGGCGCGATGGATGCGCGCGGGCGCCTTCGGCTCGCGGGTCGGGCTTCGGATGTGATGAAAACCGGCGGCTACCGCGTGCATCCCGCCGAGATCGAGACCACTTTGGAACCCGCCGCTAAGGGCCGCGCGATTTGCGTTCTGGGCCTGCCCTCCGATTACTGGGGGGAGGTGATCATCGCGGTGGCCGAGGGGCTGGCGGAGGGCTGGGAGCAAGCCGCCCTTCCGTTGGCGGAGGATTTGGCCAAGCATAAGCGCCCGCGCGCCTGGCTGACGCTGCCTGAATTGCCGCGCAATGCGCAGGGCAAGGTGGTGCGCGGCAAGGTACGGGAAGCGGTGCTGGCGCGCTGGCGGCTGGAAGATGGGCCGCATCCGCAGTTGATTCCTGCCCCTGCTGGAAAGGATGAGTAAATCATGGTGATTGAGGGCCTCGCCCCCTTCTATGCCTGGACCAAGGCGCTGCATTTGATCAGCGTTTTCGCCTGGATGGCGGGGCTTTTCTACCTGCCCCGGCTTTACGTCTATCACACGCAACAGCCGCCGGGCTCCGCCCAGGGGGAGCTGTTCAAGACCATGGAACGGCGCCTGCTGCGCGCCATCATGAACCCGGCCATGATCACGTCCTGGGTCTTTGGCCTGCTGCTGATCCTTACCCCTGGGGTCGTGGATTGGCGTGCCGGCTGGTGGCACGGCAAGCTCTTCGGGCTTTTGGGCATGACCGCCTTCCATATGGACCTGGCCCGCGCGCGGCGGCTTTTTGCCGAAGACCGGAACTCACGCAGCGAAAGGTCCTGGCGCATTGCCAATGAAGTGCCGACGCTGCTCCTGATCCTGATTGTCATTATGGTGATCGTGAAGCCGTTCTGAGCATTTTCAAGCCAAGTGGCACACTTGGCGACTCGAAAAATGCGATCAAAAGAAAGTTGGGGCCGTTTCACTGCACGGTAATGCTGTGAAACGGCCCCAAATGCAGGTTGACGCCGGGCCGCGGGCTTCATACATAACCGGTCCTCCCTTTCGCGGCCCCGGCGATCCCTGATCGGCGCTGCCGTATTTCCCTTCTACCCGTTAACGGGACATTCATGAATGCGCCGCGCGCTGCGTTTTGCATCGTGATTCAGGTCCCGATTTCTCAAGCCTCACGGAACGCCAAGGCACAAAATGCATCTTTCAGAACTCAAGGCGAAAAGCCCCGCGGACCTCCTCGCATTCGCTGAGGAATTGCAGATCGAAAACGCGTCATCGCTGCGCAAGCAGGATATGATGTTCGCGATCCTGAAGACCTTTGCGGACAATGAACAGGCGATCTTCGGCGAAGGCACGCTTGAAATCCTTTCCGATGGTTTCGGTTATCTGCGCAGCCCGCAGGCAAATTTCCTGCCCGGCCCGGATGATATCTATGTCTCCCCCGCCCAGGTGCGCCGCTTCGGCTTGCGTACCGGCGATACGGTGGAAGGCCAGATCAGGGCGCCCAAGGATGGAGAGCGTTATTTCTCCCTGCTCAAGGTCAATGCGATCAATTTCGAAGACCCGGAAAGCCTGCGCCACCGGATCAATTTCGATAACCTAACGCCGCTTTATCCGAACCGTCGGCTCAAGATGGAAAATCCGGAGGTTGAAAGCGTCGCCAAGGGGCCAACCAAGGACAATACCCATCGCGTCATTGATTTGATTTCGCCGATCGGCATGGGCCAGCGCGCCTTGATTGTGGCGCCGCCGCGCACGGGTAAGACCGTGATGTTGCAGAATATCGCCAAATCCATAACGGCGAATAACCCCGAAGTCTTCCTAATGGTGCTGCTGATTGACGAAAGGCCCGAGGAAGTGACGGATATGGCCCGCACTGTGCGTGGTGAGGTTGTGGCGAGCACCTTTGACGAACCGGCGACGCGCCATGTGCAAGTGACCGAAATGGTGCTGGAAAAGGCCAAGCGCCTGGTGGAACACAAGCGCGATGTGGTGATTCTGCTGGACAGCATCACGCGCCTGGGCCGCGCCTATAACTCGGTTGTGCCGTCATCGGGCAAGGTGCTGACCGGAGGTGTGGATGCCAATGCGCTGCAACGCCCGAAGCGGTTTTTTGGTGCCGCGCGCAATATCGAAGAAGGCGGGTCGTTGACCATTATCGCAACGGCGCTGATTGATACCGGCAGCCGCATGGATGAAGTGATTTTTGAAGAATTCAAAGGCACGGGCAATTGCGAAATCGTGCTGGATCGGAAGCTGTCCGATAAGCGTACCTTCCCCGCGATTGACATCACCAAATCCGGCACGCGCAAGGAAGAATTGCTGGTGGATCGCGGCACACTCTCCAAGATGTGGGTGCTGCGCCGTATCCTGAACCCGATGGGCACGCAGGATGCGATGGAATTCCTTTTGGACAAGCTGAAATACAGCAAGACCAACCAGGATTTCTTCGACGCGATGAATACCTGATCCAAGGCGGGGGGCATCATGGTCGTTCTGCTGACAGGTGGGATGGGGTTCATCGGATCGGCGGTGGTGCGGCATTTGCTCGCGACCACCGATGCGATGGTGGTCAACATAGACAAGCTGACCTATGCGGCGAGCCCGGAAAGCCTTGGCGATTGGCTGAAATCGCCGCGCCATCAGCATCTGCCGCTGGATATTTGTGACACGGCCGCGATGCGGGATGTCTTCACGCGCTTCAAGCCCGCGCGCGTCATGCATTTGGCGGCCGAATCCCATGTGGATCGTTCCATTGATGGCCCGGCAGAATTCATCCGCACCAATGTCGTTGGCACGCAGGTGCTGCTGGAAGCCGCGCGGGAATATTGGCAAGGGCTGCAAGGCAGTGCCAAGGCTGAATTCCGCTTCCATCACGTCTCAACTGATGAGGTTTTCGGGTCCCTCGAAAGCGCGGATGATGCGCCATTTGATGAGCATACGCGCTATGATCCGCGCAGCCCTTATTCCGCTTCCAAGGCAGCGTCGGACCATTTGGTGCGCGCCTGGCAGCATACTTATGGCTTTCCATCCTTCGTTTCCAACACCACGAATAATTACGGGCCGTGGCAATTCCCGGAAAAGCTCATTCCGCTGGTGACACTGAATGCGTTGGAAGGCCGGCCTTTGCCGGTTTATGGCGATGGATCGAATATCCGCGATTGGATCCATGTGCAGGATCACGCCGAAGCCTTGGTGCTGGCGCTGATGCGCGGCGTGCCGGGGGCGACTTATTGCATCGGCCCACGTCAGGAACGGACCAATCTGCAAGTGGTGCAGGCCATTTGCCGGACGCTGGACCGGCTGCGCCCCGATCCCGCTGGCCCGCGCGAACGCCTGATCACCTATGTCAAAGATCGCCCGGGCCATGATTTCCGCTACGCGATGGACCCAAGCGGTGCGGAAGCAGCCCTTGGCTGGAAGGCGCGCTATGATTTTGAGAGCGGGCTTGAGCAGACCATTCGCTGGTATCTGGACAATGAAGCCTGGTGGCGACCAATCCGCGATAAACGCTATGCGGGGCAACGGCTTGGGGGGGTGAAGGCATGAAGGGCATTCTTCTCGCCGGCGGGTCAGGGACGCGTTTGCACCCCATGACCCTGGCGGCTTCCAAGCAATTACTGCCGGTCTATGACAAGCCGATGGTCTATTACCCGCTGGGTACGCTGATGCTGGCGGGGATCAAGGATATTCTGCTGATCTCAACGCCGGCTGATCTGCCGGCATTCAAACGCTTGCTGGGTGATGGTGCGCAATTTGGCATTCGCATCAGCTATGCGGAACAGCCAAGCCCGGATGGCATTGCGCAAGCCTTTCACATCGGCGCGGAGTGGATTGATGGGCAAGCCTGCGCTTTGGCTTTGGGCGATAACATCATCTACGGGCACGGGCTGGTGGAAAGCCTTAAGGCTGCTGCTGCCAATGCTCAGAATGGCCTTGCTTCCGTCTTTGGCTATCGCGTGGCCGATCCGGAACGCTATGGCGTCGCGGAATTTGATGCCAGCGGGCGCGTGCTTTCCATTGAGGAAAAACCCACCAAGCCAAAATCCGATTGGGCGGTGATTGGGCTTTATTTCTACGACAAGCGCGTGACGCAAATGGCGCGGGATTTGAAGCCATCCGCGCGCGGCGAATTGGAAATCACCGACCTCAATAAGGTCTATCTGGCCGATGGTAGCTTGCGTGCTGAGCAATTGGGCCGCGGTTGCGCCTGGCTTGATGCCGGCACGCCCGCTTCATTGCTGCAAGCCGCGCTTTTTGTGCAGACGGTGCAGGAACGCCAAGGGCTGCAAGTGGGCTGCCCTGAAGAAATCGCCTTCCGCAAGGGCTTCATTGATGCTGCGGCTTTGCGCGCCCAGGCAGATCGGCTGGGCAAGACCGCTTATGGTGTTTATTTGCGTGACTTGGCTGAGGGGCGGCTCTCATGAAGGCAGAGCGTCTTGCCATTCCGGATCTGATCCTGATTGAACCAGCACGCTTTGGCGATGATCGCGGTTTTTTCAGCGAAGTCTGGTCGCGCCGTACGCTGGCTGCGCATGGGATCACGGCTGATTTCGTGCAGGATAATCATTCCCTGTCGCGTCAGAAGGGCGTGGTGCGTGGCCTGCATTTCCAGCGGCCACCCACAGCCCAGGCCAAGCTGGTGCGTGTGGTGCGGGGTTCCATCCTGGATATCGCTGTGGATATTCGCGAAGGCTCGCCCACTTATGGCCAGCATGTGGCGTGCGAGCTTTCCGCCGCGAATTGGCAGCAGCTTTGGATCCCGGCAGGCTTTGCGCATGGTTTCGTGACACTCGAAGAAGATACTGAAGTACTCTATAAGGTTGATGCGTATTATGATCGGGCAACCGATGCTGGCATCGCCTGGAATGACCCCGCGCTTGCCATTGATTGGCCGGTGGATAACCCGATCCTGTCTGACAAGGACCGCAAGGCACCACGGCTTGCCGATATCGCGCCGCCCTTTCCCAAAGGCAGTTGGTGATGCGCCGCATTCTTGTCACTGGGCGTGGCGGGCAATTGGCAACCGGGCTTGAAGCGGCGTTGCCGGCGCAGGGTTTTGAGGCGCTGCTGGTCGGCCAGCCGGAATTCGAATTCGACAAGCCCGAAACGGTAGCTGAGGCGTTTCACGCACTGAAGCCCGATGCAGTGGTGAATTGCGCTGCCTGGACGGCCGTTGATGCTGCGGAAGATGATGAAGCTGGAGCCTTTCGTGCCAATGCGCTGGGGCCTGCACTGCTTGGGCGGCTCACGCGCGAAGCGGGTATTCCGATCATCCAGATTTCCACCGATTATGTCTTTGATGGGCTGAAGGGCACGCCCTATCTGGAAAGTGATGCGCCCAATCCAGTTGGCGCTTATGGCCGCACCAAGCTGGCGGGGGAATGGGCAGCGCAGGCGGCCAATCCGCGTTGCATTGTGCTGCGTACGGCTTGGGTTTTCGCGCCGATGGGCAAGAATTTTTTGCGTACCATGCTCGCACTCGGCGAACAGCGCCCGGAACTTCGCGTGGTGGCGGATCAATGGGGCAGCCCGACCGCCGCGCCCGATCTGGCCGATGCCATTGCCTCCATCCTGGCGCAGCTGCGCGCCGATGGCTGGCGCGATCATTTTGCCGGCACCTATCACGCGACCGGTGGGGGCTTCACCACCTGGCATGCCTTTGCTGAGGCTATTTTCACCGAAGCCGCCCGCCATGGTGCGCCGCGCCCCAAGGTGCATGCCATCGCTACTGCCGACTACCCCACCAAGGCCAAGCGCCCCGCGGATGGCAGGCTGAATAATGACAAGCTGTTGCGCAGATTCGGCGTGGCGCTACCGCCTTGGGAAGCCGGGCTGGCCCGCGTCATGGCGGCGCTGCGCCAGGCCTGACGCCTTTCCGAAAACAAGTTTCGGCGGCATGATACGCACAAGAATTAAGGGAGGATGCCCATGACTAATCTCTCGCGTCGCGCTGCGCTCGCCTTGCCGCTGCTTGCGGCGCCTACCATCGCCCGCGCGCAATCCTGGCGCCCATCGGGGCAGGTGCGCATCATCGTCCCTGCTGCCGCGGGTGGCACCACGGATATCATGGGCCGGTTGCTTGCCCAGTTTTTGCAACCGCGCTGGGGCACGCCAGTGGTGGTGGAAAACCGCACCGGCGCTGGTGGCACCATCGGCACTGTGGAAGCCGTGCGCGCGCGCCCGGATGGTCTCACGCTGCTCATGGGCAATATCGGCCCGCAGGCCATTGGCTATTCGCTGTTCCGCAATCTGCAATATCGACCGGAGCAATTGGCCCCAATCGCCGGCACCATCGCAGGGCCGAATGTGCTGGTGGTGAACAACAATGTGCCAGCGCAGAATGTGGCTGAGCTTGCCGCCATGCTGCGCGCCAAGCCGGGCGAAATCCCCTATGTCTCAACGGGGGTGGGCCAATCCACGCATCTTTCGCCAGTGCTTTTTCTGCAAATGCTGAATGCCCAGGCCATTCACGTGCCAACCCGCGGTTCCGCCCCGGCGCAGATTGAATTGCTCGCCGGCAATGTCACTTTCCTGATTGATAACCTTACTGGCATCATGGGCCATATCCAGGCCGGCCGCGTGCGTGCCTTGGCGGTGACAAGCAAGGAACGCCACCCGCTACTGCCCAATGTGCCGGCGATGCGCGAAACCATGCCGGAACTCGCGAATTACGAAGTGAATACCTGGTTTGGGGTCTTCGGCCAGGCCGCCATGCCCGCCGAGATGATCAACAGCATCAATGCCGATGTGATGGCGATGCTCGCCATGCCTGAGACAGTGAAGCGCTTTGAGGAATTGGGCGGCATGCCGATGATCGGCAGCGCGCAGCAATTCGGTGCTTTCGTTGCCAGCGAAATCACCAAATGGGCTGAGGTGATCAAGAAGGAAGGCTTGCAGATAGACGCGAGTTGAAGCGAGCGGCCGCTACCGCTTAAACCTTCGCAAACGCCACATCCCGCGTTGCGGCCAGCGCTTCATAAGCCGTGCGCACTTGTGCGGCTCCATGCACGCGTTCCAGCCGCCTGAGTGTGAAATGCCCGCGCGCGACGCTGCGGAAATGTTCCAGAAACGCCAGGTTGATCGCGGCCCCCGCCGCGGCGCCAATCAAGGGTGCCGCCTGGGCCGAAAGTTTCAGCCCGACAGGCCCCACAAAGCGCGCGGCAATGGCGGCAATAAAACCGGGCAGGATAGTTGCGCCAATGCTGCCCTTCAGCGCCTCGGCCAGCGCAATACGTAGCGCGAAATAGCCAGACTCAGCCGCATCATCGCTTTTGCCGCGCCCGCCAAGGGCGAAAATTTTCAGGCATTCGGCAGCGATTTCAGGGCGGGCCAAATCCTCACCCTCCTCCGCCGCAATGGCAGCGATCTGGCGCAGCAGAACGGTTGTCGAAACCGGCAATTCCACCAGCGTACCGGCCAGGCCAAAGGCACCGCCCGCCGCGCCCGTTGCCGCTGCCAAGCCGCGATGCAGCCAGGATGACGGCAAAACCGAAGGTGTCGCCGCCGGCGATGACCGCAGCGCTGCCCCCATCGCCGTTGTCAGTGCCGCACGTACCGCGCCTTGCAGCCCGCCCTGCATGGGGCCCGGCAGGCGTGCGGTCAGTGCCTCGATCGGTGTCCCGACCGTCGCCGAAAGCCGCGCGGCGAGGGAGGGATTCTCCAACGCATCAAACGCCGCACGCAATTCAGCCTGAGCCCGGGGACCAAGCGGCGGCGGCGTGGCGCTGACCGTAAGGCTCATCTCTCGCGGTCCGTTCGCTGCCGTTGATTCCCGACGGCAGCGTGAATCGGCACACCGAATAAAAGGCTAGTGGTGCACGGGCGCAGGTTTGCCTTGGGAAAGATTGGCACGTACCGCACCACTAAAGGATAAAGCGCGAAAGATCGGCACTGGCCGCGAGTGGCGCGACACGGTCGCGCACCATGGCGGCATCCACCGCAATCGCTTCCCCTGCGCGATCAGTCGCGGTGAAGGAGATTTCTTCCAGCAGCCGTTCCAGCACAGTCGCCAGCCGCCGCGCGCCGATATTCTCCACACTCGCGTTGATTTCCGCGGCCAAATCAGCAATCGCTTCAACCGCATCGGGCGTGAAATCCAGCGCTACGGATTCCGTGCCAAGCAGCGCAGTGTATTGTTTGAGCAGCGAATGTTCCGGTTCCGTCAAAATTCGGCTGAAATCATCGCGCGACAGCGCCTTCAATTCCACGCGGATCGGCAAGCGGCCCTGCAGTTCCGGCAAAAGATCGGATGGCTTCGCCAAATGAAACGCGCCGGACGCGATGAATAGCACATGATCCGTCTTCACCGGCCCGTGCTTGGTCGTGACGGTGGTGCCTTCAATCAACGGCAGCAAATCGCGCTGCACCCCCTCGCGGGAGACATCGCCGCCGCGAAAGCCGCTTTCGCTGGTGCGCGCGCAAATCTTGTCAATCTCATCCAGGAACACGATGCCATTGGCTTCCACATTGGCAAGCGCATCACGCACCACCGCATCCTGATCCAGAAGCTTGTCGGCTTCATCCTTGAGCAGCGCGGTGCGGGCTTCGGCCACCGTCATCTTGCGGGATTTACTGCGCCCGCCGAACATCTTGCCAAACATATCCTGCAAATTCTGCATTTGCGGCGGCTGGCCGCCCGGCAAATCCATCATGCCAATCGGCATGGCCGGGCCGGAATCGGCCAATTGCACTTCAATCTCGCGGTTTTCCAACTGGCCTTCGCGCAGCATGCGGCGGAACTTTAACCGAGTTTCCCCTGATGCCCCTTCGCCCACCAGCGCCGTCAGCAGCGTTTCCTCCGCGGCCAATTCTGCCTTGGCCTGCACGCCCTTGCGCGCAGCGTCGCGGCCCATGGTGATGGCGACTTCCACCAAATCCCGCACAATGCTTTCCACATCGCGCCCGACATAACCAACTTCGGTGAATTTCGTCGCTTCCACCTTCAGAAACGGCGCATGCGCCAAACGCGCCAAGCGGCGCGCGATTTCTGTCTTGCCGCAGCCGGTCGGCCCGATCATCAGAATGTTCTTCGGCACCACTTCTTCGCGCAGCCCCGGGGCCAATTGCTGGCGCCGCCAACGGTTGCGCAATGCAATCGCCACCGCGCGCTTGGCTTCCAGCTGGCCGACAATATGCCGATCAAGCTCTGAGACGATCTCACGCGGGGAGAGGTTCACGGTTTCGGTCATGGCGCGTCTCCCGCGCTGGCAGCGAGCGTTTCCAGGATGATATTGCCGTTCGTATAGACGCAGATATCGGCGGCAATCTTCATCGCGCGCCGGCAAATCTCCTCGGCTTCTACGCCTTCCACGGGCAGCAGCGCGCGCGCGGCGGAAAGCGCGTAATTGCCACCGGACCCAATGCCGATGATGGCATCTTCCGGTTCAAGCACATCGCCCTGCCCGGTCACGAGCAAGGATCGTTTGTGATCGGCGACCGCCAGTAAGGCTTCCAGGCGGCGCAAATAGCGATCCGTCCGCCAATCCTTGGCTAGGTCAACGCAGGCGCGTTCCAATTGATCCGGGAAGCGTTCCAGCTTGGCTTCCAGCCGTTCCAGCAAGGTAAAGGCATCAGCCGTGGCGCCGGCGAAGCCCGCCAGCACCTTGCCGCCGGCAATCCGGCGGATTTTGCGCGCATTGCCCTTCACCACTGTTTGGCCAAGTGAGACCTGCCCATCCCCGGCCATGGCCACCTGCCCGCCCTTGCGGACGCAAAGAATGGTGGTGCCGTGCCAGCCTAGGGGGTCGTGTTGTGTCTGTGTCATGGGTGCAGAAATGGCGCGACTGGGGCGCGGAGACAACCACACCCCCGCTTTCGGTTGCATCCCCCCCACCGTGAGGCGTAGTTAGGCTGCATGAAGACCACCCCGCCCTGGAACCGCCGCGCGGAAATCGGCCGCGAGACTTCGGAAACCGCGATCACCGTCGCCCTTGGCCTGGATGGCGAAGGGCGCGCGGATATCGCCACTGGCATTGGCTTTCTGGACCATATGCTGACCGCTTTGGCCCGCCACGGGTTGTTCGACCTGAAGGTGCGGGCCAAGGGCGATCTGCACATAGATTTCCACCACACCACGGAAGATGTCGGCATCGTCATCGGCCAATGCCTGCGCCAAGCGCTGGGCGATAAGCGCGGGATTCGCCGCTACGGCGCCGCCGTGATCCCAATGGACGAGGCGCTTGCGGAAGCGGCGGTGGATATTTCTGGCCGGCCTTTCCTGGCTTGGTCCGTCAGCTTCGCTCAGCCCAAGATCGGGGAGATGGATACGGAACTGTTCGAGGAATTCTTCCGCGCCCTGGCCTTCAATGCCGGCATTACGCTGCATGTGACGCAAAAGGCCGGCACCAACGCCCATCACGTGGCGGAAGCCTGCTTCAAGGCTTTGGCGCGGGCTTTGCGCGAAGCGGTGGAACCGGACCCGCGCGCGATTGGCGCCATTCCTTCCACCAAGGGCGTGCTGGAAGCCTGAGATGCGGGTCTGGACCGTTCATCAGCGCCCGGCCATGACGGGCAAGCCCGCGCGGACGGTCATGGTACGGGAAGGCTTTTCCTGGTTGGCCGCGCTGTTTCCGCTGTTCTGGTTCCTGGCCAAGCGGCTTTGGTTGGTGGCGGCGCTGTATTTCTCATTGGCCACATTCATGGGCTTCGTGCTGCCTTCCAGCATCTCCCCCTGGGCCATGATGGCGCTGCAAATCCTGACGGGGTTTGAGGCGCGGAACCTTCAGCGCTGGACGCTGGAACGGCAAGGCTTTCGCCTGATGGGCGTGGTGCAGGGACGCGATGAGGAAGGCGCAGTGCTGAACCTGGCGGATCGTCGCGCCGATTTGGCACGCGGGCTGACATGAAGCTGGTGATCATGGATCCCGGTTCGGGCAACCTTGCTTCCGTAAAGCGCGCCTTCCAGAAGGTGGCGGCGGAGGTGGGCCTGGCCGCCGATATCAGCGTCACGCGCAACCCAGCGGATATCCTGGCAGCAGACCGTGTGGTGCTGCCCGGTCAGGGGGCTTTCGCTGCCTGCCGGCGCGGGTTGGATGCGCTGCCAGGTGCAGTTGCGGCCATGGAACAACGCGTGCGCGGGGACGGCGTGCCCTTCCTGGGCATATGTGTGGGCATGCAGTTGATGGCGACCCAAGGGCTGGAACATGGCAGCACGCCAGGGCTGGATTGGCTGCCGGGCGAGGTAGCGCCCATGGATCCGAAGGGCGCCGATGGCCGGCCTTTACCGCTGCCGCAGATGGGCTGGAATGCGCTTGCCTTCCGCCCGGACTGCCACCCCTTGCTCGCCGAGATTACGCCGGGGGATCAGGTTTATTTCGTGCATTCCTATGCCTTTAGCGCGGCGCTGCCAGGGGATGTGATCGCCTCCACCGACTATGGCGGGCCGGTGACCGCCGCTATTGCCCGCCATAATCTTGCCGGGCTTCAGTTCCATGTGGAGAAAAGCGGCCCGGTGGGGTTGCGTATCCTCGCCAATTTCCTGAAATGGGTGCCATGAATAGCGCAATGACCATGAGCTTCACCCATGATTTGGCAGTGGAACTCGCCAACCAGATTTCGGACGCGGATTTGGCCGACCTCTGTGAGGCGACGGATGCCGCCATCATTGAAGGCGGTGGCTTCGGTTGGCTGGAGCCCCAGGGGCGGGAGGCACTCGCGCGGCATTTCCGCGGCACGCTGCTGGTCCCGGAACGGGAGCTATTCATCGCGCGCTTGGACGGCCATGTGGTGGGATCCGCCCAGCTAGTGCGCCCGCCGCGCCATAATGAAGCGCAATCCTTCGGCGCCACCCTTACCCATGCCTATCTTGCGCCTTACGCGCGCGGCCATGGCCTGGCGCGCATGTTGGTGAACCGCGTCGAAGAACGCGCCGCAGCACTCGGCCATCGCGTCCTGAACCTGGACGTGCGGGAGACGCAGTCTACCGCTATCGCGCTATTCGAAGCGCTGGGCTACGTGCATTGGGGCACGCATCCGTTTTATGCGCGCGTCAACGGCCAGACGGTGGCCGGGCGCTATTACTTCAAGCCGCTGGAACCAGGCCGCGGTCGTGCCACGGGCGCTTTGCTCGACCCCACGCAGTAATGGGCTTTTCGCTTTATCCCGCCATTGATTTGAAGGGCGGGCAGGTGGTGCGCCTGAAACGAGGCGAGATGGATCAAGCCACCATCTATGCCGATGATCCGGCGGCGCAGGCGCGAAGCTTCATCGAAGCGGGATTTTCCTGGGTGCATATGGTGGATCTGGACGGCGCCTTTGCCGGCAAGCCGGCGAATGCGGCGGCCGTGCGTGCCATTATCGCCGCCGTGCCGGGGGCGAAGCTGCAATTGGGCGGCGGCATTCGCACCATGGCGACGGCGGAAGCCTGGCTGGATGCAGGGGTCAGCCGGATCATTCTGGGCTCGGCCGCCGTCAAGGATCCGGATTTTGCCCGCGCCGCCTGCCGCGCCTTTCCGGGCCGTGTCGCGCTTGGCATTGATGCGCGCGATGGCATGGTGGCGACCGAAGGCTGGGCCGAAACCAGTGATGTGAGCGCCACTGATCTGGCGCGCCGCTTTGAGGATTCCGGCGCAGCTGCGGTGATTTATACCGATATCGCGCGTGATGGCATGTTGAGCGGCGTGAATGTCGCGGCAACTGCGGCGCTGGCGCGCGCGGTGCGTTTGCCGGTGATTGCCTCGGGCGGGGTTGCGGGGGTGGAGGATATTACGGCGTTGCGGGCTGAGGGCGCCGGGATTGAAGGCGCGATTTTGGGGCGCGCGCTATATGATGGGCGGATTGAGCCGCGGATAGCGTTGGCGGCGGCGGCTTAGGGCGCCTTTACGCCTGATAGCCATCATTGCTTTTGGTTTGGCGGCCCCATTGTATTTCAGAAAGTATCTCCTTTGTAACTTTATGTTCAGAAAACCAGAGTAGGAGCGCGCCCTTCTTTCCATCCCCCGCAGAAGGAACCCGCCGCGTGCGTATATCCATTCGCAATCTTGGCCTCGGCATTGGTGCCGTGCTGACGATTTTGGTCGCCTATCTCTCGGCAACCGCCATCAACGACAAGTTGAATGAAAAAACCTTGGCCAAAAGGGGCCTCGAAATCACCACCGCGCTTGAACTCGGTTACCGGGCACTCATGCCGCTGTCTTTGGAGCGGTCCATCACGCAGGTTGGTCTGACGCTGGAATCCCCCTTGCCGGCGCAATTCACAAGCCTGCGCCTGGAACAAAGAAGGGTTTCCGAACAGCACCTCAATGCCCTGATGGCGCATTTGGAACAGACGAATGAACTGCCCAACAAGCAGGAAACCTTGAATAGGCTGCAGGCCGCGCGTTCGACTCTGGCCAGCTTGCGCAGCAGGGCGGATGCGGCGGTATCCGCACCGCGCCAGAATCGTCCGAGCAATGTGGAAACCTTGCCGCAGGAAATCATTGCGGCCATTCGCGATATGCAGGCCGTGCTCAGCAATTTGATTGATACGGCCGCCATGCGCACGGCAAAATCCGAACAGGCGGTGCTGGCGGCTTATCGCATATGGCGCATGCGCGAATATGAAGGCCAGTCCCGCACTTACATCGCCGCTGCGCTGTTGAACCAGCAGCCCATGACGCCGGCAGTGATGAAGTCTTCCAGCGAATTGACCGGCAAGGCCGAAGCTTCCTTTGAAGCGCTGAAATCCATGCAGCGGCTGCTGCCGGCGGCGTTATTGCCTTCCTTGCAGACCATCGAAACCGCCTATGAAAAGAACTACGGCGCGTTGCGGTCGCTTGCCCTTTCCGGTGTAGCGACGGGCAATTACCCCGTGGATTTCACTACCTTCTTCACCCGTTCCGGTGACGCGCTGGGCCAGGTTGAAGCCAATACCAATGCCTTCAGCGAATATGCGACGCGGAGCGCGCAGAATGCCGTGGCAGAGGCAAGCTCTGACTTGATCCTCACCTCGGCAGTGGCCGCCTTCGGACTGGCGGCGGTGCTCTTCATTGCCTGGCTGCTCTATGTGCGTATCGCTCAGCGCCTGTCGCGCACCAATCAGGCGATGGCCGCCCTGGCGAATGGAGATACCGCCATCACCATCAATGACCTGAAAAGCGGCGATGAAATCGGCGATATGGCCCGTTCATTGGTCGTCTTCCGCGATAATGCGCTGCGTGTTGCGGCGCTGGAGGCCGAAAAGCAGGCGGCTGAGCAGGAACGCGCCGCGCAGCGCAAGGCGGAGATGGAAGCCATCGCCACTGAATTCGAACGCGAAATCGGGGTGATTGTTCAGTCGCTGAATGACAATGCGCGTGAAATGACGGGCGCCGCCCAAGCCATGCAGAATTCCGCTGGCGATGTGGGTGACCGTTCTCAATCCGTGTTGCGTTCTGCCGAGGAAACCTCAAACATCGCATCCGGTGTGGCGGCAGCGACCGAGCAAATGACAACCTCGGTCGGAGAAATCAGCCGCTCCATCCAGAATTCTGCAGCAAAGACACAGGAAGCGGTCGAAAATACAGCGCGTACGACGGAGCAGATCAATACCCTGGCTGAGACGGTGGGGCGCATTGGCAGTGTGGTCGAACTGATCAATTCCATCGCAGGCCAGACCAATCTTCTGGCGCTGAATGCCACCATCGAAGCGGCGCGCGCGGGTGAAGCGGGCAAGGGCTTTGCGGTGGTTGCGAGTGAGGTGAAGGCACTTGCCGCACAGACTGGTAAGGCCACTGCGGAAATCAGTGACCAGATTGCTGGTATCCAAAGTGCCACCGGCGCAGCAGTGACGAATATCAAGGATATTTCTGCCGCCATTGCTGAGTTGGAGCATATCGCATCCACCATTGCTTCCGCGATTGAGGAGCAGAATGCGGTGATTGCGGATGTTGCGCATAATGTCTCGCGCACATCTACCTTGACTGAAGCGGTCCGTGGCGATGCGTCGCTGGTGGCGAAGACAGCGACGGATAGCACCGCCTCGGCCTCTCAGGTGCTCAGCACGGCGCAGGGTCTGGCTGGGCGTTCAGAAGATTTGTCGCGCGCCATGGCCGGTTTCCTTGAGCGCGTGCGGGCGGCGTAAAAGGTTTTCGCGCCGATTGGCATAGAAAGGAGCACGCCTGTTACGCTATGGCGTGGCTGGCGTGCTCCGGAATTAGGTTGTGGATAAGTCTGGGGAAGAGTGCCGCGCCCTATTTCCCATTTCAGGTGAAATAAGCGCCCTAAAAGCAGAGAAGACAGGCTTTTTTCTTGTGTGGGCGGCCTGGGGATAAGCCGCCTGATCATGTGCCTCACGCAATCGCCTGTTGGCGGCGATTAAGCCGCCAGAACAGCCAAAGCGCGATGGAAAGATTGACGAGATTCCACGCAATGCCGTTCAGCATCGCCGCCGTATAGCCGCCGGTTGCGTCAAACAGCGCGCCTGCCATCCAGCCGCCCACCGCCATGCCGACCATGGTGGAAGACAGCGCCATGCCGACGCGGCTGCCGGCTTCTGAGGGTGGGAAATTCTCGCGCACGATCATGGCGTAGCAGGGGACCAACCCGCCCTGGAACAGGCCGAACATGAAGGACACCAGGAACAGCGCCGCCAGCCCATCAGAGGGCAGGAACATCAGCAAAGCCACACCTTGTAACAGGGAACCGAGCACGAGCGTTCGCACACCACCAATACGATCCATGATAAAGCCAAATATCAGGCGAGAAGCGATCCCGCTGGCGAGCATGACGGAGAGCATTTGTGCCCCGCGCGCTGCGCCAAAACCAAGGTCCACGCAATAGGCAACGATATGCACCTGCGGCATGGCCATGGCGATGCAGCAGGTGATGCCGGCCAGGATGATCAGGGTCTGCAAGACATTCGGCGGAAGCCCAAGTGCCATGGGATTGCGCGGCGCAATGATGCCAGGCGCGGCTGGCGCTGGCATGGGCGCACGCGTGCGCAGCAAAAATGCCAGCGGCACGAGGGTGAGGAAACTCGCAATCCCCATAATCAGATGCGCCTGACGCCAGCCAATGGTAGAAATGCCCCATTGCAGCAAGGTTGGCCAAAAAGTACCGGCGAAGTAATTGCCGGAAGCGGCCAGCGCCATGGCAATGCCGCGGCGCTTTTCAAACCAAAGCGAGACATCGGCGATCAGCGGGCTGAAGACAGCCGCCGCGCCAAAGCAACTGAATAGAACGCCATAGGCAAGACCAAAGGTGAAAAGGCTGGGCGCGAAATAGGTCGCGATGCCGCCAAGCCCAATGGAGGTCGCACCGATCAAAACCGGCACCATGACGCCGAAGCGGTCCGATAACTTGCCCATCAGCACGCCACCCACGACGAAGCCCACCATGGTCATGGTATAGGGCAGCGCAGCACCAGCGCGGAGCGTGCCAAATTCCGCTTGCACGGCAGGCAGCACCACCACCACAGTCCACATTGGCGCGCTGCCGATCATGCTGATCAGCAACGCAATCGCCAAACGTGTCCAGGCAGCGCGGCCATCCAAGCGGCTGTCACGCATCATGATAGCGTCGGCTCATTCTGGGTTTCCTCGCCCGGCATTTGTCTCAGGCTGACAGTTTTGCAGGCACCGCGCCAGAGGTTATTTGCCGCCGGGAGACCAGCGATAGGTGCGGGCTGTGGCATCCCCCATCAGCATGGCGCGATCACTATCGGAAAGCCGGTCTGATTTCAGGAAGGCATCCACGCCTTCGGCATAGGTCATCAACTCCACCGCGCGGGTCCAATCCGTGCCCCAAAGGCAGCGCTGCATACCAAAGGTATCGAAAATGCGCGCAAGCGGTTCCCAGATATCGGCGTAGGGATATTCACCACGGGATAGCGTACAGGCGCCGGTGATTTTCACGACGATATTGGGAAAGGCAGCAAGCGCCAGCAGCTTCGGCAATTCGGCAAAGCCATTGTCCATCCGCGGCGCCTCGAAGGGCTGTTGCAGGCCCAGGTGATCAATCACCAAGCGCGTATTCGGATTGCGTCGCGCCAATTCATGCACCTGATCAAGCCTGCCCCAGCAGAGCAGATTGACCGGCAGGTCACGCTTCGCAGCGGTCGCCAGCACATGATTGATGCCAGGATCGGCGGGATCGGCGGAAACATCGCCGCGCATCATGATGCGAATGCCAACCGCGCCAGGGGTAGCCTGCCAATCGGCGATGGTCTCAGCAACTGCGGGATCATTGGGATCAACGGGCTTCACCAGTGCGAAACGATCCGGATAGGCATTGCGCACAGAAACCGCATAGCTTGCGTCAAAGCGATACATGGTGAAGGCGGAAACCAGAATCGCACCATCCACGCCGACGGCATCCATGGCCTTGACCATGTCCGCGCCAGTGACTTCAGGCGGGCCATGCAGCACTGCATGCCAGGGGCGGCCGGGGTGGTTGCGTTCATAGGCATGGACCTGGGCGTCAATGATTGGCATGGGCGGTTCCTCGGAGCTTGCTTTTGTGGCGTAAGGTTAGGCGGTGCATGCTGGGCCAGCAAGGCGCGACACTTGGTGGCGCGCGCGATCCGATCTAGCGTAGCGCATCTTCACCTTGATCAAGGAAACACCATGACCCCGCCTGAGAGAATGCGCGCCTTGCTCGCCAAGCCTGATTTCGTTGTCATGCCCGCCGTATGGGATGGGCTATCCGCCAAGATGGCCGCGGCGGCAGGGTTTGACACCGCCTTTCTGTCCGGTTCCTGCGTGGCGGCAAGCCGCCTGGGCGGGCCGGATCTCGATTTGATTTCCTTCGCCGAAATGTTCGATAGTTTCAACATGGTGCGTGGTGCGGCGCCGAATACGCTGGTGCTGGCCGATGGCGATCATGGCTATGGCAATGCTATGAATGTGCAGCGCACCGTGCGCGCTTATGGCCGCGCCGGGGCTGCCGCCATTCTGATTGAAGACAAGATCACGCCGCGCGCGCTGACGGCTGCCGGCAAGCCCTGCCTGCCGCGCGAAGAAGCACGCATGAAAATCCGCGCGGCTGTTGAAGCCGCCAAGGAATCCGGCATTCTGATTCTGGCGCGCACCGATTGCCGCCCAACCGCCGGCATTGATGAGGCTGTCACGCGGATTGAAATGTTTGTGGAAGAAGGCGCGGATATCCTGTTCCTGGACAGCCCCGCCGATAATGCGGAAATCCATCGCGCGATTACGGCAGCTAAGGGCCGGTCTTCCTTCGTGGTGCTTTCCCCCGGCGGGGCGCGCGCCACACCGACGCAGGCGGAAGCCAAGGCGCTTGGCTTCAAGATCGGCACTTTCCCAACCGGGATGCTTTCACCCGCGGCGGCGGGGATGAAGGCGGGCCTGGCCGCGTTGCAAGCCGGGCTTTCGGAAGCAGCCAGCGCCATGCCTTCGGTGGAATTGCGCGACACGCTCGGCTATGGCGATTACGACGCCAAGGCCAAGGCTTTCATCACCGCCTGAAATTGGTGGGTGCACTTACCCTTGCACTGATCGGTGCGCTGCTGCCGCTGCCGGTCTGGCTTTGGCTGCGCTGGCAGGTGGAAGCGCGCTTCAGTGCCTGGATTATGCTGGATGCGGCGCCTTGGCTTGCCGGGTATTTGCTGCTGCTTGGCCTTACTATGCGGCCCTTACTGTCAGGTGGCGCGGTTGCAGGAGCCTTGCTGTTCATCGCCATCGCGGAATTCGCCAAGCGCGCAAGGCTGCGTGATAGTTTGGTTTTCACTGATGGTGGGCTGCTTTGGCAGGTATTTGTGCATCCACGCTTTTACCTGCCCTTTGTACCGTGGCCCGCGCTTGTACTGGGTATCATTACCGGTATTTCGCTGGCCATTGCGATTTTGGTGTTGGAAGCAGGGCTTGCGCTTGCCTTGGCTATGCGCCTCATTATTCTTTTCTTGGGCACTGCATTGCTTGGCATAACCCTGAGGCCGCTTTTCCTTTTGCCAAGGGTAGAAATCCAGTGTGATCCTACGGTGGATGCAGCGCGTTTCGGGCCTCTGGCCTGCTTCGCCTTGCATGCACGCCTGGCAGCGACCGAGCGTGCTGCGCGACAGGCGCGCCACGCGCCTGCGCCGGCAATGCTGCGCCTGGCTGATCCAGCACCGCATTTAATACTGCTGCAACTGGAAAGTTTTTGTGATCCGCGCCGCTTCGGTCTGACGCAGCCTTTGCCGCATAAGGACCTGCTGGCGCAGACAGCGCTGACACAGGGTTCACTGGCAGTTTCCGCTTTTGGCGCCAATACCATGCGCACGGAATTCGCCGTACTAACCGGATTGGAGGATGCGGCGCTCGGGCTTGATCGCTTCAACCCCTATTTTCGGTTCGCGCGCAAACCTATCGGGTCCCTGGCTTGGAAACTGCGCGCTACCGGATATGAAACTCTGTGTTTGCATCCTTTTTACTCACGCTTTTTCGGCCGTGATAAGGTGCTGCCCGCGCTTGGCTTTGCGCGTTTTGATGCGGCGCCGGCCTTTCAACAGGCAGAACGTGTGCACGGCTTGGTTTCCGATGCCGCCATCGCGCAGCGACTTGTCGCTGATCTTTCTGCGGCGACCTCACCGGGATTTTGGTACGTGATCACTGTTGCCGCGCATGGGCCATGGCAGGGCGATGATCCAGCGCGCACCTGGGCGGACTGCATGGCAGCGAGTGATGCCATGTTGGGTGAGGTGATGCGTGCTGCAAAGGCCTGTCAGCGCCCGGTTGTGGTAGTGGCCTTTGGGGATCATCGCCCGGCCTTGCCCATGGCACAGGGGGGGAAGGAAACGGATTACGTGATCTGGCGCAGTGATCGCCCCGGAGACGGGCGCGCGGAAAACCTGAACGCTGTCGGCCTGCACCGCGCCATCAGGGACGCGATGCAGGGATGATCAGGCTTTATTGCACTGGATCAATCGGCGTAATCGGCCCGCCGGCGGCTTCAATAGCGGCGCCCGCTTGCAGCAGCAAATCTTCCCGATACCGGCCGGACAGCAATTGCACGCCGACGGGAATGCGCCCAACCGTCCCGGTGGTGACCGTAAGGCCAGGCAGCCCCATCAGCGGCAGACCCACTTGCGTGAGCTGCGCTTCCATGATGCGCCGGAAGGCGGCCGGGCTTTCGACATCTTCCTGGTCGCGGAAGGGCAATTCGCCGGAAACCGGCGTGATCGCCACCGGGAAGCGTTCGAAAAATTCCATCCAGAGCCGCACGAAATAGGAACGCTTCTGCAGCGCATCCATGAAGCTGTTCAAATCGGGATTCGGGCAGAGTTCTTCCATTTGCGTGAAGATGAAGCTCGCATCCGGATCACCTTCCTGATGCAAGGCGCTATTGAGACCGCGGCGACTTTCCGCGAGCCAGAGCATGGCCTGCAATTGCGCGGGTTCCCGCAAGGGCGGCGTATCGGTTTCCTCAATCGTCCAGCCGGCGGCTTCCAGGCGCTTCGCGGCATCACGCAAAGCGGCCTGCACTTCGGGTTGCAGCTTCATGCCATCCGGCGCCAGGCAAAGCGCGGCACGCTTCGGCGCGGGCGGGCCTTCCATCGCGGCATCCACCCACCAGGGGTCGCGAATATCGCGCGCACACATGGCGCCGAAAGCGAGTTTCACATCGGCGATACTGCGTGCCAGCGGCCCGCTGACCGCCATGACTTGCCCGCCAACATGACGTTCCGCACCCGAAGCATTCCAGGCAGGAATGCGGCCAAGTGTGGGGCGCAGCCCGTGAATGCCGCAGGCATAGGCTGGGTAGCGGATGGAACCGCCAATATCCGTGCCGTGACCAATGGCACCTATACCGGCCATGGTGGCGGCCCCCGCACCGCCCGAGGAACCACCAGGCGTAATGCTGGGGTCGCGCGGGTTTTTCGTATGGCCATGCAGCGAATTGCGCGTGAACCAGCGCAGCGAGAATGCCGGCGTATTGGTCCGCCCAACAATCACCGCGCCCGCCTTGCGCAAATTGGCAACCACGGGGTTGTCCTGCTTTGCAATCAGATCTTTTTGCAGGCGGAGACCATTCGTTGTCGCGTAACCCTGCTGATCCGCATTCACCTTGATGGTGATGGGCACACCGGCCAACGGCCCGGCATCCTCGCCACGCGCGATCATGGCATCAATGCGCGCGGCATCGGCGAGCGTCTCTGCCGGGCGGTGATCCACCACAGCATTGATCTTGGGGTTCACCGCATCAAGCCGCGCCAGCGCGTCCTTCGCGGCTTCCGTGGCGGAGACCTGTTTAGACCGAATGCGCGCCGCCAAATCGCTTGCGCTGAGCCGCCATAAATCGCCCATGGTCACTTCCTTCTTTTATGCGCGGCCTTAGCCAGGCAGCGCGAGGACATTCTTGCTGATGATATTGCGCTGGATTTCATTCGAACCGCCATAAATGGTCGAAGGCCGCGCCTGAATATAAAGCCCTGTCGGGTTCAGGTTGCGATTGCCTTCCATGGGGTCGAGCAAGCCAGCATTCTCACCACAGATTTCCAGCATGGTATCGGTGATGCGCTGAAAGAGTTCTGTCTGAAACACCTTCAGCATGGACACATCGGGGCCGAGAGTCTCACCGCGCCGCACCTTATCTACGAAAACACCATAGAGCGATTTCAGATCTTCCAGATCAAGCCGCAGCTTGGCGTAGGTATCCTGAAACACCGAATCTTCCCAAACCCCCATCCGTTCCGCGAGTTGCTTCAGGCGCGAAAACGCATAGGCGGAAAGCCGGGGTGATCCCAGATAGATACGCTCAAAGGAAAGCAACGCTTTCGCCATATCCCAGCCGCGATTGGGCGTGCCGACCAGATTGGCCGCGGGCACGCGTACATTATCGAAGAATACCTCACAGAATTCGTCGTGATATTCCAGATTGATGATCGGCTTCACTGTAATGCCGGGCGTGTTCATATCCACGAGCAGGAAGGAAATACCTTCCTGCTTCTTCGCATTCTTGTCCGTGCGCACCAGCAGGAAGCACCAATTGGCATCCATGGCGAGTGTGGTCCAGATCTTCTGGCCATTCACCATATAGGTATCGCCATCCAGCACCGCTTCGGTGCGGAGCGCCGCCAAATCCGATCCCGCATTGGGTTCGGAATAGCCCTGGCACCAGATATGTTCGCCAGAGAGAATTTTCGGCAGGAAGCGCTGCTGCTGTTCGCGCGTGCCGTGGTTGATCAGCAGTGGCCCCACCATGACAATGCCATGGTCATTGGTGCGCGCGCAGCCATGGCGTTCGATTTCCTCGGTGAAGATGATCTGCTTCGCCGGGGAAAGCCCAAGCCCGCCAAATTCGCGCGGCCAGCCAGGGCAAAGCCAGCCTTTTTCCGCCAGCTTGAAATACCAGGGCTTGTTTTCATCCCAATGCAGGCGCTTCGGTGGATTGCGTAATTCGGCTGGATATTCAGCCTCAATCCATTGCCGCACATGCAGGCGGAAGGCTTCATCTTCCAACAGGTTCAGATCCTGGCTTTCGCGTGGGTCAATCATTTCCTCAGCCTCCCGTAAAATTCGGCTTGCGCTTGGCGAAGAAGGCAGCGCGGCCTTCCTTGAAATCTTCGGTCGTGAAAAGCGCAGCCTGATAGGTTTGTTCCTGCGCCAAAGCCTCATCCAGGCCATCGGCGAAGATTTGCTTGGTGAAGGCAATGGGGCCTGGCGCTTCGGCCGCAAGAAAACGCGCCTTTTCCAAAGCAGCTTCCAAAGCCTTACCGGGTGGTGCGATGTAATCCACCAGGCCGATGCGTTCGGCTTCCGGCGCCCCAATCACCTCATGGAAAAACAGAATGCGCCGCGCGCGGCCAATGCCGACACGCGCAGGCAGGAAATGCGGCAGGCCCATATCGGACATCAGGCCAATCTTGTGAAAACCCGCGGTGAAACGCGCATCTTCGGCGGCCACAATCACATCACAGGCACAGGCAACCGCCATGCCGGCACCGGCTGCCCAGCCTTCCACCGCTGCCACAACGGGCTTGCCGCCCTTGGCCATGAGGCGCACGAGCTTATGCGTGCGGCGCATACGCTCTCGCCCCGCCAGGGTGCTATCAATATCCATGGAGGAAATATCGCCGCCAGCGCAGAAAGTGCCCTCAGCGCCCGTCACCACAATCGCGCGGATCGCATCATCGCCATGGGCGCGTTCCATCACCTCTTCCATCGCGGTGCGCAGAACGGGCGCGATGGCGTTCTTGCGTGATGGGCAATCAATAGTGACGATCAGCACCGCGCCATCGCGTTCTTCCAGAATGCGTTGGCGTAAAGGTTCGACAGGCGCGCTCATTCCGCATCCTCCGGCGCCAGCGCCATGAAGCGGCGGCGATGCAGGGCGGCGGAGCCGAATTGATTGGCAATCACCATACCGCGGCGGAGATAAAGCCCGACATCATATTCATCCGTATAGCCGATGCCACCATGCAATTGGATGCTTTGGCGAAGCACCATTAACCCGCTTTCGCCAGCGCGCGCCTTGGCTTTGGAAACTGCGGCCTTGCGCGCATCACCTGCCACGCCGCCATCCAAGGCCGCTGCCGCCGCTTCCACGGCCGCGCGCGTCAGCGAGAGATGAATTTTCAAATCCGCCGCGCGGTGCTGCAAGGATTGGAAGGTGCCGATGATGCGGCCAAATTGCTGGCGGGTTTTCAGATAGGAAAGCGTCATGTCAAAGGCGCGTTCCATCAGCCCGACCATGGCGCCGGCTGTCATCAGCGCGGCCTCATCCAAGGCGTCATCCAAAACAGCGCTGATATCAGAAGCGATGCGTTGCCCCTTCGCAGGATTGGCGCGGAGCGTGCCAAAATACCCGCCATCCATGGTTTTTTCCAAAGCAACATCAGCACCCGCCGCCGGCACGGCGTAAAGCGCGAGGCCTGCACCTTCACGCACCGGCACAAGAAACATGTCAGCGCCACCGGCTTGCGGAATGAAGACGCGCGGCGCATCGGCATTACCGGGCGCGGCCAGCGTGTCAGCACGTTCCTGCCAGGCGGTCAGTACCACCCGCTTGCCCGCCAGCAAAGGCGCCAGCAGTAATTGATCACCTGCCGCCGCCAGCAGGCGCGCAGAAAGCATGGCAGGGATCAGCGGTTCCGGCGCCAAGCCAGCAGCGAGTTCTTCGTTCAGCGCAATCGCCTCACTCATGCCAAGACCGGCACCACCGGCAGTTTCATCCACCGCCAAGCCGATCCAGCCAAACTCGCCCATCTGGGCAAAGACGCGCTTGTCAAAACCAGGCGCGACAAAGCGGAGCCCACGTACGCGCTTGCTATCCCCGCCGCGCGGCGCGACGGCACCCGCGCTATCGCGGATCATGCGGATGGATTCCGCGCGTTCTTCCAAAACCTCACTCATGCCCGTTTCCTCATTGCCCGCAGGGGCACCCTTTTAATTCGTATGCAGCTTGGCGCCGCTGGCGGCCTGGATTTGGTCAAAGGTCACACCAGGCGCCAAATCGCGCACCACAAAACCCTTGCCCTGCACCACATCCAGCACACCAAGATTGGTATAAACGCGGCTGACCGCACCAGGTGTTGTCAGCGGATAGGTGCAGCGTTCCACAATCTTATGCCCGCCTTCCTTGGTGGTGTGTTCCATCACTACCCAAAGCCGCTTGGCGCCAGCGCCGAGATCCATCGCTCCACCCACGGCGGGCGCTGAGTCATTTTCGCTGGTCGCCCAATTGGCGATATCGCCATTCGCGGCCACTTCAAAAGCGCCCAGCACGCAAAGATCAATATGCCCGCCACGGATCATGGCGAAGCTATCGGCGTGGTGGAAATAAGAACCACCAGGGCGCAGCGTGACGGCCTGCTTGCCGGCATTCACCAGCCAGGGGTCCACCTTATCCGGCGCGGGCGCGGGGCCCATGCCTAGAATGCCGTTTTCCGAATGAAGGATCACTTCGCGATCCAGCGGCACGTAATTCGCGATCATGGTCGGAATGCCGATGCCAAGATTGACGAACCAGCCTTCCGGTATGTCTTCAGCGACACGGGCGGCCATTTGCTTGCGGTCAAAGCCAGTCATGGTCTGATCCCCCTTCTTTCCTGCCTGCTCATGCCCATGCCGGGCCGCGGTCAACATGCAATACGCGCTTCACGAAAATGCCGGGCGTATGCACATTTTCCGGCACAATCTCACCCAATTCGCGGATGTGGCTCACCTGCGCGATGGTCATATCGGCCGCCATTGCCATCACCGGGTTGAAGTTCCGCCCACTGGAACGATAGGTGAGGTTACCCCAACGATCCCCTTCCCAGGCTTCCACCAAAGCCACATCAGCCTTCAGCGCATGCTCCATAACGTAGGTGCGCCCGTTGAATTCACGCTGTTCCTTGCCATTGGCGAGGATGGTGCCAACCGATGTTGCGGTGAAAAACGCCGGCACGCCGGCACCCGCCGCACGCATACGTTCGGCCATGGTGCCTTGGGGCACAATCTCAAGCTCGATCTTGCCTTGGCGGTAAAGCTCTTCAAACACCACGGAACCGGCGGAACGCGGGAAGGAACAGATGATCTTGCGCACGCGCCCCAATTCCATGAGCCGCGCAAGGCCAATACGCCCCGTGCCGGCGTTATTCGCCACACAGGTCAGATCGGTCGCACCCTGTTCAATCAGCCCTTCAATCAATTGGTCAGGCTGGCCGACAGCACCGAAACCGCCGATCAGCACGGTTGACCCATCCTTGATACCGGCCATGGCATCCGCCATGGATTGAACGATCTTGTTGATCATGCGTCTTTTCCCATCATCATTCAGGCGAAGCGGAACAGGCCATTGCTGACCACCACCTTGTCGCGTTCCACAACGCGCGCGCGGAAGGCGGCACCACCTGCTTCGTGCCAAATCTCGGACCGGATCGTCTCACCCGGATAGACCGGTGAGGAAAAGCGCAAATCCATCTTCCCAAAGCGCGACGTGTCGTAATTGCAGAGTGTTTTCAGCAGCGCATGGCAGACCGTGCCGAAGGTGCACAGCCCATGCAGGATCGGGCGCGGAAAGCCGGCGGCCGCTGCTATTTTCGGGTCTATATGCAGCGGGTTCAAATCCGTATTCAGCCGATAGATCAGCGCCTGTTCCGGCCGTGTCGCCAGATCAAGCGTGATATCCGGCGCGCGATCCGGTTCGGCATGCGGCTGCTTCACCGGCCCGCTCGGCCCGCCAAAACCACCATCACCGCGCAGAAAGGATGTGCTGGTGAGTGTGGCCAGCAAATCGCCCGTCTTCGCGTCAATCACCTGGCGTTCGGAATACATGAGCGCGCCTTTACCCTCACCGCGATCCACGAGGCCCGTCACGCGCGAACGCCCGATGATTTCGCCTTCTGTCGGCAAGGGCTTGTGCAGAATCAAGCCCTGTTCGCCATGGACAATCTTCACCCAATCCATACCGGTATCGGGATTGCGCGACCAAAACCCCGGCGCCCCCAGCACCACGGGCATGGATGGCATGACTTTTAAGCGCGGTTCATAGAGAAAATCGAGCTGCTGTTCATCCATAGGGTCCTGGCCGAGCCCGACAGAGAAATTATACATCGCCACATCCTGCCAGCGCAGATGCTGGCGCATTTCTGGGATGGGGTAGTTCAGCAGCTTTTCGTAGATGATTGGCATTTCAATGCCCTTCCTCAATTTCAATCACCGCATCCGCGGCAAATGCGCCCTGCCCTGCCGGCAGCACCAGCATGGGGTTCACATCAACCGATGCCAAACGCGGCCCCGCAGCCACCGCGAAACGCGATAGCGCAGCAAGTGCTTCGGCCAATGTCTTCACATCCGCTTTCGGTTTGCCACGCGCGCCATCCAGCAAAGGAAAGCCCTTAAGCGAACGGATCATCGCTTCTGCCTGCGCAGGATCAAAGGGGCAGCGGCGGAAGGCGACATCCTTCAGGATTTCAATGAAAACCCCACCCAACCCCACCATGGCGACGGGGCCGAAGACAGGGTCTCGCAGCACGCCAAAGGCCATTTCAACGCCGCCATTGATTTGCTTGGCAATCAGCACACCTTCGATGCGCGCCTTTGGGGCATGCTGCGCGGCGCGGGCCAGCAGCGTTGCATGCGCTTCACGCACCGCTGCGGCATCCGCGATATTCAAAATGACACCACCGATTTCGCTTTTGTGCAGAATATCTGGCGAGAGGATTTTCGCCACCACCGGATAGCCCATGGCATCCGCCGCGCGCACCGCGTCCTCAACACTGGTGCAGGCTTGTTCTGGCACAGCCGGCACACCCGCTTCGGCCAAAAGGCGCTTGGCTTCGGCTTCCGTTGGGGTATGTGCGGGTAGCGCAACACTTGGCAACGCGCCCACAGCACCCGCTTCCTGCCGCGCGAAATAAGCACCGAAGCGCCCCATGGCGGCAATGGCATTCACGGCGCGGGTTGGGTCTTCGAAAACAAGGAAGCCGTCTTCTTCATATTCGCGCACCTTCTCGCGCGAACAAATCGCCGAAAGCACCCAAAGCCGGTCACGCCGTTTGGCAATGGCATCGCGCATGAAAGGCCGCAACTTTGGCGCCATGGAGGTGGAACCGCCCGTTTGCGTCAAGAACACCAGCACGGAAGGATAGCCACCATCACCCGCCGTCGCTTCCAGGAAATCGCCAAAAAGCTCGGTCTGGTTCACCGCCTGGGCGGTGCAATCAACCGGGTTGCGCGGCGCGCAGAAGCTGATCAGACCGCGCAGCTTATCCTGCGATGCCTGCGGCATTTCCGGCATGGGCAGGCCCACCGCTTCTGACGCATCGGAAATCAGCACACCGGCACCACCGCTCACGGTCAGCACGCCAAGCGAATTATGGGCGGGATAAATGCGCCGCGATGCCGCATAGGCGATATCGAGCATTTCTTCCGTCGTGCGCGCGCGCAAGACGCCGAATTCATCCAGCACGGCCTGCGTCACGGCATCATCACCCGCGATGGAGGCAGTGTGGGATTTCGCCGCAGCACCGCCCAAAGCGCTGGCACCGACCTTCATCATGATCACGGGTTTGCGATTTCGCCGCGCCAGATCAAGCGCCGCGACAAAGCCAGCACTTTCCCGGATACCCTCGGCATAGGCGCAGATTACTTCGACTTCCGGTGCCTGCGCCATCCAGCCGATGGCCTCACCCAGCGAAACGTCAGCCTCGTTGCCGGTGGTCACGCATACCGTGGTGCCAAGGCCGCGCTGACGCGCCACGGCAAACACATGCGTGCCATAGGCGCCGGATTGGGAGGCAATGCCGATATTCCCGCGAATGGGCCAGCCCTGTTCGAAGGAAAGCGAGAAAATCGGATAGAAACCGATCGCTGCATTGAACAAGCCAAGGCAATTCGGCCCCAGCATGCGCATGCCATGGCGACGTGCGGCGGCCACCAGCCTTTCCTGCATGGCGGCGCCGGCTTCATCCACTTCGGCAAAGCCTGCGGTGAAGACAATGGCAGATTTGCAACCACGCGCGCCCAGATCATCCATGGCCTGGATCGCGGCTTCGCCTGGCACGGCGATGATCGCGGCGTCCGGCACTTCGGGCAGGGCAGCGACAGAAGCGAAGGCTGGCAGGCCCTGCACGGTTGGGCGATTCGGGTTCACCGGCAAAAGCCGGCCCTGAAAACCCTGGCTTTGCATATAGGCAATGGGCCGTCCGCCAATGCGGGTGCCGTCATCAGAAGCACCAATCACGGCAACGGAACGGGGGCGAATCATCGCATCCAGCGCCGCGAAATTGGCGGCGGGGTTTACGGCACTCAAAGGGCCGCCTTCGGCGGGCATCGCGTCTTCCTCCTGCAATCGGTGGCAGGGTGGCGCCAGCGCGCGCGGGCGGCAAGGGGTTGACTTATGTGAGCATGACCAGAAGCGCCCCCGCGAGCCCAGCCGCGAGCGAGATCGCGGCGAAGGGCAGGCCGAAACGCCCGCCGCCCAGGGTCACGGCATAGGCCGCCTTGGCGCAAATATTCACCGCAACGGCCGCCAGAACCGCCTGGGCGGCGAAGGCGAAGCTGATAGAAGCCGGCGCCAACAGCGGCACGGAAAGCGCCACCGCATCCACATCGGCCAGGCCGGTGATGGCAGCCACCGCCAGCACGGCCTCTGGCCCCAGCCGCTCGGCGGCCAATTTCGAAATCAGCACCACAGCCGCGAGCAATAGGGCGATTTTCAGCACGGCGCTAAGCTCGAAAGGGTTGTCAGGCACGCTGACCACGGCGCCATCCGCCCCCGTGCGCCGCGCCAGGACAAAACCGGCCAAGGCCATGCCAAGCGCCGCGACACCCAAGGGGGCGAACAGATGCGCCGCAACGGCGGGCGCGATGAAGGCCACAATGCCGATGGTGCGCAGGCAGGAAACCGCGCCCGCCATGAGCGCCCCAGCAGCCAGCGCCAAACCCGCGCCCCCTGACGCTGCCGCGCGCGCATTGGCCAGCGTGACCGCCGTGGAAGACACCAAGCCCCCCGCCGCGCCGCTTAATAGCAAGCCCCGTTCCGGCCCCATCAGCCTGACCGCGAGGTAACCCAGGTAGGAAATCGCCGCGAGCAGAATGGCAAAGCGCCAAATCTTGGCTGGGTTCAGCCCGCCCAGCATGGCAATTGGCTCATCCGGCACCAGCGGCATGACCAGCAAGGTCATGGACAGCAGCATGAGCGCGGAGCGCAACTCGGCCCAGGTGATGCGCTTCATCAGCCCATGCAGGCTCTCACGCGAGGCCAGAATGGCGGTCATGGCAACAGCTGCCGCGCCGGCCACTGCCATATCACCCAGCACCGCCAGCGCGCCCAGGCTGTAGGTGCCAAGCGCTGCGACCAGGCTGGTGGCGGAGACCTTGTTCTCAGCCTCCGCTTCGCGCAGCGCGAAGGGCAATTGCGCGGCAAGCAGCGCCGCGAGCCCAAAGCCCAGCAGCAGCGCGCCCCCCGCTTGCCCAAGGGCTGCGGCCAGCGCCGCCATGACGCCGCCGAAAAGCCCGGTCAACGCAAAGGTCCGCACGCCAGCGGTACGCCTGCCCGGCGCTTCCTGCCTTTCGCGCCAATGGCGTTCCGTGCCTACCAGCAAACCAATGGCGAGCGCAGCGGCCAAGCGATGGATCAGCTCCTCGGTGCCCATCACGCCATAAGGCGCCAAGCGCTGCGCTATCGCAAGCGGAAAGCTTGCGCGCGCGGGGGCATCGCGGCCATATGGCAGTGATGTCACTTTCATTCTCCCGCGCGGAATTGCAGCGCTATTCCCGCCATATCCTGCTTCGTGAAGTGGGCGCGGTTGGCCAGGCCAAGCTGCGTGCCGCACGCGTGCTGATTGTGGGCGCCGGGGGCTTGGGATCGCCATTGGCGCTTTATCTGGCCGCGGCGGGGATTGGTACGCTCGGCCTTGTGGATCATGACGCGCTGGAGCTTTCGAATTTGCAGCGCCAGGTGGCGCATACCACCGCGCGGATTGGGGAGAACAAAGCCGCGAGCGCGGCCGAGACGCTCAAGGCGCTGAACCCGGAAGTGGCGGTGGATATCCATGCGCGACGGATGGATGCGACGGCGGCGCGCGATTTGATCCCCCATTATGATGTGATCTGCGACGGGACGGATAATTTCGAGACGCGCTTTCTATTGGGCGATGCCTGCCATTTGCTCGGCAAGCCCTTGGTGAGTGCGGCGGTCCTCCGCTTTGAAGGCCAGCTTTCGGTGTTTCATGGCCATGATGGCGCGAACCCCTGCCATCGCTGCCTGCACCCGGAACCACCGCCGCCCGGCCTGGTGCCGACCTGTTCCGAAGCGGGCGTGCTTGGCGCCGTAACGGGGGTAATGGGCACGCTGCAAGCGACCGAGGTGTTGAAGCTGATCCTTGGCATTGGCGAGCCGTTGATCGGTAAACTATTGCTTTGGGATGCCCTGGATGCGCGGTTTCGTACCGTGCGGCTGAAGCGCGACCCCGCCTGCGCGCTGTGTGGGCCAGAAGCTTCCATCCGCGACCTTTCTGCCCATGAAAACGCCGCCGCGCCGGCCTGCCGCGCATGAGTGAAAAGCGCCCCCCGCTTGGCATTTTGTTGCTGGATGGCGGGCATGAACGCGCCCATTACGCCCTGGTGATGGCGAGCGGCGCGGCGGCGCTTGGCCGCGATGTGGTGCTTTTCGCCACCAATGGCGGCTGCCGACTGCTTTTGGCCGATTGCCCGCTACTGCAAGACCCGCGTGAAGCCCATTTGGCGGCGCGCGGCGTGGCTGGGATAGGTACACTGCTTTCCGCCATCAGCGCCCTTGGCGTGCAGCGCATGGTTTGTGAGGCCGGGCTGAAGGCCGAGGATTTGGGCGCCGCCCCCCTTGCCCCTGGGGTGGAAAGGGCGGGGGTTGCAAGTTTTCTCGCGGCCGTTGGCGCTGGGCAGATCGTCAGCCTGTGACCCATCGGTGACGGGTCTCAGCATTCCTACCTGAGCTTCAGGCGCGAAAGCTTTGATTCATCGAACGATTCTATCAGACTTCTGCCTAAATCTTGTCATGATTGCCGTGGCAAATACCCCACATGCTGTGGGTATCGGGTAACGCTTGACCTGCCCTGTTCAAATGGCATAGGCGAAATTGTCGCGATTGTGTTTCTGGATGTTTCTGGCAGCCAGGGCGTGGTCAGCGGGACGGTTTGGGCTTGGCTGATGCGGGGGCATTGGCGGGGCTCTTGGGGGGCCGTTTCGGGGCGCAAATCCCAGACCCGATGGAGTTTATAGGGGATGCACGGGTTTCGACTGGGCTATGGCCGTTTTCTGGTTTTGGGGCTGCTGTTGGCAGTGCTTTCGGCTTGCGCTGATGGCGGCGGGCGCCACGCCAATGGGCCCTTCTATAACCGGCCTGACAGCACTTCCCCGCCCGGACCGCCCGGCGACCCTTGGGGGCCCTGGATCCGCGATGCGTCCCGCCGGTTTGATGTGCCTGACCTTTGGATCCGCGAAGTGATGCGCCAGGAAAGCGGTGGCCGGCCAGGTGCGACCTCTCGCGTGGGCGCCATGGGGCTGATGCAGGTGATGCCCGGTACCTACCGGGAATTGGCGCAGCGCTATAATCTGGGGCCTGATCCCTATCACCCCTATGATAATTTGCAGGCGGGTGCTGCTTATCTCCGTGAGATGTATCAGCTTTACGGATCGCCCGCCTTCCTTGCTGCCTATAATGCTGGGCCGAGGCGGTTGGAGGATTACTTGTGGGGCGGACGCGGCCTGCCTGACGAGACACGCAATTACGTCGCCCGCGTCGGGCCACGCATCGCGAGCACGGCGCCAGCGCGCCGCGCCCCGGCCGAGGTTTATGCTGCGGCAGATATCGGCACGAGCATCCCGCGCGGACCACGCCGGATGGATGGCGGCACGATGGTGGCGCTGAACCAACAGCGCAGCCCAGCGCCAACGGTGCAAGTCGCCCAGGCCGCCGCCCCAGCCCCGGCTGCTCCGACGGGGACGCAGGTGGCAAGCCTTGGGAATGTGGTTCGCATGGACCCCATCCCCGATGGCAGTACCTTCACCCCTGCAGAACGTCGGCGTGCCGGGCTTGATTCCGGTAGTTCAGCGCTCGCTTCGGCTTCCGTGGCGCCACCCGCGCCACGTCAGGCACCGGCCGCCGCACCATCGCGCAGTGGCCTTGGGCTTATCAGCTCTGCCCAGGCAGCGCCGGCTTCAGCCTTGGGCCGCCCCGGGTCCGTGCCGGCGCCGAGCAGTGGCGGCAATGGCTGGGCAGTGAGCCTTGGGCGCTTTGCCTCGGAAAATCTGGCGCGTAGCGCGGCTTCATCGGCGCGGTCTTCGGCCGGTGGCAATGGGCAGGCGGAGGTGGTGCGGGTCGCGCAGGGCAATAACGCTGCCTTCACCGCACGGGTGAAGGGGCTGACACGCGCCCAAGCCGAACAGACCTGCCAGAAGCTGCGCTCAGCCGGGAATTGCACGCTGGTGGCGCCCGGCGCCTAAGGGCGCAGGCGCAAGGCGTTAGCGCTTGACGTGCCCGGCCGCCAAGTGAAGCATGCCCGTGCCGCGTGACCGGGAATTGCTATGCCGCATCTTGCGCTATGGGCCGCTTCCAGCCCCGACAAGCCAGCCGCCATTTTTCCCGATAGCGGCGCAGCGCTCAGCTTTCATGAATTGGATGCGCGCGCCAATCAGGTGGCGCATGGGCTTCTGGCGCTGGGCCTTGCGCCGGGCCAGGCTATTGCCTTGCTTTTGGAAAATACCCCTGAGTTCCTGATCCTGACCTATGGCGCAAAACGCGCTGGGCTGATGGTAACGCCGCTATCAATTCACCTGCGCCCGAATGAGGTTTTGCACGTGCTGCGCGATTCGGGTGCCGTTGTGCTGGTGGCGGATGCCTCCCTTGCGGCGCTGGTCGCGAAGCTTGATCTTGACGGCGTGGCGCATCTTTTTGCTGTCGCCGGCGCATTGCCCGGTTTTGTGCCACTGGAAGCGCTGATGGCTGGCCAAGCCACCGTCTGGCCCCCGGGCGAAGTGCCTATTGGGCGGGAGTTTCTCTATTCCTCCGGCACCACGGGCCTGCCAAAAGGCATCCGCCGCCCGCTGATTGCCTATGCCGATCGCCTGGCGCCGGAATTCGATATGAGCTGGCAGCAGCTTTACGGGTTTAATGAAGCCACCATCTATCTTTCGCCCGCGCCGCTCTATCACGCGGCGCCCAATCGCTATGTGCAGCGCACGATCAACCTGGGCGGCACAGCGATTATCCTGCGCAAATTCGATGCTACGCGCTGCCTTGCCGTGATGGCAGAATATGGCGTGACGCATAGCCAATGGGTGCCAACCATGTTTGTGCGACTGCTGGCCCTGCTGCCGGAACAGCGTGAAGCTTATGACCTATCGCGCCATCGCTGCGCCATCCATGCCGCGGCACCCTGCCCGGTGCCGGTAAAGCAGGCCATGCTGGATTGGTGGGGGCCGATTATTTGGGAATATTACGCGGGCAGCGAAGGTATCGGCACATGCGTTATTGATAGCGCCACCTGGCTGCGCAAGCCGGGCAGCGTTGGTCGCCCGGTTTATGGCCGCGTGCATATCCTGGATGATGCCGGCGAAGCGCTGCCACCAGGCGCAATTGGGCGCATCTGGTTCGAAGGCGGCGCGCGCTTTGCCTATCACAATGATCCGCTGAAGACGGCGGAAGCCTATAATGAGCACGGCTGGGCCACGCTGCATGATCTTGGCTGTTTGGATGAAGAAGGATTTCTGTTCCTGTCTGATCGGCGGGCTGATCTGATTCTCTCAGGCGGCGTTAATGTCTATCCCGCTGAAATCGAAGCCGTGCTGATGACCCATCCGCGCGTGAGCGAAGCAGCGGTGATTGGTGTGCAGGATGCCGAGTTTGGCGAAAGACCGCGCGCGCTTGTGGTGGCGCGAGATGGCGCCGGAGATGCCGCCCTGGCGGAGGAATTACTGACGCTTTGCCGCGCCGAATTGGCCGGGCCGAAGCAGCCGCGCGCGGTTGAGTTTGTCGCGGCATTGCCGCGCAGTGAGGCAGGAAAATTGCTCCGCCGGGTACTGAAGGAACGCTATCTATAAGCGGCTATCGCTGAGCAGGGCGCCATATCCTTTGCTGGCTGGATTGCGCCAGGAAAAGACAAATTCATTTGGATCAGTTGTTTACATGCAGCCCGTCCGAGGCCGACGTCGTTCATGGCTTGGCTGACGGTTGCTGACGTGCCAAGGGCGCCAAACATCTCTAAACGATTTCCGAAATTTCACCTTTGGCAGGAGAATGATGAATGCGCCTTACCCGCAGAAGCCTTGTGGCGGCCAGCATGGCAGCGCCCCTTATCGCCCGGCCCCTTCACGCCCAAGGGGCTTGGCCGCAGCGGCAAATCCGCTGGGTGGTTCCCTTCCCGCCCGCGGGCACGGCCGATATCCTCTCCCGCCTATTGGCGGAACGGGTCGCGGCACGGCTTGGTCAGCCGGTGGTGGTGGATAACCGCGCCGGGGCAGGCGGCACGCTGGCAGGTGCTATAGTCGCGCAGGCGCGCGGCGATACCCATACCGTGATGGTGTCAAATTTCGCGCCACATGGCGTCTCGCCCAGTCTTTTCGCCAAAATCGGCTATGATGCGGAACGGGATTTCACCCATATGGCGCTGTTTGGCGCGCTGCCGATGGTGATTGCGGTCAATCCCAACCTGCCGGCCCAAAATATTCAGGAATTCATCGCGCTCGCGCGTCAGCGCGGGGCAGCGCTGAACATGGCCTATGGCGGCAATGGCACGGCTTCGCACCTGATCGGCCTGATCTTCCATCGCGCTGCCGGCATTTCGCCAACCTTCGTGCCTTATCGCGGTGCTGGTCCGGCGCTTGTGGATGTGCTCGCCGGCACGGTTGAATGCATCATCGAAACCCTGCCGGCAGCCCTTGGCCATATTCGCGCCGGGCGGCTGCGCGCGCTGGCCGTTAGCTCCGCCACGCGGTCAATTGTGCTGCCTGACGTGCCGACCTTCACCGAGATTGGCTTGGCCGAGGCGACAGGCGTGAATTGGTTCGGATTCTGCGGCCCCCCCGGACTGCCGGAACCCGTTGTCGCACGCTGGCTGCAGGAATTGCGCGAAGTGCTGAATTTGCCGGAAGTGCGTGACCGACTGGTGGAGAGAGGTGGCTCGGTTTGTTTGAACAGTTCCTGGGCGTCTCCTAAGTGTATTCCTACCTTGGTTAGGCCGCCATCGGAATTGATGGCAGCGCGGTAAAATAGGCCTCGTCCGGTGTCTGCCCGTCA
>Ga0315907_10000804_pt1 | contig 43627 bp, 64 predicted proteins | sample LakEriMetagenome_3_FD_203525 | JGI IMG/M metagenome (GOLD analysis project Ga0315907, IMG submission 203525) | Freshwater fungal communities from buoy surface, Lake Erie, Ohio, United States - Buoy 12 MA123 | ecosystem: Environmental > Aquatic > Freshwater > Lake > Lake biofilm | place: USA...
TCTTGACCTCACCTCTGTGTCAGCAGCCACTTCTATGTTCACCGCTGCTAGCGTGACAGTACAGAACGCCGTTATGGAATATGTCAAAGAGCGTATTGTTATGTGCGTCAACAGTTCGGTATACGAACTATCATCCAATACATCGTCACTTCCATCTGCCGTGTACACGCACAGCGATTCTGACCATATCTTTACCAGTATCACAGCATCTGGTCCAGCCATCTACATCTCTGGATTCAGCGGTATCCAGTCTAATATCTATAAGTTTACCTTGAGCACTAACGGCACAATGCCGACCCTCAACCAGGCAATAACCGCAGCAGAGATGCCAACAGGCGAGATTATCCATAAGATTTATTATTATCTTGGATATATGATGATTGGTACCAACAAAGGTATTCGAGTTGCAACAGTCAATGACCAAGATGGTTCTATTTCTTATGGTCCTTTAGTCGTAGAAACAACCCAGCCCTGTTATGACTTTGCTGCTAGAAACCACTTCGTGTGGTGTGCCACTAGCGTAGCTGGAAATCCTGGTCTCATCCGCATCGACTTGAGTACACAAACCGAACCACTGGTATTTGCTTATGCCAATGACATTTTCTTTGGTGGAGTAACAGGTTTAGAAACCACGTCGTGTGCGTTTCTTGGTGAAACAGAAAGACTTGCTTACTGCACAGAAGCTAAAAATCAGTTTGCAGTTACGAATAAAGCCAGAGCGGGTAGTGCAGCCACTCTAACAACATCAGTATCTCACGGCATATCAATCGGTGAATCACTATATGTTATCGGTGTAGACAATAACCTTGATGGTGGTCCATTCACAGTAACAGCAGCCAATACCAATACCCTAACTTATAACACAGCCACAACGGCAACAGTTGCTACAACATCTGCAACCGGATTTACTGGTGTTGCTGGCTATAGTTATTTGCAACATCCTACCGATAAGATTACATCAGGTTATCTGACCACAGGATACATACGATTCAATACGCTAGAACCTAAGAACTTCAAGCGTCTCCTTGGGCGTGGTGACTTTGAGTACGGGTCTATGACTCTTGAGACTGTCGACAAAGATGGCACAGAGTACGACTTGATTTCCTACGATGCTTCTGTCCCACCAGTCGAAGTGACGACAAACCAACCACCCGACTCGCAAGAATATCTTGCCTATAAGTTCATTCTGTATCGTGATGGTACAGATAGCAGCAAGGGTCCGGTATTCAAGGGCTACCAAATCAAGGCGACGATTGCTACGCCTCGCCAACGTGTAATGAGATTCCCTGTCTTCTGCTACGACGTAGAGACTGATAGATACAACGTCCTCGTCGGTTACGAAGGCAGGGCTTTTGAAAGACTAGCTCAACTAGAAACCATTGAGGAGACTGGTGACGTAGTCACATTTCAAGACCTGACCACAGGCGAATCCCGCCAGTGCGTCATCGAGCAAATCTCATTCACCCGCCTGACTCCACCGGACCGAGGGTTCTCTGGTTACGGAGGAATCCTAGACATCACCATAAGGACCGTATAAAACTATGACTCCCGCTGACTGGGCTGCACTAGCCGTATCCGTAACCACCCTTGTAGGAGCTTCTGCTATGGGTGTAAAGCATCTAACTAAACATTACTTGTCGGAACTAAAGCCCAATGGCGGTTCAAGTCTTAGGGACAAAGTCAATCAGCTTGATGAGAAGGTAGAGTTTTTGACAGACCTAGTCAAGGAAGCGTTGAGGAAATGAATGAAACCTGTTGCAAGGACAGCACAACCTGCTGCAATCGCACTGCTCCGGCAAGCGACAGCTCTGTGGGGCAAGCGAGAGAAAGCATCCGATGGACTCCTGCCGTCCCAAGCTCACATAGCCCAGAGTCCTAACTCGGACCATAACACCGGCTTTGCCGTAGACCTAACCCACGACCCCTTCAAGGGTCCAGACTGCGCCAAAGTATTCAAGGAACTCCAGAAGGATAAGCGGGTCAAGTACCTCATCTTCCGAGGAGTCATCTGGTCACCCGAGAAAGGCTCACGTGCCTACACGGGTAGCAATCCACATATGAAGCACCTGCACGTATCCATCAAGGATGGGCACGGCAAAGACACTTCCGACTGGTTCCCTTGGGTGGGTCAAAACAAGAGATGGCTCCACCTGAAGTCCAAGTTTGTTAGAGTCAAGCGTCGCAAAGACAACCCCTCAAGTCCAAAGGAGGACTAATGAAGGAACAACTCAAGCAAGTATCTCTGACCTGGTTCCGTGCTGCAGCTGCTGCTGCTATCGCACTCTACCTGGCAGGAGAGACAGACCTCAAGACCCTTGGCACCGCAGCTCTCGCTGGGTTCCTCGGACCTGTCCTGAAGTGGCTAGACCCGTCAGCCCCTGAATTCGGACGTAAGAAGTAAGGGTCTAAACACCCCCTAAAACGTCCGCTAAAGCCCTTTATGGGCGCGAAACCCCCCAACCTAAGGTAATCACCTTGGGAAGGGGGGTCTTTCTGCTTTTCTGGGGGCGACACGCCGATGAATCAGGTGCCAGCATTCGGTCATATCTATGATTAGAATATATATATTATATATTATATAGGGGCGAAGCCCCTTATATATATAATAATATAATAACTGAATATTACATAGCCCCACTATGTCGAGTACTCTCCTGTCCTCCGTATTGGGGCTATGTATCTAACTGACAGGAGAAAACTATGATTGAGCTACAGGGCTACAAAATCCCTGGTCACATATCCTACTCGGCATTCACGACTTACCTTACCTGCGGATACCAGTACTACCTGAGTAGACTCCTCTCCTTACCTGAGGAGCCAAGTGTCTGGTCTGCTGGTGGACGTGCGTTCCACTCGGCAACCGAGGAATGGGACAAAGCCAATGACTAACCAACTCTGGACTAAAGCGTGGGCTGAAGAAACCAAGGACTTAGACTTTACGAAAGCCCGCGTTGCGGGCAGAGCCACCAAGGCTAACCCGAATAAAGAAGACGGTAACTGGTGGAACGAGCAAGGTCCTATCTGGGTCGACCAGTACATCCAGTGGCGCAAGATGAATACCAACTGGAAGATTTGGAAGACGCCCCAAGGAGCTAAAGCCATCGAACTAGAACTCAATCCCACCATTGCCGACGTGCCGGTGAAGATGGTGATTGACCGTGTCTTTGAGGTTGACGGTGAACTTGTCATCGTTGACCTGAAGACATCAACACGCAGACCAACATCAGACCTTCAGCTTGGCTTTTACAAAGTCGGCATCGAACTGATGCTGGGTGTGACAATCAATCAAGGTAACTACTGGATGTCCCGCGAAGCGGGGACAGGAGAGATGATTGACTTGTCGAGATATACCTTGGATATGCTCGAGTACCTTGTGTCTAACTTCGAGAAGGCACGCCAATCTGGTATATTTCTACCTAACCTATCCAGTTGCAGTTTCTGTGGATTCACAGACTTCTGCCAATTCACGAAAGAGAAGCAATGAACAACGACGATTGGAAGATTCAGGTCTCCATCAAATCGTCTGCATCTAAAGATGCGGATATGATAAACGTCCGTGCCAATACAGCAGACGAGCTAAGCGTCCTGCTTGAAGGGGTGGGTGATTACGCTACGCAGATTGCGTCGACAGCAAAGTTGATTCAGATTGCGTACAACGCCATCCCTTTATCGACGCCCGTTTCCACTACAAGCACTCCGCCAACGCCATCCTCAATTCCAGACCAGGCGAGAACAGCATCGCCTACCTGTATTCACGGTCCACGAATCTGGCGCAGCGGGGTAAGTAAGAAAACGGGACAGCCCTATGCTTTCTGGTCTTGCCCTCAACCACAGGGTGCTGACCAGTGTAAGCCAGTGAACTAAACTAGAGTTTGGCAACCGCCTGTCATAAGGGGAAGGTGATGGGCGGTTACCAACAAACAATCGAAACAGAGGCAGTTTGTGAGGGTGTTCTCGCCTTATGTCGTAAGTAAGAATCCTCTCCCTCAAGACAGGAGAACTCAATGAAAACGCTTACCCGCTCCATCGGTAGGAGTGACATCGGTGGCGAACCACTGCCACCAGTATTCAAGTCTTTTGATAATCATAAGGTTATCTTCCGCAGGGCGGAAGTATCTATGCTCGCCGGAACTCCGGGTGTCGGTAAGTCGACGCTGGCTCTGGCACTGGCACTCAAGATGAAGGTGCCAACGCTCTACATCTCAGCCGATACCAATGCACACACGATGGCGATGCGGCTTGCCTCGATGATTTCTGGCAAGAATCAGACTGACGTAGAGCACCTACTTCAGACTGACCTTGGCTGGACTAAGGCAACACTTGCTCGTAGCAATCACATCGTCTGGTCCTTTGAGTCAAGCCCCAGCCTCCAAGACATTGACGAGGAAGTTCAAGCCTTTGAAGAACTATGGGGATGCCCGCCTGTGGCTATCTTCGTGGACAACTTGATGGACATTGCAACCGATGGTGGCGAAGAGTTCGCCTCAATGCGTGCCATTATGAAAGAGCTCAAGTTCCTAGCCCGTGCCACCAACACGGCAATCATCGTCCTTCACCATACCTCAGAGGCAGTCCTCGGAACCCCGTGCCAGCCACGCTCTGCGCTACAGGGCAAGGTCGCACAACTTCCAGCCCTTATCTGTACACTTGGGGTTGTGGGTACAGCGATGGCAGTAGCACCAGTCAAGAACCGCTATGGCAGGGCTGACGCTAACGCTAACCTTCACGCTTGGTTGGCATTCAACCCAGAGTTTATGTACATAGAAGACATTCCGGAGAGCAACTAATGAACGATTACATCGTGCAGGAAGAAGAAGATTTCCAGCAGAACCTCCGCTTACTGGCTAACGCATCGGCTAAAGAGCAGGTTGCTAAGCTGGCTTTGCGACTGATGAATCACAAGATTGATGTGGTTGACGAGTACACACAGGGCGTGGCTGATGGCATCACCACCGCTGTGAACATACTCAAAAAGGAACTCGGTTTGTGAGTTCAGCAAACAAGCGCAAGGGTGCACAGTTTGAAACCGACGTCCTCAAGTGGCTAAGGGAACACGATTACATCTCCAGCGCAGAACGCTTGTCCAAGGCGGGAGCCAAGGATGAGGGTGATATTGTGGTGAAGAATCTCAGAGACTGGGCTTTCATACTAGAACTAAAGAACAGACAGAAATTAGATTTACCTGCCTTCTGGAGCGAAGCGCAGGTAGAAGCAGAGAACTATGCGAAGGCTCGTGGGTTATCCCTTGTCCCGCCAGCCTTCGTCATAGTCAAGCGTCGAGGAGTGGGGATTGGTAAGTCGTGGGTTATTCAAGACTTGGAGCAGTGGGTAAAGGTTCTCTAGAAAGTGACCTTCCATCCATAGCTGACGTCCTGCAGCACTACGGTGCTGACCTAAGACGTAATAAAGGTCAGGTCAATCTGCGTTGCCCGTTTCACAAAGACCAACATCAAAGCGCGACTGCCAACCTCGATAAGAATATCTTTATATGTTTTGCTTGTGGTGTACAAGGCAACAGTTTACAAATCATCAGTGGACAGGAGGGAATAACAATCAATGAAGCAAAGCGTTTTGCAGAAAGAATTACTGGCGAAGGCGACGGACAAGTACAGCGAAAGTATTCATCTGGCGGAAGATTACCTGCGCCTAAGAGGAATACCCCTGGAAGTAGCACGTCTGGCTCGATTAGGCGTAGTAGAGGAGCCTGAGATTGGACACGAAGCGTTTCAGGGAAGACTATCTATCCCGTATATTACTAAGTCTGGCGTTGTTGACCTGCGCTTTCGTAGCCTCAATCCTGCTGTAGAGCCTAAGTATATGGGCTTGACCGGAGCTGAGACCAAGATGTACAACGTGCTGGATGTAGAGAAGGCATCGGATTGGATTGGTGTCTGCGAGGGTGAGCTCGATACCCTGACTCTGTCTGGCTGCATTGGTATCCCTTGCGTGGGTGTTCCGGGTGCGAACAGTTGGAAGAAGCACTACACCCGCCTGCTTGCTGACTTCGAGAGGGTCTTCGTCTTTGCTGATGGTGACCAACCGGGGCGTGAGTTTGCCTCAAGTCTAGCTCGAGAGCTCCCTGTCACCATCGTCAATCTCCCTGATGGCGAGGATGTCAACTCCATCTACGTGTCCGAAGGACCGGACTATCTGATTTCTAAGGTATCGGGATGATGGATAACTACTGTGACCCCTGCGGGGAGCACTTCGATAACTCGTTTGATTACATCGACCACATCACTGCTGATTATGGGAACAAGGAAGAATTCGACCCGTCTCTTCTTCTGCCCAATGGCTCTCGATTTATGGTTGGTTCACTCCTCAGGTTTATGTATCACCACGCCGACGAGCCGGAACAAATAAGACAAATAGCACAATCCTCATATGTTACACTTTTCGCTGCGGAGATTCAGTCTGAGGAAGTAGAAGTGATGATAGAGGATATGGTCGTTATGTCTGAAATGATGCAATTCGATTTGAGCTTGAAGAAACTGCTAGAAGAAAGCAAACCCGATGACAACGAGAATGGAACGTGAAGAGATATGGACAATCCTAAGCCATCTGACCGACCTTGGTTACGCAATCACAAGTCACCAAACGAGGGAGGGTCACCTGCTCGTCACTCTGACAGTTCCATTGCTGAGTTCGAGAGAAACATAAGGGAGATAATGGACGAGCTAGCTACGCTGGCTGTCCAGAAGCAGGTTGATTACGGTCCGAAGAACATCTCGAACTCTCCTTATGGTCCAGTACAGGGGCTCGTCGTCCGCATCTACGACAAGATTGCACGCATCGTCAACCTCACTAAGAACGACATCGACCCACAGAACGAGTCGCTCGAAGACTCCTTCAAAGACCTAGCTAACTATGGCGTCATCGGTCTTATGGTCTTACGAGGTAAGTGGGATAGGTAATGAAGAACTCCAACTTCGACTTGGACTTCGGCTACGGGTCAGAGGGTGAGAACCTCGTCAATGAACTTCTGACTGGTGGCAGGACTGTCGAAGTAAAGCGAGACCGGAAGTGGCACAGCACTAACAACCTTTACATCGAGGTTGAGTGTTGGTATATGACTACCCAATCGTGGGAGCCATCCGGTCTGTCGGTAACGACGGCTGCATACTGGGCGTTCGTGCTCGAGTCATCAACCTTCATCGTTCCCACTTATGTCTTACGACAAACTGTTTTAGAAAAAGGAAGACAGATTACCTGCGACATTCCTCCGAATAAGTCGAAGGGTTATCTCATCACCGTCGAGGACCTACTTGGCGGTACAAAGAAATGGGGAAAGCAATGAAGGTAATCGTCTGTGTGAGTGACTTGCAGATTCCTTACCACCACGAGGGTGCCGTCGATGCGCTCGCCCGATTCATCAAGAAGTACAGACCAGATGAGGTTGTGTCGGTAGGTGACGAGATGGATATGCAGACCATAAGCCGTTGGGCTAAAGGTACGCCACTCGAATACGAAGGTAGTATTTCCCGAGACAGAGACTTGACGACTCGCACGCTTGAGCGGTTGAAGGTCGAACATATGATTCGTAGCAATCATACTGACCGCTTGTACAACACCGTGATGTTGCGCTCGCCAGGATTGCTTGGTCTTCCTGAGCTCACGCTCCCTAACTTCCTAAGACTTGATGACATCGGAGTAACCTACCACACAAAGCCATATGAACTAGCTCCGAACTGGTTGCTCTTTCACGGTGACGAGGGCAATGTTCAGCCTACCTCCGGGGCTACTGCATTGGGCTTAGCGAAAAGGGCGGGGATGAGCGTCGTCTGTGGGCACACGCATCGTATGGGTCTTACACATTTTACTCAGTCTTATTACGGTGGCAAGCCACGCACTGTCTGGGGTATGGAAGTCGGATGTATGATGGACTTCAAGCACGCTAAGTATGTAAAAGGTGGGCTCTTCACGTGGCAGTTAGGCTTTGGAATCTTATTCGTTGACGGGCAGAAGGTCACCCCTACCATCATCCCAATGAACCTTGACGGAAGTTTCGTCTTTGAAGGGAAGCTCTGGAAGTAATATGGACTGGGAAAGAATAAAGCGATGGGACTATGTCGTTGATGCGGTGGCTAGTGAGTACTCCCGTAAGTTCGATATGGTAGAAACTTCTGACCTAAGACAGGCACTGTATCAGTGGTTTCTGGAGCACCCCAATAAGCTTGATGAGTGGGAAGCAATCGGTGAGAAGGATGCAAAGAACCTTATCTACCGGAGCTTACGCAATGAAGCACTTGATTATTGCCAGAGGTGGAAGGCGAAGTCTGTTGGCTATGACGTTGGTGACTTGTTCTACTATGCACCTGATGTCGTCGAAGCCATCCTCCCTGCTGTCTTACGTGGTGAGTTTGGCGTAGCACACAAGCTCAATCTCGGTAGGGTTGGTAGACCTACAGCACCCGCCGAAGGCGGTAACCTCTTGACGATGATGGTTGAGATTGACTGGGGCTTTTGGAAGTTGTCGAAGGAAGACAGGCACATCTTGTTTATGCGTCACGCTGAGTCGCTTGACTTCAAAGAGATGGCTAATGTCCTAAGTCTTGGTTCCGAAGATGCAGCAAGGATGAGGCACAAGCGTTCTATCAATCGTCTCATTCGCAAGCTCGGAGGGTTCAAGCCTTATCTCGAAGAGGACTCGAAGCCAGCCGAAGAACCCGAAGATGACTAGCGATTGTCGGTTTTGTAGAAGCCACTGCCCTTGAAGTGCACGGCTGGTGATGACCACACTCGTATCATATTTCTACCGCACCCATCGCACTCTGGACCGAACTCGAAGTAGTCTCTGGTTTCTGTCTTGAGACTGCAATACTTACACTTGTATTCGTAGATAGGCATATCAATCAATCTCCGTTGGAGCGGTAGCGATAGCACCGCATTCTTTGCACTCTTGTCTTAGGTCATACCAAGCAACTGTTCTAGTCTCGGCGTCCCACATCACTGTGACGTTCCACATCATAGACCCACACACGCACACCATTATGGGCTCGCCCCGTAGGTCTATCATCAGTAGTGATTATACCTGAGGTGGTACCTCATAGCCCTGCAAGGGGTCTCGTAGCGGTGTCGGATGTACTTATAGGCGTGAAGTATCTGGATGGCTGGCTCTTTGGACTTCTCTTTGAGTCGTTGTCCTATGCCGAAAGCCGATGAGCCCTGCTGGTTCTTAGCTAGGTGGTCAAACTTGGATTCTTTGTCGAAGATGTACTCGATGCACCGCCATTGCATCCCCTTCCATCCGTAGCCTACCCAAGCGTAACGCTTTGCCAGCTTGCGGTTAGCTTTCTTCTCTTTCCACGTAGCCTGATGAGCCACACTCTCTGTCGTTTGCTCGGGTGAAATGGACTTGGTCTTGAGCACAGGAGATACGAGAGGCGTCGCAGTTATGATTGCTAGCACAACACCCAAGACCAAGCCACGTCTTTTCATTTTGTAATCGGATACCTTCCTCGGACATTGTTCACGAGTGAGCCCTCATTACGCAGGATTCGCACGTTTCTAGGGTTGACGAGTCTAACACGCTCGGACATCATCAGCCCACCCCAAATGCCCTTGTGCTTGATGTTCTCATCCTCGAGACCCTGAGCCAGACACTGAGCCTTGACGGGGCATTCGTCGCACAATGTGAGGGCGTCGATTATTCTTAGGACTTGAAGTTCTATCTCATCCTTGAATTGTTTCCAGTCATACCACCACAAATCCGGGTCGGGATGACCTGAACACCTAGCCTGTGAGTGCCACTCTGGCGCACGCTGCACCTCCGGGAACATCATCAGCTCACCACTTCTGGTAGGTGTTTCATTTCGATGATGCTCTCAGCCTTGCCGTAGTCGATGTCCTCAAGATGGAGCACAGAGTACTGTTGGCGTTCATATAACACTTCGTCTTGCTTGTCTGGTGTTAGCTCGTCCCAATTCTCGGGGATGTCCTTCTCGTTGATAGTGACATCCACAATCCGTGTTCCTTTTATGTCGTAAGACACACGATATGTCTTCATTAGTCAATCTCCGTTTCGTTGTAGGTCTTACAGGTTGGGCACTTCCAATAAACAGTTGTCGAGTACTCGGCTATCTTGCCCCAGGTATCGTGTTCCTTTTCGCAAGATATACATTCAGCAGACACTTCGATTTCGTAGTAGACAGGCTCGAGGTAATACGCCCACGCTCCCATCAGTTGACACTCTCTATCAAGAGCTCCGCTCTCCGGTCTAGGTACGAGTCGATAGCTTTCTCCGCCTCGTCGCGCTTTTCGTAGAAGATTTCAGCGTCCACGATACAGTCGCGCATAAAGTCGGCGATGAGCTCCTTGTCGTCTTCATCCCAGATTTCGCAGGCTTTCTGCCAGATGTGAGCTTTGGTCTCTTTGGCAGATGAACCGAACCACACCACCATCACGTCGTCTTCTGGTGATTGATGTGCCTGAAGTAGTCGGATAACTTCTCGAACTTTCATTTTATGTTCTCCATTTCCTTAGCGTTGATTGTAATACCAATGACTGACACCATCATAATGATGCTCAGCATAAAGCACAACATAAGCATTTCATTTCCTCCCCGTCTTTGATTTATGTCTTATGTCCGAACCGTGTCCGCAGCGTTCCAGCTCGATGAGGCAGTCCCCGCAGATGACAGGCGAGTAACTGATTCGCCCTTTGTCTAGCGTTACGGTGTAGTAATCCCACCGCGACTCGTCCTCTGGCGAGTATGGAGACCGGCTCCCGCCTGTTAGGTCGTCGTCACACATTGCGAAATGGTCGAAGTACATTCGACGGCTACACACTCCACACGTTGCCACGTTATTCACCGAAGCATTCGATGAATGTCCCGTAGCAGAAGCCCGGGTCGACGTAGTGGATGTGAGTTGCTAGGTGATAGACCGCACTGAGCCCAACTAGCCCGGCTGTTATTAGAAGGATGGCGAAGACCACCTCTCCGCGTCGCGTGAGTTTCATCGCACATCACCTCCGTCTCTCTTGATGTTCTCCCGGCAGTCGAAGCACATCATCTCCCGCCAGAACTTGACTCGCCCTTTCTCGGTGATGCGCCTGCCCCAAACTACCGTCGTGTCCTTGTATTCGAGACACTGGCTACACGTTAGCGCGTTCATTTTTTCTCCTGTCTTATGTCGTAAGTTATTCACTGATGATTTCATAGTCTGAGTCTTGGGACATCTGCCCGCTGTTGCCTTGATGTGCGACGATGCTCCTCGCCTCTTCGATGGCTAACTCTCTCGAGTATGCCTCCACTCCGATGAAAGCGGTATAAGTTACTTTTATTTCATATTCTCTTAGGGTGCTCACTGTCGTTTCTCCTGTCTTATGTCGTAACTACTCGACGGCGTCGAGGGTTTGGCGTGCGATGATGTCGAAGGGAAGTGAGCCCTGATTCTTGAGAAGTTGGGCGATGAAGAGTGAGGCGGTCTCGCTAATGTGCTCTCTCACGAGGTCGGTTACTTGCTCGGCTAGGTGCTCCCAATCCTCACGCAGTCCGTCGCTTAGAACTACCAGCGGGCTAACACGTCCAGCATTGACGGCGTCTTTCGCATTCTCTACGAGTTGCTCGTACGTTTCTCCGTCGTTCTGTGCTACGAGTAGCCAATCCTCCGCGAACCCTTGCGCCAATACGATGCGCCGGACGTCGTCGCTTAGTGTTTCTGCCTGTGCTTGTGCCATTGTGTTCATTGCTGTTTCTCCTGTCGTTGTCGTGCTAGGTGGACACTCGCCACCTCGTGCCCCGCTAGTGTCTCGCACACTTGCGCCCTCTGTCTAGGGTGCGGGGCTGTGAGTCTCAGACCCTGAGCCCTAGAGCCCTGCTCACTGATGCGAAGCCTTGGGAGACCTTGAGAAACTCCCACTCTTCACCGTCGAAGAGATAGGCGTAATCCGCCCAGCACTCCCCGGCGTGATGAATAAAGTCACCGATACCGGCAAGGGTGACAGCCTCCTGATTCTGTTCGCCTCTATCCCTGCCGTAGGCGGTACACCACTCCGGGTGTAGTGATGAGTTCATAAACTCGTGCGCCTCTCCGATGTCCTGACCAAGGCTCGAGAGGTTGCCTAGGTTGATGAGTTGCTCCACCTTGTCGGGGTGGCGATAGTGCTCCTCGAGTCTTGCCCCTACGCCCTCAAGATAGCCGTCGAAATGGCAATAGATGGCGCGGATGGTGCGGTCTTTCTGTAGTGCTCCGATGACGCTTCTGGTGCTCATCCCTGCTCCCTCTCTGTGAAGTAGACCTCTGCACACTCATCGGAGCAGAGCCACGCGCTGTGGGTGTTTGGACTGTGTCGACGTCCGCCACCGCTCCACGTAATTACGTACTCCTTGAATGTGTCTCTATTGCACTTGACGCACTTTCGAGGTTTCATTTCTGTTTCTCCTGTCTTACGACATAAAGCGAGACTCTCTCGCCTTATGGTGCCCCCGTCGGATTGTGAACCCGTAGCCCGTAGCGCGGGGGCTGTCTTGCTAGGCGTGAAAGACCTCCTCGAATAGGTCTCTGAGTAGTTCCGCAATGAAGTTATCCGCCCGCCCCTGAACCTCGTCGACAATCTTTGAAAGTTGCTCGGGCGTTAGGTCTTGCCCGTAGTTCGACGAGTACGAGTCTAGAATCTCTTCCGCTGTTAGGTTGATGACTGTCTTCATTCTGCTTTCTCCTGTCGTGTTTCTGATTCGCTAGGCTCATCAGTTAGGGCACTTACCCTAAGACCCCCGTGAGGGGGTTTCGCCTTGGCTACTGAGCGCGGAATTCCACCCCGCAAGACTGGCATAGAGGGGCGCACCTTTCAAGCACCCTTGCAGAGATTCTCATCTTCTCGCCACAGTCACAGACCGCCACCTTGAGGTTTTTATTTCTGCCCGCACTCTTCTTCCCTTGCTCAGAATCTGCCATAAGTGAGAGGGCGTTCTCAATCAAGGCGAGGGCGTCGCTCCATCGGTTAGCGCACTCGTCGCTCACCTCTGTCACGCTCCACCCGATGCCTTTCGCTTGAGTGATGGTGAGCCCTAGGGCTTCCGCTGTTGCCTTGAATTTCTGATTATGGTACCCGTCCCCGCTCACGCCTTGGATTCCATTCTGTGCGTCGATGCTGTGCGCTACCTCGTGAAGAAGTGTCCCAAGCACCGCCCGGGCTCCTCTCTCGAAGTAGTTCGCGCTTATCATCACCTCGTGAAACGATTCCTCGCCCGCTTTCCATAGTTTCGAGTGCGTGAAATGTCCCATAGTCCGCCCGGTCTTGCGGGTGACGAGGATGGTCACGCGGGGGGCTCCTGTCTTCTCTCGAATGATGGAATGCGCCCCCTCGAGGGCGGACACGATGCCGGAGAGGTGCTCTGTGCGGGTCTCTGTTGCTGTGCTCACGCGGTCACCTGCTTCACGGTGAATGCTGTCCCTCTTTCGCCCTCGCGGTAATCCTTGAGGATTTGCAGGGCTTCCGCCTTGGTGCTTGCGGTGTAGACCGCTTCCCATCCTCCGGCGTAATAGCCTCGTACTTCCCAGAGTGTCTGTTTCTTGCTCATTGCTGTTTCTCCTGTCTCTTTGGCTTGGCTCTTCAGTTGGGAGGGAGCCACCCTGCCCAAGACCCCCGTGAGGGGGTTTCGCCTATCCTCTGACCATCTCGCTGTCTTTCTGTGCCTTGAGGTACTTCTCTCTCAGTGCCTCGAGTTTTGGCTTCAGAGTCTCATCGTCACGCTTCCAAAGAGTCGAAACTCTGTCCTGTAGTGCTCTGAGGGATTCTGATTCAAAGAACCCCGTCCCATTGCGTAACTCTTGGATTTTTGCATCACGGGCGTCGGACAGTTCGCGCTGTATCTTCCTCAGTTCTCGAATCTGCTCCTCGATTGCCTTATCCTCGAGAGACCATTTCTCCCAAGCATCGTCCACGTCGCGCTTGATTGCTCGCTCGTTATCCATCACCGCCATATTGATGTCATTCTGAGCCTCGCGGTATTCACGAGAGAACTTCTCCCTCTCGAGTTTTGCGACGGCTCCAAGGAAAGCGCGGGCGCGGGCGGGGTTGAGGTTCTCTTTTGCCCAAAGTTCGTCTTTGATGCTCATTGTCGTTTCTCCTGTCTTTCTTAGCCTGTCTCTTCAGTAGGGGGAGGCTAACCCGCCCTAGACCCCCTTGCGGGGGTTTCGACTAGTTCGCCAGTTGGGCGATGACTTCCTCCATCTTGAGACCCTCCTCGAACTGGCGGGCAATCTCTCGAATCTGAGAGCGCGAGAGTTCAATCTTCAGACCGTTATCGAATCGAATCCACGCATAACTAGAAGTGAGCCCGACGAACTCAACGCCTGTCTCTTCAGTGATTGAAACGCTAACGGTGGCGGGTGTTGGTGTCTTCTTCATTTGGTGTTTCTCCTGTCTATCTGTGGCGCGTATTTCGCGCTCACTGTCAGATGGTCTCACGCCTTAGGGCAGAAGTGCAACATTTACCCCCTCATTTCTGTCATTATTTTTGAGCAACTTCTACCCCTGAATCTTGAGAATCATTCTCATTTCTAGGGGCTCCTCATCTACTACGGGGGGAGGGGAAGAGGACGGGGGGAGAGTCACCCGCCCCGCATTCCCCGCACTTCCTGCCCTTGCTCAGTGCTTTTGCGTTTATTGCCTAGGAATCTGCATTTATTTATATGTCGACATTTATATAAGTCCTAAGACAGAAGAGGGAAGAGAGGGCAGAGAGTCGAGGGGGGGTGACGGGCTCAGGTGGCAGAGATTGACCCCGCGCTTGATAAACTCGCGGGTGTATATATACATATACTCACCCTAAATTTTTCTGTTATATCGGGGGGTATATAGGTATAAATCGGACATATTATCGCCCAATGGGCGAATATTAGAAATATCTTGAGGAAAACTGTTCGGTTTTCTGATTTGAACAGGTTATCTTATATGTATAGATATTTATATATCTATACGGAGCGTCGCTCCGCCTCTTGCGGGCTACGCGACGTTATAGATTATATATATATTTATAATATATATCAGGGTGCCCATATTCTGACCGTTTACCTGAGGGCGTTTATAGTGGGTTTATAACGGGGGTACTAATGGGGAGAAGACCAGGCAAGGTGGACATCACCAAAGCTGAGGCTATGGAGCGGGTGCTCCACCAGCTGAGCCAAGGTTCGACCATCAAGGCAGCGATGGAGTCGGTCAACCGCAATGAGGTGACCTTCCGCCAATGGACGATGGCTAACCCTGACTTCAAAGAGCGAGCCGACAAAGCACGCCTGGAGGGCAAAGGGGTCAAGGCAGAACTTGCCAACCTCAAGGACATTGCCTTTGAGCAGTTTTCCGAGGAGTTCCTCGATACCAAGCTCTTCCCTCACCAGCAGAACTGGATTGACCTGATTGAGGGCAAGGAGCCCCGCTGGCTTCACCCCTCGATGGTCTACGAGCCAGGAGCTGCCAACCGAGTTCTTATCAACGTTCCCCCTGAGCACGCCAAGTCGACGGTACTGACCATCAACTACGTGACCTACCAGATTGCGACCAAACCGAATGTGAGAATCATTCTGGTTTCTAAGACGCAGGGTATGGCTCGTAAGTTCCTTTCAGCCATCAAGACCAGGCTGAGCCACCCAAGCTGGATAAAGCTCCAGACTGCCTTTGGTCCGAATGGTGGCTATAAGGCGGATTCGCCGACGTGGTCGGCAGATATGATTTACCTGGGTACAGGACGTGACTCAGGCGAAAAGGACCCAACGGTTCAAGCCTTGGGGTTCGGGTCACAGATTTATGGTGCTCGTGCTGACCTGATTATCCTTGACGATGTCGTGATGAACTCGAATGCCCACGAGTGGGAGAAGCAAATTGAATGGCTTCAAAAGGAAGTTATCACGCGTTTGGGACGACACGGAAAACTACTCATCGTAGGAACCCGTGTCGCTCCCGTAGATTTGTATAAGCAGATACGAGAAGGTGGCAACTGGACAGGTGGTAAAAGCCCGTTCACCTATATGGCGATGCCAGCCGTTCTGGAGTATGACGAGAAGCCCGCAAACTGGAAGACGCTGTGGGCGAAGACAGACCGCCCTGAGGGCGAGAATGATGAACCAGATGCCGAGGGACTTTACCCCAAGTGGGACGGACCAGCTCTCTTCACTCGACGAAGCGAAGTGGCTCCTTCTGTCTGGGCAATGGTTTACCAGCAAGAGGACGTCATCGAAGACTCCATCTTCGCGCCAGCAGCAGTTGCCGGATGCGTCAACGGGATGCGAAAGCGTGGACCCCTCAAGCCTGGTGCTCCAGGTCATCCGCAATCCGTCGAGGGCTATACCGTTATAGGGCTTGACCCAGCAATGACGGGTAACACCGCAGCCGTAGCGACAACATACAACAAGGCTGACGGGATGATTTACATACTCGATGCCGTCAATATGACGGACCCGACGCCGATGAAGATTAGGGCGTTGATTGAGGATTGGGTACAGCGGTATAGACCGCAGGAGCTACGCATTGAAATCAACGCACACCAGAAAGCATACGCACTCGACGATGACCTCCGCAACTGGCTCTCGATGTATGGATGCCAGCTCAATTCGCACTTTACTGGCAAGAACAAGTGGGACACTTCTTTTGGTGTTGCTTCTATGGCGAGCCTTTTCGGTTCCCTTCGAGATGGAAGATTTCAAGATAACAACCTGATAGAGCTACCCAGCAACGAGGGCTCTGAGGGTCTCAAGGCTTTGGTGCAACAGCTGATTACGTGGAAGCCAGATACTAGAAACGCAACAGACTGCGTAATGGCGTTGTGGTTTGCCATCATCCGTATCCGCGAGATGATGCAACAAGGCAGTCAGAATCAACGGTGGGTCCAGAATCGCTGGGCTACCAGGTCGCAAACACAGCGCAGAATGTCTATCAATCTTGATGAAGCCTTTGCTGAGCAATGGCAAGATACATACAGATAGGAAACTATGGCACTATCAATCGAACAGGTAGCAGCGCGAGTTGAATCGCTTCGCTACCGAGCAGCAGACAGGGACGCACGCAACCTCGACGTCCTTGCTGTACGTAAGGGTCAGATTGCTAGCGTCTATCCTGACTTCTTTCCAGATGGCGTAGATGCAAATGTCGTTGCTAACTTTGTGGATGTCGTGGCTCGAGACCTCTCGGAGGTTATGGCGCCACTACCGGCGGTCAACTGCAACGCAGCGAACTCGGTTTCTGACCGTGCTCGTAAGTTTGCTGATACGAGGACTCGTATTGCCTCTAACTACTTTGCTCATTCTGACCTCTCTGTGCAGATGTACCAAGGAGCAGACTGGTACATCACCTATGGATTCCTCCCGTTCGTAATCGAACTGGATGATGAAGCAAAACTACCTCGCATCCGCATAGAAAACCCAATAGGTGCTTACCCGGATTTTGACCGCTATGGACGATGCGTAGCTTTTGCCAAACGCTATACGATGACGCTGGGCGAACTCGTCTCACTATTTCCTGAGTATGAGTATGAACTGCTTGGAAAGCTTCGCTACGAGCAGGACCTTACCCAACAGGTTGAGTTAGTTCGCTACTACGACAAAGACCAGTCGATTGTCTACTTGCCAGATAAGGATAACTTGGTTCTTTCCAGGGCTAAGAATCCACTAGGCAAGATGATGATTGTGGTTGCACGCAAGCCATCTGTCGATGGTGAGATGCGTGGTCAATTCGACGACATCATTGGCATCCAGCTCCTGCGTAACCGCTTCGCGCTTCTTGCGATGGAAGCAGCCGAGAAGAGCGTCCAAGCTCCTATCGTCTTGCCGTCCGACGTACAAGAGCTTATGCTTGGTGGAGATGCGGTCATCCGCACCAACTCCCCAGCCGGTGTACGACGTGTTGAGCTGACCCTTCCTCAGGGCGCATTCACTGAGCAGACTTTGCTCAACCAAGAAATGCGTGTGGGTGCACGTTACCCAGAGGGTCGTACCGGAAACATCGACGCATCTATCGTCACCGGACAAGGTGTACAGGCACTTATGGGTGCATTCGATACACAGGTCAAGAGCGCCCAGGCTATCTTCGCTAGCGCATTGCGTGATGTTATTTCCGTCTGCTTTGAAGTAGATGAGATGATTTTCCCAGAGCCAAAGACCATTCGTGGTGTTGACTCCGGTAGCCCATACGAAATCACCTACAATCCACGTAAGGACATCAAGGGCGATTACTCTGCCGATGTTCGTTACGGAATGCTCGCTGGTCTGAACCCAGCACAAGGTCTTATCTTTATGCTTCAGGCTCTCGGTGGAGGACTTATTTCCAAGGACCTCGCTATGCGCGAGCTTCCATTCACCGTCAATGTGACCCAAGAGCTCGAGAAGATTGAAGTCGAGAGTATGCGTCAAGCTTTGCTTGCTTCGCTGACTGCCTACACACAGGCAATCCCAGCGTTGGCTACGCAAGGTGGCGACGTTTCTGACGTTGTACGTAAGATTGCTGCAGTTATCCAAGCCCGTCAAAAGGGCAAGGCTATTGAAGATGCTATTGAAGAAATCTTCGCTCCTGCAGAACAGGTTCCCTCTGCTGGGGCTGCCAACGAAATGGTTGAGCAACCGTCCCCTGCTCCCTTAGGTGCTCCAGTGGAGGGCGCTCTTCCGGCTCCAGGACCAGAAATGGCTCCGGCAGCTGGCGCTCCAGACATCCTCAGCCTTCTATCCAGTATCTCAGGTACGGGTGAAGCCAACGCAAGTGTGAGAACTATTCGACGCCGATAACTTAGGAGGGGACAATGACTACGATTATCGGCATTGAGTATCCAGACCGCAGCCTTATCGTCGCAGACAGCAGGGTTGTTGATGACGCGGGGCGTGTCTATGCCCATCAAGTGATGAAGAAGATTGCCCGCAGAGGAGCAATTCTCATCGCTGGTGCAGGAGAAGTAGCACCGTGCGACATCGCACAGAACATCTGGACTCCGCCGAATGTTACGGCGAGCGCCAAGAAGGACCCGTATCACTTTATGATTACCAAAGTGATGCCATCCCTTCGCAAATGCCTAGTCGAAAATGGATACAACTTCGACGAGGAGAAGAAAGACGGAATGCGATTCCAGTTCCTGATGGCGTGTGGTGGTGAACTCTTCGACATCGACGAGGATTTGTCGGTGATGAAGAATGAAGACAACATCTATGCCATTGGTTCCGGTGGAGCTTTTGCTCTAGGTGCTCTTTATGCTGGCGCAGAACCGCTCAAGGCTATGGAGATTGCTTCCAAGGTGAGCGCATACTCTGCACCTCCATTTTATGAGGAGGTTCAGTACAAGTGAGCAAGTTTACTGAGGCAATGAACAAGGCTTTACAGGTTCTTGCTGAGGAGTTAGAAGACTCAGAGAACCAGATTTGTACAGGATGGGTCCTTGTCAGCGAATGGTCTGACTTTGAGGGAACCAGATACCTGATGACTGATGTAAGCGAGAATATGAATCCCTGGCTTGCCAAGGGAATGCTCATATCCGCTGAAGAATATTCTTATGTACCAGAGGAGAAGTAATGGCTCGAGGTGGCGCTAATGGGGGACCGCAGTACAACCCGGCAAACGTTTCTGCCACTGGTGGAGCAGGACAATCAGGCAAGTTCGTCGCAGAAAAGGTAGCTAAGGCTACTCAACTGCGACCAAGTGGATTCCCGCAAGGAGAGAACAAGGCTTTGGCAGAACAAATGAGCGCAGGTGGCAACGTCGCAAGCACAGCAAGTGCAGCCAACCCAACACCAGAGACGCCAGCAGCCCCTGCTATGGGCGGTCTTGCTGAGTTGATGTCCCAGGTTCAGCCACTTGATGCTGAGCCAACAGAGTATTTACCGATTTCAGACGGTGTTGACTTCGGTGCAGGACGTGGAAGCGAGGCTTTGCCCCCACGATTCCAGCAGGATAACCGTACTATTGAGAACGTAGACCTGGTCAAGCGCTATATGCCAGACCTGCTCAACGCAGCACGTATGCCAGGAGCTCCTGATTCTTACAAGCGAATGATAAACGCCCTCCTTAGAGAGGTGATGTAATGCGATGGCAGGAGAATACGTTCTTCGACCATCTCGATAAGTTCGGTAACTCACTGGGTTACGACAACTTCGGTGTCGCATTTATGCTGTCGATGGTTCCTTGGGAATCTCCAACAGATAGAGATAACTTCATCCGAGAAATCACCGGGCAAGATGTCAAGGGCGGAGAGCCCACACGATTCAACCAAGATTATGTGGAGTTCTAAATGGCTTTTTGGGATAAGTTCAAAGAACTTCTTATAGGAGCAATCCCTGGTGGAAACATTCTTGCTTCAAAGCAAGTCCAGGATGCCGCTATCAAGGCTGGAAAGATTGTCGCTCCAGTCGTTGAACCCGTTGTGGAGAAGGTTGTCCCTGTCGCAAAGTTTCTTGCTAGCGGTGTTACTGAACCACTCAAGGGTGTAGGCATACAGTTTGGTGGAGGTCCTGGTGGACTTGTCGCTGGTGCTGGTGCACAGATTGGTACATCTCGCGTTGGGGCACAGCTTGAGCGTGACTTGGGCGTAGAACTCAACTCAAAGCTTCGTGATGGTCTTTCTCAATACAACAAGGAGACAGCACAAGAGGCTGTTGTTCCACTTGACCCACTACTTCAGACGGCAGTTGCTGCCGAAAAGTACGTCTTTGAGCCTGTCGTCAAGCGTCCTATCGGTACCGCTGCGCTGCTTACTGACCCAGAAAGCCCCCTCTTTGAGGATGGTCCATATGGCAAGGGTCTGCAGATTGATGATATTCAAACCGCCTACAACCGAACCAAGGACGTATCTCTCGGTGTAGCCCTTACTAAGTCTTACCTCAACCCATTCCACGTCACTGGAATATCTGATGCCATCCTTGAAAGTGGCGGAGTTGATATTGACCGTGTCAATCTGTGGAATGACGAAGACATCCAAAAGAACTTTGTGGACAATACCACTGGTCGATGGATGACTGGTCTTACAGATGCAGTTATCGGTAACGTTGCAATATTCGGAGCTACAGCTGGAGCCGTATCGGCTCTCAAGGCATCTGCTCGTGCTGCAGGACTGAGCAATAGGCTCAACGTTTACGATGTTGATGCACTGGTCAAGCTTGAAAAGCTGGCAGATGACCACATCTCAGGTAGAACAAAGACTGTCTTTGGTTCCGATATTGAGAAGATTGCAGCGTCTGATGACATTATTGAAATCAAAAATATCCTCAAGCCACATACCAACAACTCGCGTCTATCCACGATAGCGCTTGAGACCAAGGACCCAGCATTTGTAAGGGATTTACTTCTGGCTGACAAAGGCTATGGTCCTGCTATTGGTCGCATTATGAATGCCAACAAGGCAGATGATTTGTGGTATGTGTCAAATGCAGCAGATGAAATCGCTGCCGATTTTGCACAGACTGGCAAGTACCGCTCCTATAACACTGAAGTCAAAGAGCGCTGGAGCAAGGCATTTGATGATGCTATTGCAAAGAACCCAGAGTCAGAGAAGCTTTTCAATGCCTTTATGACCGATAGGTATGACCCGCTTACCGGCAAGTTCTTGCCAGAGCCAAGGGTTCTAGGTACGACATATGTACCTATGGAGCCTGTTATTGGTCGTGAAGCTTTTATCAAGCTTCGTGGTGTAAAACAGAAGTTCAAGACAGCCACAGAAGTTCGTGATTACAGCAATGTAGGTGGCGTTGTTTCTACCCTTATTGGTAGTGGACGTCGCGGTGGTGCAGCCACAGCCCTCATTCACTTTACCGGAAGCAAGCTTCCTCGCGGAATCGTCAGCCATTCAGGTCTTAGACCATCTGATGCTATCGAGGAAATCAATGCGTGGCTAGATGACATCCCACTATTCCGGCGCGGTGGCAATCAAATTTCTCTTTCTGATGGGACAACAATTACCGCAGCTGAGTATCGTCGCAATCTTATTGACGAATTTCTCAAGCAAGAAACAGACGGGGCACGAGCTGGTTTCTTCCAGCGTATGAACGAAGAAGCAGCCCTTGATATTCTCTCTACTATGGGTCTTAGCAGGGTACAGGCTAAGTCTTTTATCGACGAAGTACAAGAGTCTCTTAGGAGTTATCACGGAGACCTCAAGCGTGACTCCTATGCAATGGACCCAAGTGGAGTCAAGGTGGTGGTTTCCCCACAAACCCAGCGTCAGTTGGCTGATGCAACACCGCTAATTCCTATGGGCAAGATTGTCCGTGAGGCTTCACGCGTCAACGGTGCTTTCAACCCACGAAGTAACATTTTTACTGATGTGGGACGTGGGCTCTTTGAGTTCGGTAATAAGACGTTCTCATTTGCACAGCTTGTGCGTCCAGCGTACATCCCAAAGAACTCTATCTTTGAGCCATTGAACGCAGCACTTATGTCTCAAGGCTCAAAGTTCCTTGCTGACAGTGCTAAGACTTTTGCCAAGAACACAATCTTCAATAACCAGCAACGCTTCAATGCGCTGGTCAATAGGGCTAACATCAAGAGTGCAGCTCGCAAGAAAGCCCTCAAAGAAGAATACGGTATGTATACACAGCAATATGAAAACGCTGTGGACATTGTAGATAACGCTACTGCTGAATGGATAGAGTATTTTCTCAATCCTGCAGCCCGCTCTCCTGTCGCAAGGCGTGATAACTCAGAAGTGGTCAAAGCTGACCTACGAGCAGCTGAGCGTCTTGTTGCTAATCTTGAAGAAAAGATGCGCCGACGGGCACGTGAGTTCGGTCTTCAGCGGGAGGAAGTTCCAACCCTTTATGGTCTGACTCGTCGAGTTCAGTATCTCAAGTCTCTCAAAGACCCAAGGCTGGGTAGCGATATTCGTAGTGCAGAACTTGCTATCGCAAGGGCAGCGCAAGACATCAACACTCTAGCCCCTGACCTCAACAAACTGGATGCTGGCGTCAAGAAGGCATACGACGACATCGACAGAATCCTTACCGAGATGGGTCCATCCCGCAAGGCTTTGGCTGATGAGTGGTCCGTTGTTGACAACACCAGGATTCGTCGCAGGGGACGTCAAGAAGAAGAAGGTTATGTGATGTCCAATGGACAGACCATCAACATTCCTCGTCTTGAAAGCGAGAATCACTTAGGAACCTCCTATAAGGCTGAAATTTCTAACCGACATACCCGTGAATTGGAAATCCTTGGGGACAAGACATTCGCAACTAGGACTCAGATTCTTGGGCGTCGTTCACCTAACCGCATTACCGATGTTACTGACCCGCTCTACTTTGATGAACTTGCATATGTAGTCAATAACTATATGCGTGGCGATGTTCTTGTAGACCAGATTCTTGCTGGTCGCAGTCGTGATGAAATCATTCAGACCTGGGGAATGCAACGTGCTGGCAGGTCCTATGCCAATGACTTTGGAAGAGACCCAAGCGACATCATCGACATCATTGATGACCAGATTTCTTACGTCAACCGATACCTGCCTACACTTGAGGCTAAGGCTTACGCAGCATCTAGCGAAGTTCGTGGGAACCGATTGGCTCAGCTTTTGGGAGACAAGCTCGATGAGCTTACTCCAATCAACCCACTTGAGAACAAGTACGCAACCCCGATTGAACAAGCTAAGAACTGGCTTGATGCCATCGACAGAGCCACTGCAAAGGCGTGGACTGGAATTGCTGCTCCTGAAAATGCAATCCGATGGGCGTGGGGTAGCGCTGAGTTCAAGCAGCGAACCATTGAAAAGCTTGAACTGTTAGCTAGCCAAGGCTATGAAATTACAACAGCAACAGTGAACTCAGTACGTCAGGCTGCAGCCATCGAGATGGTCAAGGAAGCAGAAAAAACTTTCTATTCCATTCGTCGCCAGAATCGTGCACTGTATGCAGCTCGAACACTGTTCTCTTTCCCCGCTGCAGCAGCTAGCGGTTTGTATCGTTACACTCGATTTGCTGCCAAGTCTCCTCAGCGTATGGCTGGCTTCCTCAACAGCTACTACGGAGTCTTCAACAGCTTTGGAGTTGACCAATATGGCAATCCAGTTGAGGACCCACTAGAGGCGCAGTATCTCATCGTTCCGGGAACCAAGGAACTTGGTCTCAAGCAGGGGCGTGGAATTATGGTGGGAACCAGAGCGCTCAACTTCTTGGCTAACCTACCAGGACCATCCTACGCATTTCCGATTGCTGTGGGTCAGGTTCTCAGTATGAAGCCTGGTAACGATAAAGTTCTCAAAGAAGTCATCGACAAAACATTTGGTCAGATTCCTGGTCAGTCATATAACGAACTGTTCCCATACGGAATCGAGACCGACCTTGGCAAGTCTGCATTACAGACCTTTACCCCAGCCTGGGCAAGAAACTTCATCACTTATCTAAACGGAGATGAATCTAAGAAAGAATGGTTTGACTCATACATTTCCGAGTGGAACTATCAAATGACCCTATACGAAATGGGTCTTGGCAAGTCTCCAACAGAAAACACTGTCCGTAAGCAAGCCAGCAAGAAGTATCTTGAAAAGGCACTTTGGCAGTTTGCTTCTCCTCTTGGAACCCCTGCTGTTGTGGATGCTCGACCAGATAATATCTTCTCGACATACTTCCGTCTTGCGACAGAAAAGTACAAGATGCAGGGTATGAACGATAGGGAAGCCAAGGCTGCTGCTGAGCAGGATATGAATGCTCGCATTGCTCCTATTACTGGCGGAGTCGAGTTTCCAATGGAGCGCCTCAACTATGGCGCTAAGGTAAAGCCAAAGGCAACCTATGTCGTACCTACGGTTGAAGGCTATAAACGAGTCTGGGAAGACTTTGACTACCTAGCCAACAAGCTGGGAAGCCGTAACAAGAACCTTATTGGGCTCATAACCTCTGACCTTCAGGGCGCAGAGTCTGACCCCAACATTGCCCGAATCCTCAATCGACCAGGGACAACCCTGCCTGATGGCACGGTCCTCAATCTGCCAGCCAAGAGTGTTGCAGATGTTGAGAGAGACATCGAGGTATCTCGTGTCTGGAAGGCTTACTCGGATTACAAGAAGGTTCTCAACGAAGTAGCACGAGATAAAGATTATGCTAGCTACGCCTCAGTTGAGGAACTTCGCCAGCTCTTGCAAAACTATGCAAAGCAACTAGGCGAGTACTCACCGCAGTGGCTTTTCGAGTACAACCGTAACAAGCGTGAAGACTATGCGTACCAGTATGCCTGGGGATTGAACCAGATTGTCTTCGACAAGAAGTTTATGGATAAGCACGGAAACAGCCAGTACTGGGTTGATGTTCGAGCCTTCCTAAAGTATAGAAGTGATTTTGTAAATCTGCTCAAGGATGCCCCTACGGGATACAAGAGCGACGTCATCAATTCTTGGCAAGCATATGTTGCAAGTCTCATTGACACAGCTAATCCAAAGCTTGTCAGCTTGATTGACCGATATTTTGAGAATGACACGTTGAGAGAGGTAAAACTTGACTAGGTATAGAAAGACGAGCCTTCCGCCTCCTCCAGAAGTTACCGTAGATTTTGGTGGCAAGGGCAAGGAAAAGACTTACCTCTGGATGCCAGACAAAGAAGGTAACCTGGTTCGCAAGGAAGCCTCTACTGTCAAGAAAAGCTTTGCAAAGCTTTCCGCTGATGCACAGATTGCTCTCACTGAATACCTCATCCGGGTTCAGAACAAGGTGCCAACTGACGCAGCTCGTCGCACCCTTTTCAATGCCATCGTTGATGGTGCAGTAGCTTCCTACAAGGAAGGCAAGAAGGACACCCCTTGGCAAATCCTGGGCATTATGACCCAGAACGCCCCGGACCTTGCCAACCAACAAGTCAGCTACACGCAATATGACAGAGTCACAGCCGATGCCCTCCTCAATCAGATTTCTGAATCCATCGGGTTCAACGTTGACCTTCTGACTGAAGAAGACAGAGCAGACTTTCTCAAGAAAATCAATGAGCAAGCGCAGGCTGGTGGCAAGCAGGTAACCCGTCAGGTCTCTGGTGGTGGCGTCGAAACCATCACTACCCCAGCAGTCTTCAATGCTAAGGACTTTGCACAGAACTACATCTGGGCTAAGGTCAACCTGGGAGACCCAACAACCATCCCAACTGCCGTCATCAATCAGGCATCTGGAATCCAAAAGCTTCTCAAGGACAATGGAATTGACCTGAGTGACCTTGAGGTAAACCAGCTTAGCCTTGACCTATCCACAGGGGAAAAAGACCTCCAGGCAATCCAGAAGGACTTTGCAGAGATGGCAGCTAGGAATTATCCACAGCTTGCTGAACGACTCCGTGCAACTCCTGGTCTTACTGTACGTCAGGCTGTTAGCCCGATTATCAATACCATTGCTAAGACGTGGAATGTAGACCCAAACACCATTGATATTAGTGACCCAAGAATCGACCAGCTGATTAGACCAGATGGCATTGTTGGCAAAGAACCTCCAAAGACAAACTATGATGCACAGCTATGGGCTGTCAACCAAGCTGAGTATGAATCAACACCAGAAGCAATCAGCAAGGCTCAAGAAGCAGCTCTCGGGCTTGCTAAGGCTATGGGTTGGGGAGTGTAAATGGCTAAAAAGAAAAAGTCTCAAGCTGCAGACGCAAACGACCTTGCAACACTGCGCTATCAGGCTATGCAACAAGCAGTCAATGCTGGCAAGCAAATCTCTGCAGCAGCTCCTACTGCTCCTGCGCCAGCTGCAAAGCCAGCACCTGTAGTCCAAGAGCAAGCTACTAAGACAGCCGAAGCTGTTGCAGCATCACAGATTTCTGGAGCCGAAAGAACTGTAACCAGGACAGACCGATACGGCAATACTGTGCAGGTCATTGCTGATGGTCCTATGGCTGGTACCATATCTGGTACTGGAGGCATCCTCTATGAGCCACCAGTTCAAGAGTATGAGCTACCGACAGTTACGGGATTCCGAAGCCCCGGTGGCGTAGCAGGTCAGAATGTAGCAGTGAGCCCTACTGGCGTCGTCACGATGACCCCATCAACTCCAGCTGCAACTGGTCCAACTCTTGCCCGTAATGAGTTCGTCAGGGTTCTTGGTCAATTCTTCCCCGAGTCTGATATGGGCGCAGGTTGGATGGATTCACTTTACGATGTGGTTTCTGGCTTCTATAAGACTGGCATACAGATTCCAGAAGCCTTGAACTTGTCTCTTCGTGAGGCACGGACCAATCCAAAGCTCAAGCCTTTCGCTGACCGCTTCAAGGGAATCTTTGCTATCGAAGACCTCAAGGCTGCAGGAAGACCAGTTATCGTTCCAACGATTGCTGAGTATGTTCGTTCAGAGGCTCAGGTCGCAGACCTTTTGACACAGGCAAACCTTGGCGATATGGCTAACAGCGAGGGAATCTCACAGATTCTTGGTAAGGGACTTTCTGTAAGCCAAGTTGGCGACAGAATCAATCGAGTATTCTCACGTATTGACCTAGCTCCTCAATCAATCAAGGACACTCTTGGTCGCTACTTCCCGACTGTCGACAGAGGAACTCTTGCCAGAACATTGCTTCTCGGTGAGCGTGGAACACAGCAGTTGGTCGACGAGTTGGCAGGGCTTGAGGTTCTTGCAGCAGCCGAGCAACAGGGCATTGGAGCCCTTGGCGCAGGCGCTATCCCAGGCGGAGTAACTCGTGAAAGAGCACAAGAGTTTGCTAGAGCTGGAGTCACATACGGCTCAGCTCTTCCAGCCTTTGCCAAAGTACGTCAAGCAGCACCAGTCGAGCAGAAGCTCGCTGGTATCTCTAGGACTCCAAGCATCGGACAGACTGGTGTGGAACAAGCACTTGTACTCGGACGAGCATCAGAGACTGAAAGACTTCAACAGTTGGCAGAAGAAGAAATAGCTAGATTCCAAGCACGCTCAGGTATGGCGCAGCCAGGACTAGCATCACAGCGCAGAGCTAATCGCGCTTTCTAAATAGAATCCTAACGGACCGACCAGCCCCGTTGGTGTAAGAGACTGGTAGTAAGAGCCGGACCATTCCCCCTAATGGAACCCGAGGCTTACGCAAACAAACAAACGAAAGGGTGGCGAGTTGCTATGAGCAACAACTACTGGGAAGACGAAGAAGACGACCTCGATGTAAACGAAGGCGACGGCAATGACTTGGTCAAGAAACTAAGGAAAGCCAAAAGAGCCGACGAGAAGCGCATCAAGGAACTATCAGAGCAACTTGATGGTTTCCTCAAAGAGAAGAAAGAGTCTACTGTCCGTCAAGTCCTAGAGAAAAAGGGTGTAAACCCAAAGGCTGCACGACTTATCCTGAAAGATATAGAGGACGTCAACGAGGAGTCAGTATCAAGCTGGCTCGATGATAACGGAGACCTCTTTGGATTCCAGGCTCAAGAGTCAAAAGTAGATGGCAATGACCTTGCTGCATTACGCCAGCAGGATGTCCTCACGCAGTCTGCAGTTACTCCCGACAAAGCAGAAGATTTTGAGCATAGGCTCAACAATGCTTCCTCAGCCGAGGAAATCATAAGTCTTCTGCGTTCACAACAATAACCGTTCATAGTCATAGGAGACTAAATTGCCTAACGCATATACCGACACAGGTGCCTCCTCTCTCGGAGGTTCCGTTGGTGGTGCAGGTCTAGTTCAAAAGGCGTATGACCGCCTTCTTGAATTCGCTCTCCGCTCAGAACCACTTATCCGTTCTGTTGCAGATAAGCGTCCTGCACGCCAAGCATTCCCAGGTTCAACTGTCGTACTCCAGAAGTACGTCGACCTTGACCAAGCAACCGGCACACTGACCGAAACAACGGACCCAGATGCAGTTGCTCTCTCAACCCCGAACTCCGTCACCATCACTCTCAACGAGTATGGTAATGCAGTTCTCGTAACCCGAGCACTCGAGCTCTTCTCGCTCGCAGATGTCGACCCAGCGATTGCAAACATCATTGCTTACAACCTCGCTGACTCCATCGACACCGTTGCGATGACGACCCTCCGCTCCGGTTCCAACAACATCTTCGCAGGCAACGCAACTGCTGTTGCTAACGTCGATGCTGCTGACACGATTGACTCTGCCGACATCCGCCGTGCAGTTGCTAAGCTCCGCTCCAACAAGGCTAAGGCTCGCCGAGGCTCGATGTACTGGACCGGAATTCACCCTGAGGTCTCTCACGACCTCCGTGCTGAGTCGGGCAACCTTGGTTGGAACTTCGTCCACGCACAGAGCAACCCAGCCGTCAACAACATCTGGGCTGGTGAGATTGGTGAGTACGAAGGCGCATTCTTCATCGAGTCGCCACGTCTCTACAACGCCAAGGAAGGCGCTGACCAGACTCCTCTCGCTACCACCGCAGTAACCGTTGCTGGTACTTCCGGAGGCTTCACCGTTGGTGTTGCTTCTTCGGCAGTCATCGCAACTCGTGCTGAGGTTGGCGACAAGATTACCGCAACCGGTATGGGAACTGGCGCGAAGATTACTTCGATTGCTAGCTCTGGAGCTAACGTCATTTTCACTGTTGACGTTGCCAACACCACTGCGGTAGCAACAACTGCTGCCGTTCAGGTTACTCCAGTAACCCGTGTATTCAACACAATCGTCTGTGGTGCACAGGCAATGGCTGAGGCTGTTGCTGAAGAGCCACACGTCGTCATCGGTAACGTGACGGACAAGTTGATGCGTTTCCGCCCAATGGGCTGGTACGGCGTACTCGGCTTCGCTGTCTACCGTGATGAGGCGTTGTTCCGAATCACATCTGGTTCCTCAATCGCTGCTCTCTAGTTGATTGACTGGTGGGCTAGGGAAACCTAGCCTACTGGTAAGTTCACTAGAAAGGGACTTCAAATGGCTGAATGGAAATTCGTAACACCGACAGTCGACGAGGGTTTTACGGGTGTCCAAAGGCTGTTTGAGTTCTACAAACTTGCCCGAGGAATTACCATCGTAATGAATCCTACGACAGGTCAGTATGAGCAGGTTCGCTATCCGCTAGACGAAACGCTACCTAACTTCCCTGAGGTATATCGAGGCGGGTATTCCTACACGGTAAATGACGCAACTAAGGCAGCTTTGATTGCCGGTAACGTCGGAGTCACAGAGGGGAACTTTACTGCGCTATGAAGCATTGGGAAGCGCATCCTGAGTATGTCGAGGGGTGCTTCGGGTGTAAGGGACTGACACTCAGTATGAATGCTGGGGACGCTGATAGCAGAAGGACGATGCCTAATAAGAAGTTCAATCGAGAGATTGAAGCCTATAAGGAAGCTAGGGCTCAGGGCATCCAACCAGCTGGAACAAGTATAAACAAGATAGAAGAAGCAGTAAAAGCTTCGGAGACATTGGGAAGAGCGTATGACGCAGGGAAGATGCCTCCGGCTAACAAGATAAACAAAAACACAGCAGCGATAATGAAAGAGGTAGGAATCTAATGCCAATGGTAAATGGAAAGAAGTTCGCCTATACAGCCAAGGGAAAGATGGAAGCCAAGAAGGCAGCCAAGAAGATGGCAAAGAAGGCAGTAGCTAAGAAAATGGCAAAGAAGAAGTGAAGAAGGCAAAGGGAGCAAAGAAGGTCGCCAAGGTAATGCGTGAGTTCAAGGCTGGAAAGCTTCACTCAGGCAAAGACCCTAAGGGTCCAAAGAAGGCTCCAGTAGTCAAGAGTCGCAAGCAAGCAATCGCTATCGCTCTGTCTGAGGCAGGTATGTCTCGACGTAAGACTAAGAAAAAGTAATGTCTTCAGGAAGTCGCAGACGTCATCACGGATTCAACCCGATTCAAATAAAGGATGGGTTCGTGGTGCGTCTGAATAAGAATGGGACAATCAGGGAAGTTCTAGGAAAGTACGGGGAATATGGAAAGAAAAAGCAAGAAGGACCCAAGACTAGCTAGAGCTGGTGTCTCTGGATTCAACAAGCCTAAGCGCACTCCTAACCACCCGACTAAGTCGCACGTTGTCGTGGCTAAAGAAGGCGATAAGGTCAAGACCATTCGCTTTGGTGAGCAGGGAGCAAAGACCGCAGGTGCCCCTAAGGCTGGCGAGTCTGAGCGTATGAAGATGAAGCGTAAGAGTTTCAAGGCACGTCATTCCAAGAACATTGCCAAAGGCAAGATGAGCGCAGCCTATTGGGCAGACAAGGTGAAGTGGTGAATAAGAAAGCTTTCTGGGACAAGAAGAACCCAAAGAAGAAATCCACAAAGCTGACTCCAGCCCAAAAGGCTGCAGCTAAGAAGCGTGCAAAAGCAGCGGGACGACCATATCCAAACCTGATTGATAACGCAGCAGTAGCAAGGAAGAAGGGCAAATAATGGCAACGGGCACAGCAGGTAGTTCATTTGCCAGTGAGCTCAATAGGCTCGCTAATGGTGGGACATATCCAGCTCTCTCTGCATACGTAGCTCCCACAAAGGCAGCTAACGTCTATGCGAACACTACCGGACTAGCCCTTATAGCTGCCCTCAACAAGAAAGCAGACGCCAATCGTCAGCCTAAGGATTACAAGGCTCTTGGCGGAATTTGCAATGAACTAGCCGGTACCACTGGTCTATCCCCAGTTGATGCCCTAAGGAGTATAAACCTGTGACAACCCTTGCGGAAATGATTGATGAGGTTTCTATCAACCTCTCAGGCTATACCTACCAGCAGGACCGCTCAACCTACCTGACAGTAGCAGTGACAAGCACCACTTCCCCTAGTTCTTCGCCAACCATCCTGAGCCTTGGCTCGACAGAAAACGTCGGCAAGGGCATCATCGAGGTGGATGAGGAGCTGATGTGGGTCAACTCATTTGACCGTATTTCAAATACGGCAACGATTGCGCCTTACGGCAGAGGTTATCTGGGCACGACTGCTACTACCCACGCAGTAGATGCGAAGGTAACTGTCTCCCCTATTTTTCCGCGTTACTCCATCAAGAAGGCTATCAACGACACTATCCGTGCTATTGGAACTCAGCTGATGGTTGTAAAGCAAACCTCGTTTACTTGGAACGCAGCCGTCAACACCTATGAGCTCAGTGGCTTGAACATTGAGAGCATCCTGACGGTGATGTGGCAGGACACTGGACCTACCCAAGAATGGATTCGAGTCGGGCGGTATGACTTCGACCCATTGGCTGACACAACAACCTGGGGCTCTAACTCACAGACCATCACCATCTATGAACCCATCACCCCAGGTCGGACCGTCAAGTTGATGTATGTAACCCAGCCAGGTTCCTTTACTGCCAATAATCAGGAACTCACCACGCAGACTGGCTACCCAGAGACGGTCAAGGATGTTATCATACTGGGGGCAGCATACCGACTTCTCACATATCTTGACCCAGCTCGTGCTTCTCAGATTTCTCCACAAGCAGACGAGATTGACGCAAAGCGTCCATTCGGTTCTGCAAGTACAGCCGTACGCCAAGTATACGCCCTATTCCAGCAACGACTCAAGGAAGAAGTTTCTGCCTTCCAAGGTCAATACCCTCCCCGCATTCGCTTCAACCGATAGGAAACTGAATGACACTACGCAGATACTCCTCACGCTCCCAGCAGACAACGCTATCAGGAGCAATCACATCTGGGGCTACAACTATGACAGTTGTATCTGGCTCTGCCCTCCTTGGTGGTGTTGACACTTCCTCTATTTCTAGTGGTGCAACATTTACTGTTGTTATCGACCCAGATACGGCGTTGGAAGAAATTGTTGATGTTACTCAAGTTTCTACAAACACGTTTACTATCGTTCGTTCGATTGATACGGTTGGCGGAGCGCAGTCTCATTCAGCTGGTGCAGTTGTTCGCCATATGGCTATCGGTAGAGATTATCGTGATGCTAACCTTCACGCAAACGCTTCAGCTTCCTACAATGACGGTAGCGGAACTGCTGTCTCTCTTCACGGCATCGCTTCTGGCGAAGGTAATGTTGTTGGTACTCTCAAAGAGCAAACGCTAACCAATAAGACTCTTACCTCTCCAACCATCTCTAACCCAACCTTTACTGGTACGCCTTCTGCTGGGGCAAGCATCGTCTTCGAGGGTTCTACAGCAGATGACTATGAGACCACCCTCACGGTAGTTGACCCGACAGCAGATAGAACTATTACATTCCCCGATGCCACTGGCACGGTAGTCCTTGCTGCAGTAGCCCAGACCCTGACCAACAAGACGATTGATATGACGGGTGTGACCCTGACGGGTCTCTCCTCGGCAGGTATGGTCTCATCCTCGGCTACCCCGAAGGACTATGTAGACTCCATCCTCGGCTCCGCCACGGCTGCTTCAACCTCAGCTGCCTCTGCTCTGGTCTCAGCCAACTCGGCTGCAGCCAGCGCTGTGGCTGCCAATACAAGCGCCATAGCAGCCTCTACAAGCGCCGTAAACGCCTCAACAAGCGCAGCTAGTGCTTCGGTATCCCAGATAGCCGCAAACACCTCTGCAATCGCTGCTAGCACTTCTGCTGCTTCTGCCCTAGTCAGTGCTACCTCGGCTGGTGCCTCGGTTGCTGCGGTTGCCGCAAGTGCTGCTGCTGCGAGTACCTCGGCTGCTTCGGCTTCCGTATCTCAGATTGCAGCCCAGACCTCGGCAGCCAGCGCAGCCACCTCGGCATCCAATGCTTCTGGCTCCGCCATCTCGGCTTCAACTTCTGCAGCATCCGCTGCTGCCTCTGCAGTATCTGCCAACACTTCAGCCGTCAATGCCAACACCTCGGCAGTCAATGCCTCAACAAGTGCGGCATCGGCTAACGTCTCGGCTATCGCAGCCAGCACATCTGCTGCATCGGCTTTGGTTAGTGCCAACTCTGCAACTGCTGCGGTATCCTCGATTGAAGGATTCTCGATTGCTGCACAGACATCTGCAGCTTCCGCTGCAGCGTCTGCTATTGCAGCAAGTACATCTGCGGTCAACGCATCTACATCGGCTGCATCTGCATCTGTTAGCGCTATCGCTGCAAGCACATCCGCAACTCAGGCTGCTGCTTCTTGGGATGAGTTTGATGACCGATACCTTGGAGCTAAGTCTTCGCCTCCATCTGTAGACAACGATGGCAACCCACTCGTTACGGGTGCTCTGTATTGGAACACTGTTGATAATGCTATGTACGTCTGGAGTGGTTCTGCGTGGGGTGGTATTTCATCCACTGCTGCTATCTTTCGATACAGGTATACCGCTGCAGGTGGTGAGACCTCTGAGTCGGGTCCAGATGACAATGGTGTAACCCTCTCCTACCTTCCTGGCAAGGAGCAAGTCTATCTCAATGGTGTACTTCTTGTAAGGTCTCAGGATTACACGGCATCTAACGGAACTAGCATCACTGGACTTAGCCCAGCGTTGGTAGCCAGCGATGTTCTTGAGATTATTACATTTACTGCGTTTGATGTAGCTACCACAATTTCTAACTCCATCCTTGATGCTAAGGGCGACATCATTGTTGCTAGCTCAGCCGATACGCCAGGAAAACTAACATTGGGTACAAACGGATATGTACTCACAGCAGATTCGGCTCAGACACTTGGAGTCAAGTGGGCTGCAGTTGATACAGAGTCAATCGAAGTCAACACCCTTATGGGTGTTTATCTATAAGAAAGGTACAGTAACTAATGGCTGTAGTATCCAAAGTGCTAGCCCGAGTGGCAGCATCAACCTCAAGTACCACGCTCTATACAACCCCCAGTGGTTCAACCGCTGTGGTCACTAACATTGTTATATGCAACCCAACAACGGCTGCAGTAACCGCATCTGTATTGCTCAATGACATTGACCTTCTTGGGTCAGTTGCTATTGCGGCAAACTCAACATTTGCTTTTGATTTGAAACAAGTATTACCGGCAACTCAGACTATCAAGGGTCTTGCCTCATCTGTCTCAGTAGACTTTCATATTAGCGGAGTGGAGATTTCCTAATGTCTATTTCAGTATTTCCTATTCCCGTTACGGTTACAGATAACGCTATTGCAGCAACCGTCCCAACATCGGGAAAGCAGTACAAGGTTGTAAGAGAACTCTCTGCAGCTATTTATACAATTACTTGCCCATCTACCGTAAATGCAACGGTAAGTTTTTTGGTTGGAACTACTATAGTTGAAGCTGTAACTGCTTCTGGTACTGTAAGCGTAAACTTAGCTTCGGCTGCTACTGAACTTTATTTTGAAATAAATACTGGAACAAATGTTGTAGTTACTGTTACTAAAACAGCAGCATCTCTAACCATAACCGAAATATCCGGAACACTAGATACAATCACAACAACTAGCACCTACAATCAAACCGGCAAACTATGGGTTCTTTGCGTTGGTGGGGGAGGCAGAGGCGCTGCCGGTTACGGCACAAATCAGTATTTCAATCTAGGCGGAGGTCAAGGTGGTGCTTGTACTGATGGTGTTGTTTATACAAACACAGCTATTTCTGTAACCATTGGCGCAGGTGCTGTATCGGGTGGAGGAAATTCTGGGTCAACGACTTTTGGAAATCTTATTTCTGCAAGCGGTGGAGCAAACGGTGCTGATAACACTCAAGCTGGTACCGGACCTCAGGTAACTAATCCTGCAACGTCCGTGAAAACAGGAAACAATGGCGGCGGTGGTGCTGGTGCTACTGGCACTAACACCAGAACCCCTGGAACGGGTTCTGGTATCGGAACGGGTGGTGCTGGTGCTGCAACTACCTCGCCCAATGCTATGAACGGCGGTAATGGAGAAAATGGAACGGGATATGGAGCTGGAGGCGGCGGAAGCATAAATTCCGGCAACGTAGTTTTCGGAGCTGCCGGAGCAGGTAATGGTAGTGCCGGAGTAGTTTATGTTTTGAGAGGTTGGTAACTAAAAATGCCTACATTTGCAGTTATTGATGACGGTTTTGTTCAAAATATTATTGTTGCTGAATCCCAAGAAATTGCAGAAGAAGTTACTAAAAAACTTTGCATTGAGGTTCAAGGTTTAGCTCCTGCCGAAATAGGCGGAACCTGGGATGGAATTAGATTCATTCGAAAACAACCATACGGAAGTTGGGTTCTAAATGGTAGCTTTGAGTGGGAAGCTCCAGTTCCTATGCCTACAGATGGTAAGGTGTATGAATGGAATGAAAGTGCTCAATCCTGGGTTATAGTATAACCAATACGCAAGGGGGCGTGTATGAAGATAACATTTACCAATATGTCTGGGTATCAGGATTTGACTTTGCCTAAACCGGCATCAAGCCTGATACCAGACTGGTATAAAAACACGGAGTCATACATTGGCAAAGAAAAGAAAACAAACGGTATTGGCGGAACATATGCAACAATCAAGCGTTGTATGCCAGTGTTTGATGCCATTACTGCTGGATATATAATTACCCTTCCTGCTGATGTTTATGTATCAGTAAGAGATTATGAAGCCCAGGATTCAAAAACTGGTAAAATCATTGAAGGTTTACCTATCAAAAAAATGCAACATTTTGAATGGTCAGCTTTTAGTTTGATTGAATTTCACCCAATTGAGCAGGCTCCGTTGCATCCAGATAAAAAACCATATGCTTATCCAAAATGGAATAATCCTTGGTCTATCAAAACCCCAAAGGGATATTCAACTTTATTTGTACAACCGTTTCATAGAGAGTCGGTCTTTACAATTTTGCCTGGAGTAGTAGATACAGACCAATACTCTGCTCCGGTCAACTTTCCATTCGTAATCAATGACCCAAGCTTTGAGGGGCTGATTCCGATGGGAACGCCCATAGCTCAGGTTATTCCAGTCAAAAGGGATTCTTGGAAAATGGAACTAGGAAATCAAGAAGACCTAGTAAAACAAACAACCATAACTCAAAGACTACAAACTAAATTCTTCGATAGATACAAAACTATGTTCTGGTCAAGAAAGGAATATAAATGACCAAAGCCCGAGACCTAGCAGACCGTACTGCTGCTGACATTACGGCGGTGACTGCCGGTACTGGTATCAGTATCTCAAGCGGTGCCGGTCCTATTCCTACTGTAACCAACACGGTTGCTACCGGTTTTGATGCAAAAGGCGACCTAATTATTGGTACAGGTGCTGATACTTTTACTAAATTGACTGTTGCTTCTACCGCAAACGCTTATTTAGTAGTAGATTCAGCTACTACTTCTGGACTAAAATGGGCATCTCCAGTTTCTGCGTCAGCGGTTACTCTTGTGTCTGCTACCACCTTCAGCGGTGTTGCAACACATTCTGTAAATAACTGTTTTAGTAGTGCCTATAGGTATTATAGAGTTCTTTGCGATTTTACAGAATCAGTAACTACCAACAGATATTTGCTTATGAGGCTTCGTGCATCTGGAACCGACAGTACGGCAAACTATAATTCGGTTGACATTGTTGGATATAACGCAGTTGTGGGTGCTGAAACAGACCCATTTGGAACAGATGAAATACTTTTGACAGCGCTCGGTACTTCATTGGTTGCTGGTGGGCTTGACATAACATTCCTAGCACCACAAATAGCGGCTCCGACTGTATATTTTTTTGACGCAGCAGGGTACTTTAGCGCATCATATTTTTATTACACTGGTGCTGGAACCCACTCTGCATCAACATCATATGATGGTTTTACTATTTACACCTCAGCAGACAACATTAGTGGAACTGTCAAAGTATACGGCTACCAGGACTAGGAAATAAAATGAAACCTCTAATATCTATTGCAGATGCTCTTACTGGGCAAACAGTAGTTCGTGAAATGACTGATGAAGAATTTGAGCGTTATGAAAAAGATAATGCAAGAATTGAAGCAATGGTTGCACAGCGCGAACAAGAAATTGAAAATAAAAAAATTGAAAAACAACAAGTTCTTGACCGATTGGGTATAACGGAAGAAGAAGCCAAACTGCTTCTAGGATAACAACATAGGGGGACACTATGGAAATTGAATTCTTAGCGGGAACTGAATATGTTTCTAAATTTGTACAAGGACCTAAACCTGCGTATCAATACATACCAACTTGGTATAAAGAACTGCCAACCCCTAAAGATTCTTCTATCAAATATGTTGATGGCAAATTACAGAATGGACATCTAAAAAGTTGCTTACCCTTTATAGACGCTCTTACTTCTGGTTACATACAGGAAACTTGGGTAGATATACGAATTAGCAATGATAACGGATTTGTAAACTATGGCTATGAATCTGGTCCGCAACCTATGGCACATAGGGAAAAAGTAAGCGGAGTTATAGGCGAAGTTTTTTATCCATTTGAATTTATATGGTCAAACTATTGGCACGCTAGACTACCAAAGGGATATAGCCTTCTTATTACTCATCCGTTCAATCGCTTGGACTTACCTTTTACAACTATGACAGGTGTTGTGGATGCTGATTTGTTTCACCACACGTCAGTAGGAAATATTCCATTTTTTATTCACAAAGGTTTTGACGGAATTATCCCAGCCGGAACTCCAATGTTTCAAATCTTTCCTTTTCGACGAGATAAATGGCACTCCTCATTCCCTGTGTTTGATGCCGACGATATGGAGCGCCGCAATAGACAGATACGAAAATATATTTGGAGTGGCTACCGTAAATTATTTTGGCAAAAAAAGAAATACACATAGGGGGACGCTATGGAAATGCCATTCCTGTACGACAAAAATGTCTACGGTGGCACCGAATATATGATTCGTACGTGGGAGCAGTTAGTGCTACCGCATATGGTCAATATGGAGAACTACCTCTGTATGGTAGCTCCAGGCATATCACTCGATGTGCCAGAGGTTATCAAGGATGGACGCCAGGTAATCCTCTGGCTCCACAATACGAAGGCTCAGTTCAATCCAGTCTACGTGGAAAAGATTCTGGGCAACCCTGAGTTCGTCAAACGGATAGCAAAGATAGTCGTGCCATCTACGTGGCACAAGCTCTGGACATCTGACGAGTTGAACCTGCCACTCGACAAGTTCGTGGTCATACCGAATGCCATCTTCCCTTTGGAGTACAAGCCAGAGAAGTTCGAGAAGGTCAAGCAGGTCAGGCTCATCAACACCTCAAGCGCTTACCGAGGCTTGCACGTGCTGATGAACTCGCTCAAGTATGTCGACGCTGACTTCCGGTTGGAGTTCTACAACGACTACAACCCAGACCTCCACTTCGAGGGAGACCAGAAGTACATCGACCCAAGGGTCAGGTTCTACTGGAAGACCCCGAAGCGGACCCTGATGGAGGCGGTAGAGGAAGCACACATCTTTGCCTACCCATCCACCTACCTCGAGACCTTCTGCCTATCGCTGGCTGAGTCGATGAGCGCAGGGAACCTGACGGTCCACCCTGAGCTGGGTGCGCTACCGGAGGTCGCCAATGGGTTCGGTCTGAGCTATGACTATATGGATGACCCGAATGAGCACTCACACCTCTTCGCCGAGAAGCTGACAGAGGCTATAGAAAAGATTTATAAAGGGGAATGGAATCCTGAGGAGCAGGTTTCCTATATCAACAAGGCATTCTCTTGGGAGACTATCACTGCCAAGTGGATTGAGTTCGACAAACAACTGGGGGCATAAATGATTCAAAAGAATGAAACCGTCGCTATCGGCTGGTGCGACAACGGACTAACAGATGGCAAGTTTACCGAAGGCTTGATGGCTGCAGTTATTGCAGGTCCTGGCAATGGTATGCCAATCCACACCAGTATCCGAGTACAGGGTAACCAGATTGGCAGACAACGCCAGGTGCTCTTCGACCACTGGGCAGACAAGATGAAGACCGACTGGCTTCTCTGGGTGGACTCAGACATTGTACTAAATCTTGAGACTATGGCTAAGCTGTGGAAGACGGCAGATAAGATTGCTCGTCCGGTGGTATCCGGTGTTTACTTTATCTCCAAGGAGAATGAAGGAACACTAATGAAACCATTCCCTGCAGCATTCCATAATGTAGATGAATACAACATTCAATATGTGCATCCACTACCAGAGAATCAAGTAATCAAGGTGGATTCTGCTGGTTTTGGTCTAACTCTTATGCACAAGTCTATTATCCCAAAGATGCGAGAGAAGTTTCCTAACGAGTCTTTCTTCACCGAAAGGGCTGGTTCGGCTAGTGATGACCATTTTGTAGGAGAAGATATTATCTTCTTCCGCAAGCTTCAAGAGTCGGGCGTTGACTTACACCTGCACACCGGAGCGTTGGTCAAGCATATGAAACGATTCAGCCTTGATTTCGACTACTACGCATTGTATTGGGCACACGAGCATCTCAAGAATAAAATGAAAGAACAACAACAAGGAGAATAAGTGGCTGGTCGTGATATTACCGAAGGTCGCTCTACCAGGGCTATCGCGGTTGACGTCGGTGTTGTATCTAACACTTCTATCTGGCAGAACACAGATATTGCCTATGATGTAGCTATCGGTGGGCAACCCTTTATCTACGCCATCAGCGACGGCAATCCCTACATTAGGCAAACAGCCCCCTTCCGAAAAGAACAGTTCGATAACCAGACAGAACCTGGTGAGCAAAGCCTCACCGGGTGGTGGATTAGAAGCCAATCCTCGTTCCATAATGGAGCGGGGATTACTTTTTTTGACCCTGCTTTGGTATCCAATGAGGGTGCCTATCGCTTTGCCGACAGTCAAGGCGTTGATGTGTGGACCGAGGGACAGGTTACTTTACTTAGTTCATCCACAACTGCTCACGTAACTACCCATCCAATAGAATCCAATGGACGTTCTTTCCAACAGCTTCGTTCTATTCAGTGGACTACTAGCGGTACAACCTACGATGGTGTGCTTCTTCACGATGGATATGATGTAGATAAAATTGATTCAACTGGAGCCGAGACTCACTTCATTGATTACAATGCTGGTGCTGATGATAAAGTTTATGCTATCTGCGATGACGGTACTACAGCCTTTTGGGTAACTAACGATACTGGACCCAGTGGAAAACTTGAGGTCTTGAAGAAATCTCTTGACCTCACCTCTGTGTCAGCAGCCACTTCTATGTTCACCGCTGCTAGCGTGACAGTACAGAACGCCGTTATGGAATATGTCAAAGAGCGTATTGTTATGTGCGTCAACAGTTCGGTATACGAAATATCATCCAATACATCGTCACTTCCATCTGCCGTGTACACGCACAGCGATTCTGATCACATCTTTACGAGCATCACAGCTTCTGGTCCAGCCATCTACATCTCTGGGTTCAGTGGTATCCAATCCAATATCTACAAGTTTACCCTCAACACCAACGGCACTATGCCGACGCTCAACCAAGCTGTCACTGCTGCGGAGATGCCTACTGGAGAAGTCATCCACAAGATCTACTACTACCTTGGCTATATGATGATCGGAACCAGCAAGGGTATCCGTGTGGCTACAGTCAATGACCAAGATGGATCCCTGGGTTATGGTCCACTCATCGTGGAAACCGACCAGCCTGTCTATGACTTCGCTGCTAGGGACCACTATGTCTGGTGCGCTGCATCAGTCGATGGTGAGCCTGGCGTTGTCCGCCTCGACCTATCTGCACAGATCGAACCATTGGTCTTTGCCTGGGCTAACGACATCTATTACCCAGGAGTCACTGGTCTGCACACCACATCCTGCGCCTTCCTCGGTAAGACCAACACGTTGGCTTTCTGCACTGAGGCAAAAAACCAGTACACGGTTACGCAGAAGGCTAGGGCTGGTAGTGCTGCTACCCTAACCACATCAGTAACCCACGCAGTCACCGCAGGCGAATCTCTGTATGTTATTGGCGTTGATGCCGACCTCGACGGTGGTCCATTCACGGTAGTGTCTGCCACCACTAATACGATTACCTACAACACGGCAACCACTGCTACCGTCGCTACCACATCGGCAGTAGGGTTTACTGGAGTTGCTGGATTCTCTTACCTCGAGCAACCAAACGAACTTGCCACAAGCGGATACCTAACAACAGGCTACATCAGGTACAATACCCTTGAGCCCAAGAACTTCAAGCGCCTTATCGGGCGGGGTGACTTCAGCAATGGTTCTGTTACGATGGAAATCGTAGACCGCAACAATACTGAGTACGACTTGATTACCTACGACTCATCGGTTCCTTCTACTGAGGTGACAACCAACACACCGGCAGGCGCTCAGGAGTACGTAGCTTACAAGTTCCTGTTCAACCGTGATGCTACCGATAGCTCCAAGGGTCCTATCTTCAAAGGATACCAAGCCAAGGCTACCATCGCTACACCTCGACAACGAGTCCTTAGTTTTCCTGTGTTCAACTTCGACACCGAGACGGACAGATACAACGTCCAGACTGGGTACGAAGGTAGGGCTCAGGATCGATTGCTTGCCCTCGAGAATGTGGAGGAAGACGGCGACGTGCTTACGTGGCAGGACTTCACCACAGGAGAGTCGAGGCAGGTAGTCATCGAACAGATATCATTCACCCGTGAGACACCACCAGACAAGCGCTTTAGCGGATTTGGTGGCGTTATCACAATGACCATTAGAACCGTATAAGGAACATACAATGTCACCTGCTGATTGGGCTGGATTAGCCGTAGCCGTAATGACCATCGCAACAGGCTTTGGAGCCGGGGTGCGCTGGTTGGTCAAACATTACCTCAACGAACTGAAGCCCAATGGTGGGTCTAGTATCAAGGATAAGGTCGATAGGCTCGACGATAAGGTTGAGTTCCTAACTGACCTAGTGATGCAGGTGCTCAAGAAGTGACCATCATAGACAACCCCTGGCTGACTCCGATCAGCCCCAACATCCCACAAGACGACATATACGAGGAAGAGGACGATGAGTGAAACCTGTTGCCAAATCCGCGGTACCTGCCGCTATTGCTCTTTTGCGACAAGCGACAGCTCTGTGGCCGAAGCGCGAGAAAGCATCCGATGGACTCCTGCCGTCCCGAGCTCACATAGCTCAGAGTCCTAACTCAGACCACAACACCGGCTTTGCCGTAGATCTAACCCACGATCCAATCAAGGGTCCAGACTGCGCTAAGATATTCAAAAAATTACAGAAGGATAAGCGAGTCAAGTATCTTATCTTCCGAGGGATGATCTGGTCTCCGGAGAGAGGATCTCGTGCTTATACCGGTAGCAATCCGCATATGAAACATCTTCACGTATCCATCAAAGATGGTCACGGTAAGGATACTTCTGACTGGTTTCCTTGGGTCGGTCAGAACAAGCGATGGCTTCACGTCAAGTCGAAGTTCAAGCGAGTGAAGGTAATCAAGGACAACCCATCTAGTCCAAAGGAGGACTAATGAAAGAACAACTCAAGCAAATCTCCCTGACCTGGTTCCGTGCTGCAGCTGCTGCTGCCATCGCACTCTACCTCGCAGGTGAGACTGACCTCAAAGTTTTGGGTACTGCTGCCCTGGCTGGGTTCCTCGGACCTGTCCTGAAGTGGCTCGACCCATCGGCTCCTGAGTTCGGGCGCAAGAAGTAGGGTTCTAAACACCCCCTTAGAAGCCCTAGAAGGCCCCTAGGAGACACGAAACCCCCCAACCTGGTGTGATTACATCAGGAAGGGGGGTCTTTTGTCGTTTCTAGAGGTTAGTCGGTAACCCCCGGCAGATACTTTCGGGAGTAGTAGATACTCCATAGGTGGTTATAGACTTCCCTCAGGAAGTCAGCAGCAATCAGGGCTAGCAGTACCGGCAGAAAGATATCCATATCTGTATACTCCTATAATATATTATATATAATATATAGGGGCGAAGCCCCTTATATATATTCTGTATATATATTATAAATATATAAATATATATACCGCAGGTACTGACTTACCTGCGAGTTGATTACA
>Ga0315907_10000805_pt1 | contig 43530 bp, 43 predicted proteins | sample LakEriMetagenome_3_FD_203525 | JGI IMG/M metagenome (GOLD analysis project Ga0315907, IMG submission 203525) | Freshwater fungal communities from buoy surface, Lake Erie, Ohio, United States - Buoy 12 MA123 | ecosystem: Environmental > Aquatic > Freshwater > Lake > Lake biofilm | place: USA...
TAAAACATATAAGCATCCTCGTTTTTATAAAAATCGTCTATAATATTTTTAAATAATACTGATTTTAAATCTTTTACACTCATTATTCTAATTTAAGGTTAAGATTTTAATATCCTTATATATTTTGTTAATAAGATAATGTAATTTATGATTTCTTATTATACCTTTTCCTCCTTTTTTAGTAGAAGTAACGTGAACTACTGATACGATCTGATTTAGTTGATTTAATTTACTTTCATAAAAATTATATTCATCGTCAATATCATTTGTATTTATACTATTATTATTACTATTCCAACGGTTTTTAGTATCTTCTAATAATTTTATAATATATTTTTTAGATTTTTCATTAAGCTTAATTATTGCATTTGAATTTTGTGATTCGTCTAAATTTTGAAAGTTATTTACATTTTTTTTAATTCTAAAGTTATATGTAATATCAGTAATTGTTAAGTTATTATTATTAATAGGTTCTTCATAATAATTTTGAATAGTATAAACATTACTATTATTCCCACTTTTATGATCATTATTTGTTAATACTACATATGATATATGTTTTTGTATTAAATCATCAAATGATTTTTTTATTTTTTCAACATCTTCTTTTACATAAGTTTTTTTAGTTGATGTCGATCTTGATGGTTGTTTTTCTTCAGTTTTACCATCTACAACTATTGTAGGTTCCGTTTTTTCACTATAAATAACAGGAATTTGTCCTTCCTCTTTTTCTTTTTTTTCTCCTTCCTTTTTTTCACTATTAATAACTTTATTTCTATATTTAGTTATAAATGCTATATAATTTGTAAATTCATTTGTTGGTAATTTATCTTTAGTAATTCTTGATATAAATTTTGAATGTGCTATTAATAAATTTATATATATATTTGTTATCATAATAAATTCTTCAGTATTAAATATTGTTTTATCTGATGATTCTTCTTTAACACTATAATTTTTAAGGTCTATTGATAATTTAAATTGGTCTATTAATTCTGGTAATGGTTTTAATTTTAATTTTAATTTTTCAGGGTCAATTTTTTCTGTTATAGCGTTTTTTAATATTTCAATATTTTCTGTAGTAAACAAATTTTCATAACAATCTCTAGGTAATATTTTATCAAACAAATTTTCAATTGAATATTTATAAAAAAAATATTTTATTGCTATAATTAACATAAAAAATAGATGTTTAATTTCATCAAGTATATTATTTAATTCATCATTATCATCATCGTAAAATTTAGATTTATCAAAATTAAATATTGTATCATATAAATAAGTTGATGTACTATTTTCTTCTTTATAATAGTATGATAATAATGATTCCATATGATTAAATTCCATTTTTAGAAATGGAATTAAATGCTTTTCTGAAGAAAGTCTAAATATTATATGAGTTAACCTCGTTATGTTACCGTTTTCTATATTTTGGCTTGCATCAACATATTTATTATTATGATATACAATAGTATATATTAATGTATATAGTATATAATATATTATATTTATTAATAATATTTTTTTATCTTTAAAGATATCAATTTCATTTAAATTAAATTTAACATTTTTTATTAAAGAATAATCAATATAATTAAAATTACTTAATATTGCAGTTAAATCTGAATTAACTTTAGCATCCCTTAAATCTTTTTTTGAATCTGTTGTACTATAGTCTTTTTTTGATTTTATTTCAGTAGTGTCTTTATACAATATGTCGCGTTTTGTTATTTTATGCTCTTTATCTTTATTAGTAATAAACCGCGTATTATGCCATAAATTTATAAATCTTTGTTTTAATTTTAATTTAAATTTTTCTTTTTCTTTTTCATTAACTTCACCACTACTTCTTAATTTAGTAATAGTCTTGTCGTTATCATCTTTATCTAATATTATATTTTCTATCTCTACTGGCAATCCACCTGTTTTTTTATTATTTTTTACATCTGATAATAGTCTATAGATAAGATTAATGTTATTTATGGTTGATGGTTTTTTCATTAGTTTTTTGATGTAAAATAATGCATATTCATTATTTTTTGTTAAATAGGATGATTGAAATATGGCTTTTAATATTATTTTTATGTCATTGCAATAATCTTTCTTCAAATATTTATTTATTTTATAAAAATCAAATTTCTTTACTTTTTCTTTCTTAATCTTAGAAAAGAGAGAATAACATTTTTCATGAAATTGGTTAGTCTTAATTTTAAAAACTAAAGGATATAAATAAAACATATAAGCATCTTTATTTTTATAAAAATCGCTTGTAATATCTTTAAATAATATAGATTTTAAATCTTTTACACTCATTATTCTAATTTAAAATTAAGATTTTAATATATAAAGACAATAAATTAAGATTTTTATATATATATGCATATAGAAGCATTAGATTTTTTGTATTATGTTAAAAATACATTGCCTAATTATTTTATAAATAAAAAGGTTTTAGATGTTGGCGGCGGTGATATTAATGGAAATAACAGACATTTTTTTGTAAATTGCGAATATCATGCAAATGATGTTTGTGATGCACCAAATGTAACTATCATAGCAAAAACAAAAGATTTAGAATTTAATGATAATACATTTGACATGATCATATCATCTGAATGTTTTGAACATGATTTTGAATATGAACAATCACTCTTAAAAATCTATAAGATGCTTAAACCTGGTGGGTTGTTTTGCTTTACATGTGCTAGTACTGGAAGAGCAGAACATGGAACAATGCGAACAAGTCCTTATAATTGCTATGCAACCATAGCAAAATTAGATGATTTCATTAATTATTATAAAAATTTAACTATTAAAGATGTAAATGATGTTTTAAATTTAAATGCAAATTTTTCACAATGGTCTGCATATTATAATTCCGCTTCATATGATTTATATTTCATTGGTATAAAAAAATCAAGCTTTCATAATTATTTATCTATACCACAATTTATTTATAATAATACATCTCTAGTTAAGATTTAATTTTTTTTCTTTTAACATTATTAGATAATAATGCCAACTTCTTCTTTAAGAAAATCTGTAAAACCCTCTGCTTCTTATGTTGTTGATAAGTATTCATCAGCAACTGGTTTTAGCATTACCATATCAATCGTTTCAATTATGATTTCGTTATTTATATTAGATTGGTTAAATAAAATTGCATTATGCAAATGCTCTAACCTACCCGAAGGAATGTTTTTAAGAGAATGGTGGGTATTTTTAATAATATGGAAAATATTTTATTTAATTCTATTCATTGCATATGAAGCAGATGTTAATCAATTCCCATTATTCATTAATATTTTAAGTTTAATTATTGGAATTGTAACTATAGTAATGATTGTTCGTCTATTTATGTATATTCGCAAATTGAGAGATATGAATTGCGATTGCGGATTATCTCCTGAACAAAATATAATTTACTATTATTTATTAGTATTATTTGGTGTATTAGTATTTGTAATATTAGGAATAATTTTAATGTTTATGTTTAAAATTGAATAATAATTATTATTTCTTTCGTATTTATAGATACAGCAAAAATGGATTTTATGGCAATAATTCAAATCGTAGGGTTAATAATTTCAGTAGTTATTCATATTTTTATCATTAATTGGCTTAATAAGATGAATAGCTGCAAATGCTCTTCCACCTTCCCAGAAAAAGCATATTTATATGAATGGTTCGTTATTATGGTAATATGGTTAATTGTTTATAATATAATATTTATAATTAATGGTGGTAATGTTTCTATGCCATTAATGGGTCTTCATCTCATTTTCGGTTTTATTAATATTGTTATGATTATTCGTCTATTCATGTATCTTCGCAAATTAAGAGAAACTAAATGTAATTGCGGAACTTTACGAGAAGTAAATATACTTTATTATTATTTAATTGTATTATTTTCTATTTTGGCTTTCACTATGCTATTAACTCTAATTTTAAGCGTTTTTGTGGGAGCTGCAGGAGCTGTAGGAGCTGCAAAAGCTGTTAAAACAGCATCTGCGAAAAAAAATAAATCACTAAAATAGACACAAAATGCAACATGTAACAGGAACGGGCATCAATATCATTTTATCAATTATTATAATTGTTTATTTGATTAAAATTGATGATTGTTCTTGTATTGCTAATATCAAAAATGAAAAAAAATATTTGAAAGAATGGTATGCGTTTATGATAATATGGCTTATTATTTCTTCTATTTTCACTTTTTCCCATTTTGATAATTATCATAAAACAATTAAAAATAATAATCATTTCAATTTCTTTATTAATCTTCCACTGCCATTATTAATTATAAATCTTATTATCAATATTATTCATATTTATATGCTAATAAGAACGTTCGTTTATATTAGAAAACTAAGAGAAGTTGAATGCAAATGCGAACTTATTTTATATCAAGATTTAATTTATTATACAATTATTTGCTGGTTTGCTATTTGTCTCTTCTTTGTATTATTAATATCAATTGGAATAATAATAATGCTTTATTATTCATATAAAAATAAAAAATAACTTTCATTTATGAAAGCTTGCTATTGATTTCCAGGAGAAGGGAATAAATCATATTCAGATTTACTGGATTATTACGCAGTGAATTGCTCATCTGTCGTTTCTTTTTATTTGCTTGATAAGTTTGAATATCTTGTGTTGTAATTTTATATTTCTCTGCTGCTTGTTCTAGAGTAATTGTATGATCCTCATCAATTAGAAGTAGAGCTTTTACAATTAGACGAGTTTTAATGCTTCCTGTGGTTCGCTGAAGTTGTTTAGCAATTTCATCGATGCTTACATCTTCATCAATTCTATTTAGAAGTGCATTATCCTCATCTGCTTCCCATTTAAGACCTGCTCTTGATGTCTCAGGATTTTCTCGCTGCTTTCGCAGTTTTTCTTGATACATCGAATAAGTTGTCATTATAGGATCGGTTGTTTTGTTCCTATCTTATATATAAAATAAATTCTTATATCGTTTTTTTAAATTGAAATATGAAAAGGTTCTAATATTTTATTTACAAATCTTGTTGGTGTTTTTAAATTATTTTTTTCAGCAACATAAATAATAACCAATGCAAATGAATAATTGTCATAATATCTATTTAAATTATTATTTGATTTATTATTATGTATAAGATAATTGACGCTGTTATATATTTTTTCCTCCAATTTCTTATAAATATTTAATTTAAATATCCAACTCATCTTTTTGTTATCCAAATATTTAAATAAATATATGAAAAAATTATATACAAATAATGGTATTCCTTTTTTATAAAATTTATAAGGATGATTAAATAAAAAATAACCTCTCATATATAATGTTTTAAATAACTTTTTATAATAATATGCTCGGTCCCAATCTATCAATTTATATTTGCCTTTACATAAAATAATATTATCTGGCTTAATATCATTATGCAAATATTTATGTTTCTGTAATAATAAAATTTCTTCATAAACATCTTTAATCATCTTATCAAATTCTGTTTGAGTAAATTTAATATTATCAACTGTATTCATGCATTTTTCTTGAAATAAATAATATTTTTTATCATATGATAACGCATATATATTAGTATCATTATAATTCAATAATGGTTTTATCGTTGTATATTTTTTTATACTATCGCCCATAAAACTATAAATATCTTTTACTGAATTTAATTCATTATTAAAATTTTTATATGCCAACCCCATTATCAAATCTCCTTTTTTAATTTTCTTTGCAATGTAATCAGATTTTCCCTCAAGTTCTTTTAATATTAAATCTAATTTATCTGTCAATAAATATTTTTTATCAATTCCATATAAAAATATTTCTTTTGGCTTATCTTTTTTTATTAAATGATATATATCAACATTATCTTTTTTATTATAAACATCTATTGTTATTCCAATATATCCTTCGCTAATTTTTTTTCCTCCCAACATTTTTTTTTATATCTATAAATAATAAATGAATTTTATTATTTCTTTTGTTATTACTTATATCATATTTACTATTCTTGATTTTTCATGGATAACATTCAATTATAATTATTATACTACTTTATGTAAGAAAATACAAAAAGAACCATTTGTTCCCAAAATTCCTTCAGTAATTATCGCATACATCATTTTAGGAATTGCATTATATTTATATGTCAAATTTATTTCAGTTGAAATAAAAAAGAAAAATTATTTAACAACTATTTTCTATGGCTTATTGTTTGGATTGGCAATTTATGGAACTTATAGTTTCACTTCATGCTCTTATTATAAAAATTATGGTTATTATGACGCAATGATCGATACCTTATGGGGCATGGTATTATTTATGATTTGTGGTGTTATCTTCGTTTCTATTTATAAGTAGATGTTAATTTATCCTTATTTTTATGATCTGAATAAACATACCATTTTTTAGCTCCTGGATCCCATCTTGCCCCATCCGCTTTTGCCTTATCTTTTTCTGCATACGAAACCTTCAAATAAATTTTCTTGCTTTTTTCAGCACTATCATCACTATCTCCAGAAATACCTATACTGTCATTTGCCAATTTGTCCGCATAATAATTAGAAATTGAATGACGATCTTTGTTTCCTGTATGTGCTTTTACATGCTTATATTTGATATCATATTTATTTGTCAATTCAAATATTTTTTTGACTAAATTTAAATTTGGAACTTCTTTATCTTTCGTTGAAGATTTCCAATCATTTTTTGACAATTTTTCTCCATAAGTTGTAGCACATTTAATCACATATTCCGAATCAGTCACAATAACTTTATTTTTAAAATCCATCTTTTTTATAATTAATATAGCTCGAATAACTGCTGTCAATTCTGCTATATTATTTGTCAAGTTTTCACCTTCCAATTTTTCAGAAACATTATTTTCATTATCCTTAGAAAAGTAAATGCCAATTCCTGCTAATGCGTTTTTATTTCCATTTCCAGAACATGCGCCGTCAGTATAAACATAAATAGTATCCGCATATTCTTCTATGAATTTCTTTGCATCTTCAATATTATCAAATTTCTTATAAATCGGATTTTTATAATCCTCAATATTTTTATTGCATTCATCCCAAGTTTCATATATACCAATCTTATGTCCTGCAGCAACTGCATAATAATTACTCATCTTTCTGATATTTATTTTAAACTATCATAAAAAAACAATCATTTTTTACATGATTTGTTCTATTGGCTGATATTTTTTAAATTTTTCATTATAATTACATCTAAATTTTATTGTCAATGTTGTGCTCTTATCTTTGAAAATATTACGCATTTTATTGCTATCTTGCATTGATGCTACAAATGCTATCCCCAATTTATTTGAAGTCATAATATTATGATTGTCATATATATTATAAATATCTGGCTCATCCGTCTTTGATACCCATAATTCTAAATTTGACGATGAAGACGGAGAAGGTAGTGGTAGTATTGATGGCAATGAAGATGGTTGTGGAGATGGTAATGGTAGTATTGATGGGGATGGTTCTTTTTTTGCTTGAAGTTCTTTGAAGACTGCATTATCTTTAATTTTCTTTTGAACAGAAATGATAATATCATTATTGAAATTCAATAGTTTAGGTTTATGTTTTAGATAATAGGATGAAAAATATATTCCTCTTGATGTATAATTCAATTCTTTTGAAAATTGCAATAATTCTTCAATCGATTTCTTAGATAAATAATAATAATTTTTTACTTTGTATGTGCAAACATCGATTATTTCATCTGGCGTATATTTCGTTTCTAAGATCTTATAAATAATTTTTAATCTTTCAGGCAATGTGACATCATCTAATTTCTTTCCTTCATATGCTATAATATCATTGATAATAAATACCCATTTATTATTTGTAGTTTTTACCATTTCACCATCTAATAACGTATTTTTGAATAAAGATTTGTCAAATAATCCTCTTGCTAATATTATTCGAGGTTTTTCATATCCTGTATGAATTTTCATATCAATATAATAAATGATTTCTACATCATTATACATAGTAAAATAAATATAATATCTATTTCCATTTGATCGCAAAGAAATTAAATGCGGAATTTTAGACAAATATTTGATATTATTGTCATCAATGTTGAAATAATGTTTTTGAATAATTCTAACATTATATAAAGTCGATAACTCATCTAAAATAGCGTCTTTATTACATTTGATATTCCACGCTACGCGATCTCCAAATGATATTATCCCTGTCTGCATTCTTTTTTAAAAGTTTTATATTAATATAATTTCATTTTTTATTTATATAATCATACATAATATTCGTAATATAGATTTTATTATTTCTTCCAATCATACTATCAAAATAATGATAATATTCATCTAAGATTACTATTTTATTTATGGTGGCAAATAATAAAAATACTAGCATTAAACCAAAACCAAAAAGAATATCATAAATTTTAATGGGATCTTTAAAAATTAGAATAACAGGAACTATTTTTCCAATAAAATTAATCATCACATATTTATAAATAATATCAACATCAATCTTTTCTTTTATAAAATAATGCAATCCTAAAGAAACACCAATTATAAATGCTGTTATCAAAAATAAAATTGGATTGAATGGAAGTATTTTAAAATAATAAAATAAAAACCATATAAATATCCATGCTGAAAACATAGAAAATTCAAACAACAACATTTAAATATTATATTTATAATTATAATTATTATAAAATGTCAAATGAAAATAAATATTTAGAATTGTTAAAAACTGTTAAAGAAGAGGGGGCAAAAAAAGAAACTAGAAATGGAATAACTTATTCTAGTTTTGGTCATATGCTGAAATTTGATATTTCTAATAATCAATTTCCTCTCATTACCACTAAAAAAATGTTTTATAGAGGTATTGTTGAAGAATTGTTATGGTTTTTGAGAGGTTCATGCAATTCAAAAGAACTTGAAGAAAAAGGTGTGAATATCTGGAAAGAAAATTCATCGCGTGAATATTTAGATAATAATGGATTTCATGATTATGAAGAAGGGTTTTTAGGTCCAATTTATGGATTTCAATGGCGTTCTTTTAATGGTGAAGTAGATCAGTTAAAATATGTTTTAGAAGAATTACAAAAAAATAATAGTCGTCGCATATTATTAAATGCTTGGAACCCTTGTCAACTATCAAAACAAGCTCTTCCACCTTGCCATATTCTTTACAATTTCTTTAAAGTAAATGATGAAGAAATTAGTTGTATGATGTATATGCGGTCAAGTGATCTATTTTTAGGTCTTCCATTTAATATTGCGTCTACTGCTCTTTTAACTTATATTATTGCAAAAGTTAGCGGTTTTAAGGTTAAAGAAATTGCAATCTCAATTTGTGATGCCCATATTTATGAAGAACACTTAACACAAATTGATACTCAACTTGAAAGAAAACCATACAATTTTCCAGAAATTCAAATTGTCAAAGAAATTGATATTAAATCATCAATTGAAGAAAAAATAAAATGGATCGAAACTCTAGAATTTGAAGATTTTAAATTGAATAATTATATGTCTCATGCTGCAATTAAAGGTATTATGAAATAAATCCAATTTCACTCAAAAATTTATCGTTATTTTTCAATTTTAGCGATAGTAGAGGTCCATTATAATTTACTTGTGTTTTTACTATTTTTTTTATCTTAAACCATATATAATTATTATATATGAAATAATTTGTTTCTGTTTGTGGTGGAATTTTAATTACATAATTATTATTCATATAATTTGCTGAAAGCAATATTCCAACCTTAAAATAAATGTTTTTCAATTGAAAGAACAGAGATTTCTCAGTTGTGCTAATTGTTGAATTCAATTCCTCAAATCCTTTGATCAGCATTTTAACCTGATTATAATTTAAATTGTTAATCTCAGTCATTGTCAATAATTTTATATCATCCAAATTAAATTTAATAGTTGTTGTAATATTATTATTGAACATTTCATATCTAATTTCATTTTTATCTAAATATGAAATCAAAAAATCAATTGTTGCCTTATTCAAATTATTATTTAAATTAAATGTTGTTTGTTTCATTAATACCAATCCTTGAAATCTATAATTGTCATTATTGTCATTATTGTCATTATTGTCATTATTGTCATTATTATAAGGAAAACCGATATAATCAAATTCAGTTAGATCACTTGTATTAATAAAAGTAGGCAAGCATATACGAGTGTTATTTTCAACAAAAGATGGACAATCTTTTATTTTAATATCATATGGTATATTTTGAATACAATAAATTTTATTTGTTCCACCTAAATAATAATTATCAATATTATAAAATGTTTTGATTTTGTATAAATAATAGTTTTTAACATTGATTTTATTTATTTCATCAATTTCTACAAAAGTTTTATTATTAGTATAAATATAATCTGCTTTTGTTAATTTGTCTATTCTTTTTATTCCATTATTAGTATAAATCAATAAATCTCCTCTTATCATTATTTTTAACATTAATTATATTTGTTTATATACATTTAATTAATAACTATGTGTTTGTGATTTATTTTGTAAAGGACATCTTAAATCACTCCATGGAATATTGCATACTTTAGAATAAGCACATCGAAGATTATTATGATCGTCATCCATTGATTCTAAAAATGCTGGATATAATTCATCACAATTTAAAGGAATTGGTGAAGTACCATTACTAAGAACGTCTTTTGAAATTGTGGTTGGTCTTGTTTTAGTTTTATCATATAATTGTATAACAGGCTTATTTATAATAGTCATTTTTGATGAAACTTCATTACTTAATAATTTTATATAATTATTACTTGCTCCTGCTGCTGTTTGTATTTGAAGTTTATCATTTGTTACATTATCTTTAGATATTATAATATTCTCACTATTTAATATATAATCATTTGATTGATTAGTTATATTATCTACTCTATTAAATTTACCTCTTACATCTGGAATGAATTTCATTGAAATTGTTGGATTATTTGAAGGATTTGAAGTTATTTCAACTCTACCTAATAAATTTAAATAAGCTTTGTCGCTAGCACTTGGATTAAAATAAATATTTAATCCTTTCTTAACAGATTTTTTCTCTTCTTCTGAATTCGATGTCTCTATATCATAACCATTGTAAAATGCTTTATCAGCTTTTAAATCTTTCCAATCTAATATTATTGCATTTATATCTGAAGTTGTACCTGAAATTTCTAAAGTTGTTGTTGTGCCAATACCTACAGAATTACTAGAAGTACTTGAATAATTCCATGTAATTGGAGAAACTGATGTAGAAGTAGAATTCCACATATTGCTATAAGTTATCATGTCAGTAATATTATCACGTTCAGAACTACTTGGATTTATTACTTTATAATTATTCTGAACTAATGCAATATTTTTTAAATTATTTAAAGTTGCTTTTGATAATGTATCACTCGTTGAATTTAAAAAAGATCTAATATTAGAGGTGCCATATTTATTAATATCTTTATATAATTTTACATAGTCTTTATGTTTATTAAGACTTTCATTTAATTGAATATTAGAAGATACATCCCAGCTACCTGCATACCCATCATAACTAGCTCCGAATGGTTTAATATCATCTAATATATTAGTATATTTATATGCTTTTGTTTTATCAGATATTAAATTAGAACTGTCAATAAACATTGTTTTTGTATCAAATATATCTTTATTCATTACACATTTATATTTGAAATAAGATGATGGATATTGTGGATCAAATGAATTTTTTACATAATTATCATCTAATATTTCAACATCCCAATAATCAGGACATGTTACACCATCTAAACGATATGTTACATTTACTGGAATATATGAAAAGATGTAATATAACATTAAACATATTATTAATATTGTTCCGATAATGAAAACTAATGTAAAAGGGAGGAAATTATCAAATACCACAACTCTTGCACTTGGCGAAAAAGCGGTAAATGACATCAATAAAAATGCGAATAAGCCATATACAACACAGATAATAATTGTTCCCTTAAACATATTAGTTCTCTTTTCAAAATTAATATCATTATAACTATTTTCCTGAATAGTATATCTTGGTTTTAATTCTATATTTTGTAAATATGGCATTCTTTAATTCTATTTATACAAATGATTTTATTTCAAGAGTTTTTGTTCCTTTTTGCGATGATATTTGTGATCTTTCTAATGGCATCGGTAATGTACTAACCGTTTCTTTATATTTCATATATTGATCAATATTTGTTATAATTTCATCGGATGACCAGTTAATTACCATAGTATTTAATTTAGATACTTGTCCTTCTATGTCATTTGGCAAATTTTTTCCATATTGTAAATAATATGATCTCATAATTATTATAAGTTCATTTTCGCTCTGTTTAGCAATTTGATATTTAGAATTAGTTTTTTTATATACTTCGTTAATAATTGAACATTGAATTACATCAATATTTTCTTTTGAAAAAAATGCAGATGATAATGATGTATTTTGTAAATTTCTCGATATAGAACTTGCTGAATTTTCATTTAAAATAGAAGCTTTGACCATTTTTGTTCCTCCTTTAATTTTTTCAAGAATATCGACACGACCATTTCTAATTTTAGAAGGTATCCAAATATCATTAAAATCAATATTCATAATCTTTTTATCTTCTTATTTTATAGAAAAGATAATGAATAATCGATTTTTAAATACGATATATTCAATAGTTAAATATTATAATATCAAGATTAATCCGGGTTCAAATGCAAATGTTTATAAATCACTGTCAAAAAATATTGAAGTTCTCATTTTTAATATTATTTCAATTGCGTCTATAATCTCCTTAATTAATAATTCTCAAACTATTCAAAAAACTGCTGTATTAATGGTGCGCGATTATATTAATGAAAAATGTAATACTCCGCATATGAAGAAAGGCGGTACATCTCTTCCTTCTGATTATTTTGGAGCTATAAATCCTGCTTATAGTGAAAATAATATTACAAATGACATCTTAAATGTCGATTATGCTTCTGGAATAGCCCGTGCTCAAATTGGCGGCGGTGGAAATAGTCGCAGAAGTTATAAATTAACAAAAACTGATACTGAGGAATTTATAGCAGCCATTAAAAATATATGTAAATATTATAATTTAAAAATTGGATCAGAATGTATTAAAATGTTAGTTGAAATTATTGTCGAAAATATGGACTGTCTATTTAATTATCTACATATGGCAAGTAAGCCAATAACTACTGATATAATTAAAAAAATGATAAAGTTAAATAAAAAGTTTGACATATTTAAATAAATAATGGTAATTTATACAATAGACGGAAATATAGGTTGTGGAAAAACCACGATTTTAAATTATTTGCACAAGCACAAAAATATTCAAATTGATCTTGAACCGGTTGATAAATGGAAACCTTTTTTGGATAATGTTTATATCAATAAAACCGGATATTTCAATATGCAAATTAAAGTATGGCTTGACCGTGCATGGATACAAGACAAAGAAACAAACTCAATCATTTTCATGGAAAGAAGCCCGTATTTTATTCGAAACACTTTTAATAAAAACGATTTTATCAATAACCATATTAATGAAGATGAATATAATGTTATAAATGAAATGTATCAAAAGACCGATAAAATATGGAAATCAAATTTTTACATTTACCTACGTTCTTCTCCTAAAAAATGTTTAGAAAGAATTAAAACAAGGGGCAGAGAAAATGAAATAAATATTGACGAAGATTATTTAATGTCTATCCATGATTTACATGAAGAAGCCTATTTACAATTACTAGAAACAAATAAAAATGTCATATTAATTGACATTGAAAATAAAACAATCGAAGAAATTATTAAAGAGATTGTATCTTTAATTTAAATAAAAACCAAAAAACAATTGCTTTCAGTCTTTTTTTTCTTTTTCTCAAAAATTAATTTAAGAAAATGTGCCAGTAATTGAAATTAAACTTTGCATCAACAAATTCTAATGTAAAAGTAATCGTTTTCTCATTTTTTGTGATAATTCGATACTTTCCAATATGATTGGGATGATCCTTGAAAATATTTAGAATTACTGTAAATTCTGAAACATTTGGATTTTTTCTCAACATACAACGAATATAAGACCTTATCTTTTTCCTACTATGCGAAATTACTTCATATTTTTCTGGAAGAAAGAAATACGGATGTTCATTAATCCTATTAGGATCTTTGATATAATCTGATATACAATTAAGAATTAAATCCATAATTTGTTTAAATTTTTTTATAAAAAATAATTTTCAATATTTATTTAAAATAATAAAAAAATAATTCAAATTTATTTCAAAAAGAAGACCAAAAACATAAGTTTTCAGCCTTTTTTTCCTTTTTCTCGCCTTCAACAAACCGTAACCTTCAAATGCTTGTAACTTCTGCTGCAAATGTAGATTTCAACTGCGAAACGATAAGCAATCTTATTCTGCAAGATTTCAATTGTGCAGATATGATCACCAACCGGATCAGCAATATCAATTTCATTTACTTCAGAAAAGCAATGATCAGATTTCAGGATTTCAATTAAACGCGTCGTGATGTCTTCATCTGAAGAAAATTCATCATACTCGTCGTCGATGTCGAAATAAGGGTGCTTGTCCTCAACACGACCGGCAATGCAATTTGCAATGTAATTCGCGGTAGTATCCATGGCTTTATGCGCAATTATTTATATTAAAATTAAAAATCAGTTTTTATTTAAATTCAATTAAATTAATACATTTTTATAATTATTTTCTAAAATAATTATCGTCATTGTCATTATTATTATTGTCATTGTCATTATCTTCATTATCATTTTCGAGAAAGATTAAATTATCCATTTTTTCTTGAAAAGGTTTATAATTTTCGGGTAATTCATTTTCAGTTGTAGGTATTAAAACTTCTATTTTATTTTTAAAACTTTCAAAAAATCTTCCTGATAACATACATTTTAATATATAATTTCTATTTTTAATTCTTTCTTTATTACATTCAACGTGAGAGAAGGACTCCAATTTTCTAATAATGTCATTTGGTGTTAAATAAGATGTTATGTGCCAACCACCATTTATTATATATTTAATATTATCTTTTTCGCAATATCCGTTCATTCTCATCAAATCTAATGAGAATGTTTTATCTCTTAATTTTTTATCAGTAATTACAAAAGGACAATACCAATCATAATTCTCAAATTTCCATCTAAACCCATAACATAATAATGACATTTGAATTTTTAAGCCATCGTGCAATATGTCATATCCTGAATATAAATGTTTAACTTTATTTCTATTCGGTATTTCATCAACATCACATACCATAATTATAAAAGGTTCTTTGAAACGATCGATAATTATGTCATATGCATAATTACGATTGTATTTCTCTCTTAACCATGCTTCTTCATATAAATCAATTTTATCTTTATTAAATTTCAAAACCTTTTCTAGCTTTTCATATTCATATCTATTTGGAAATTCATCAATGATAATAATCATCAACTTTTTTTCATATTTCTGAAATAATTCTTTATTTTTCTCTGAATATAAAAATGGTTTTTTATTTCCAGAATGAGTGTATCTACTTTCAATTAAAACAAAATAATCAACTACTTCATCTAAATAATCCAATCGAAATTCAACAATTGGTTCGCCATTATAAAGAAAATAATCAATTATTTTAATATTAGACATTTTTTTTAATTATTAATAAAAATTATTATTTAAATCCTCAAATAAACATGAATAACAAAAAATTTAATTTTTGCTATTTTTCAATTGTCTCTTTTTTTAAGAAGACTGGCGAACAATGGGAAAGATATTAACGATCCACATGTGCTTTCCATCTTTGTCTCTTAATTCAGAAATCCAACCGGTTCGAGCTGAACAGCGAAACATAACTATTCCTTCCTCATTATTTACATTCGTTATTTCGATGTCTTTGATATGATTGCGCAACTTATTAATAATGTGAGCATTCATAGACACATAACCGCCAATATAATTTTCCTCATCTTCCGAATTTTGGTAGAAATATTGAACAGCCTTCATCGTAGAATAACGATAAATATTAATAAACTGTGATACACTATTCATAGTTATATAATTATTCTCAAAAACTAAAACCAATCAATTTTTTAACCAAATAGAAATAAATTAAAACATAAAAATAAAAAATGATATAAATAATTTTAATAATAATAATATTACTGCTATTAATTACTATGACTTCTGAAATCGACAAAAAATATAAAAAACACGAATTGAGAAGCCATATTTATAATCGTCCGTCTATGTATATCGGAACTATCGATCCATTTACGATTGATACTTATATTATTGATGATGATGATAAAATTACCAAAACTAATATCACATATATTCCAGGTTTATTTAAAATCTTTGATGAAGCAATAGTAAATGCAATTGATCATTCTGTTAGAACTAAAAATGATGAAAATCCATCCAATGTTCTTAAGAATATCAAAATTAATATTAATAAAGAAACTGGAGTTATTGAAATCTTTAATGACGGTATGGGAATTGAAATTATCAAACATACGGAATATGATGTCTGGATCCCTGAAATGATTTTCGGGGAATTATTGACATCTTCAAATTATAATGATGATGAAGTAAGAATTGTTGGCGGTGTTAATGGTCTTGGTATCAAACTCACAAACATATTCTCAAAAGAATTTATAATTGAAACAATTGATAGCACACGCAAGAAGATTTATAAACAAGTATTTAGCGAAAATTTGACAGTAAAAGAAGCACCCGAAATTAAAAGTTGTGCAAGGAAGTCTTATACTAAAATTACATTCAAACCTGATTATGAAAAATTCGGATTGTCTAATATGACTGATGATATCTATAAACTATTTAAAAGAAGGGTTTATGATGTTTCTGCATGTACTGATGCTTCTGTAAATGTATATTTCAATGATAAAAAGATTAATGTTAAAGATTTTGAAAAGTATTGTGATCTATTTCTAGATACAAAAACAATTCAGCCTAGATGTTATGAGAAAGTAAATGATCGCTGGGAAGTTTCTGTTGCTGTTAGCAAAACTGGAAATTATGAACAAATTTCATTCGTCAATGGTATTAATACTATCAGAGGCGGGCGACATGTTGAATATATCACTAATGCAATTACTAAGAAACTGACAGATATGACACTAGCTAAGAAAAAGAAAACTATCAAACCACAACATATTAAAGAAAATCTGTTTATCTTCGTAAAATCTACAATTGAAAATCCTACTTTCGACAGTCAGACAAAAGAAACTTTGACAACTTTAATGACAAAATTTGGATCTAAATGCGAATTGTCTGAGAAGTTTTATGAGAAATTATATAAATCTGGTATTATCGAATTGGCATTGTCTGCAACAGAAGTTGTTGATCAAAAGAAACTTGTAAAAACAGATGGAAAGAAAGTTAATAAAATTATTGTTCCCAAACTTGATGATGCAAATCTGGCAGGAACAAAGGACAGCCAAAATTGCACTCTCATTTTAACTGAGGGAGATTCAGCAAAAACTATGGCTATTTCCGGTTTGAGTGTTGTAGGAAGAGATAATTATGGTGTATATCCTCTAAAAGGAAAGATTATCAATGTTAAAGATATTACACTGCAAAAGATTTCTGATAATGCTGAGATAGCCAATCTTAAAAAAATTCTGGGATTAGAACAAAACAAAGATTATTCAAAAGGAATTGATGCTCTTCGATATGGAAAAATTATGATTATGACTGATCAAGATCATGATGGCAGCCATATTAAAGGACTGTTATTCAACGTCTTTCAAACTTTGTGGAATTCTTTGTATAAATATGATGGTTTCCTGACATCTATGCTAACTCCTATTATCAAAGCTATTAATAACTCAACTAAAGAAGTTATATCATTTTACAATATGAGTGATTATGAAAGATGGCTTGAAAGTGATCAAGCAAAGAAATCTTCTTGGAAGATCAAATATTATAAAGGGCTTGGTACTTCTACTGATACAGAAGCCAAAGAATATTTCAAAGATATGAAACAGGTTAAGTATGTATGCACTGAGGAATCTGATCAATCTATTGATCTGGCTTTTAATAAGAAACGAGCAGACGACAGAAAGAAATGGTTATCTACTTATGATAAATATGATGTTTTAGATTACACTCAAACATCTATTTCATATGAAACTTTCATTAATAAAGATCTAATTCATTTCAGCAATAGAAATTTGGAAAGAGCTATTCCCCATATTTGTGATGGTCTTAAGGAAAGTACCCGAAAAATCTTATTCACTTGTCTAAAAAGAAATCTTTCAAATAATGAAATTAAGGTTGCACAATTGGCAGGAAGTGTTAGTGAAAATACTGCATATCATCATGGTGAAAATTCATTGCAAGAAGCTATTATTGGAATGGCTCAAATTTTCGTTGGCACTAATAATATTAATCTACTTCAACCAAATGGACAATTCGGAACAAGAATTAGCGGAGGTCAAGATTCATCATCTCCAAGATATATTCACACTCTATTATCAAAATTGACAAAACTTATTTTCAGAGATGAAGATAATGCCGTTCTTAATTATCTAGATGAAGATGGCTTATCAATTGAACCTGAATATTATATTCCTATTATTCCTATGGTTTTAGTGAATGGTGGTATCGGAATTGGCACAGGTTATTCAACCAATATCCCACAATTCAATCCAAATGACATTATCGATATTTATATGAATATTATGAATAAGATTGATAGTAATATTGGCAAAATTCTTAATACTGATGATATTGAAAAGTCGCTTGCGATGATTGAAGAAATTGAAATTGAAGAACTGACACCATATTATTTAGGCTTCAAGGGAGAAATTATCAAGAATGATAAGGGTAATTATATTAGCAATGGTATTTACAAATGGAATGATAATAGCACAATTGAAATTTCAGAACTTCCTGTTGGAAGCTGGACGGAAAATTATAAAGAGTATTTAGAACAACTGCTTATCAATAATAATAAATATTTGAAATCATTTGAAAATCATTATACTGCTAAGAATGTTAAGTTTATATTGAAAATGAATGATGGAGTTAAGAAAGATGAATTGGATGTGAAGAATGAATTTAATTTAACATCTCCTAAGAATTTGAGTTTGAATAATATGCATCTGTTTTCAGTCAAAGGAGCTATTAAGAAATATAATACGACAACTGAAATCATTAAGGAATGGACACAAACAAGACTTCATAAGTATTATGAAAGAAAAGAAAAACAATTGATTATCTTGAATGAAGAGTATGATATTATTTCAGCTAAAATTAGATTTATTACAGATATTATTGCGGGTAATATCATTATTATGAATATTAAAATGAAAGAAATTGAGGAACAAATGGAAAAAGCTGAATATTATAAACATAATGATAGTTATGATTATCTTCTCAAAATGCCGATTTCACAATTGACATTAGAGAAAAAAGAAAATCTAGAAAAGGAGGTTGCAAAACTTAAGAATAAGATTGATGAATTGAAAGAAATGTCAATTATCAAAATCTGGCAAAATGAACTTGAAGAATTATTGGCAGAATGGAATAACCACAAAGCTTTTATTGAAGAAGATTATTTGAATGATTTGAATGGCGAAGTAGCACAAACAAAGAAACCGACTGCTAAAAGATGCGTCCAAAAGAAAAAGTAATTAAATCATCTATTCCCCATTTATTTATATTAGACCCATAATATTTCCATTTAAATGGCAAAATTAAACTTTGATTTTTTTTCAATTTTATTATTATAATTTTGTCTTCCGGTGTTGGATTACTTCTTTTTATCTCAGCTTTATAAATAATAATTTCTGTGTCTTCTGTTGCATTTAGAAATAGATATTTATGATTATTATGAACCCAATCTTCATTTGAAAGTGATTGATCTTCATATTTAAAATTATATTTGAACCAACTTTCAATAACTTCAGTCGGATTTTGTAATTGATCTGATATAACTATCGGCTGTCGCAACAATAATGAAGATAACTTAAATTCATCTATTTCAGTTTGCAAAATAGATATTTCAGTCGGAAATATATAATAACAGATTGCATAAGCTATAATAATACAGCATAAAATTATTATTAATAATTTCATTTATTTATATTAAATAGAAAAATATGAGAAAAAAGAAAGCAGTTAAAAGAAAAGGAGGTGTTGATTTTATAGATGCTTCAAGGCTTGGATTTCTTCCTGAAAAAAAAATGTATGATTTAGCATATAAGGATCCTACTATAAATAAAATACCAGATTTAATACATGACTATCAAAAAGATAAAAATTATTTATCTGATAAGATTGAAAAATATAAAAAAGAAAAAGAAAATCTTGATAAAAACCGTCATGATGTTAGAGAAGAAGAATTAAAATTTGAGAATTTGGAAAATAAGAGGCTGTTTGATAATCGTAAAAATGATCTTAGATGGATAAATTTTTATTCTGGTATTGCTGGTGCAACTGTTGAAAATTTTAAACAATTAGGAAATTTAAGTAAAGATGTTATAGGATCTGGATTTACTTTTTTAGGATTTGCTGGAAATGGTGTAATATTAAGAGTTATTTTAATATTTGCTGCATTGGCTTTAATTATTGGCTTGGGTCTTGCTTCAATGTATTCACCACAATTCAACGATTCCAAAAATAGTATAAATGCTAAAATGAATGAATTAATTAATCCTGATTTTGAGAATTATTTACAAGTACAAGGACAATTTAAATGGTTTAAAGATATGATGAAAGGTCTTCAAGATCGTATACCAGGTAATTTAAAATATAAATTTAATTCATTTACAAATTCTGTTAGTTATATAACAACTGGAAAAAATCAATATGAAGATTATTTGATTGATAGAGAAATGATAACAAGCGGAAGATCCGATAATATAATGCATATGAATTTTAATAATTTACAAGGATTTCAAAAAGATCAAACATATTGCGCATTAAAACCTAAAGATATTGTTTTAAATTTTAATAGTAATTTATATCCTTCTGATGATTATAATAAATTGGATCAAAGTTTAAGAGAACATTTGAAATATCCAGATAGTTATAAAATTCCTATTGGCTCTGATAAAAGCGGAAGATATGCATTAGATATTGATAGTTCTTATTATATTCAAGATGATGTTTCTCTTATTGATAAAACTAAATATGGATATTTACCTAAATTATTTAAAAAAGATAAAAATCAATTTGTTTTAAATGAAGTTCGATTAACTGCATTTAATCCATTAGCAGGTGTAATTGGAATGTATGGTGTTACACTTTTAAATAAAAAACACAAAGATCCAATTATGGTTATTAATGACTTTAATCCACATAATGACAATATACAATTCAAAACATCTTTATATTATGGAGATGAAAAAACTTATAAATATTATGATCAAAATAATATTCTGCAAACTTTTAATTTTGATAAAACTAAAGCAGACGGCACTAAAAGAGAATATTATGATATAGAAATGTTATTAGATCAATCTGGAAATAATCGCCATTTTGTCTGGAAACAAAATGATAATAAATATCGTCCATTTCTTGTTAAAGAAAATAATGAATTTGCAATTAAATTTGAATCAAGAAGTATTTTATATCAAAATATTCCAATTTCATTTCCTAAGATGTTTATTAAATCTACTATTATGATTAATTATAAAGGTATAAGTGATGCAGATTTAAGAAATATATATTTCGCATATTTAAGAACTGAGGATAAAGATTTAATACCAGAATTAAAATTAAAATACGACAATTTAATTACAAGCCCTTCTTATGTAGCATATGAAAAAATAGAAGGATTTATGGATTTTTTAAGTACAACATCAACTTCAGCAGTTAAAATAAATTTTATTGAGAATACCAGTAAAACCCAATATAATATAAAAATAGATACTATTTTTAGTGACCCTTCTAATCTTGATGTAAATAAAGAATATGAAAATATTAAATATACTGTCAATCAAAAAAATACAATTATGACAAATTTAGATAATGGAAGAATAGAAACAATTGGATGTATTCTAGATCCACGAACAGATAAAGACAAAATCGATGATATTGGTGGTAAAAGATTAGGAGAACTCATTACAGCTCATAATTTTGTTGGTGTCTTATATGATCTTTATATTTATGATAGAACTAAGGCGCAATAAGTTCTTTGATCATATATGTCTCTTTTAATTCATATCCAAATTTTCTATAATAATTGCGAACTCCTGTTCCAGAAATAATAGCCATTTTATGAAATCCATTTGATATCGCAATTTCTTCCGCTTTTTCAATTAGTCTTCTTCCGTATCCTTTATGTTGCAACGAATGATCATCATTCTCACCAACATTTGATAAGGCTGAATAAACATGAAGTTCTCTAATAAGTGCTGCATCTTCTAAGACTGGTAGAATTGGAAGTTCCTTATTTCTATTCAATCTCAATCTAATGAAACCAATGAGATATTTTCCGTTTTCGAAAGAAATATAATATTCCATTCCTCCACTTGCTTCATATTCCATGATTTCAAGTTTAGTATTTTCATCATCAATCTTATTTCCTTTAACTTCTCTGCATCTAATACATTTACAAGACCAATTATTAATTTTCATATCTTCATGAAGCTTCTGGCGAATGCTTGCGAATTGTTGAGAATATCCATCAATAATATAATCACCTGGAATATCTCTAATAATTCTATTAATTCTAAATTGTTTTGTTATTTTCATTTTGAATTCTTTGATTAAATCATATAAATGACAATCATCATAAGGCTTATAAATTCCTGCTTCGTAAAGTTCTTTAATTTTTGTAAATGGAACAATAGCACACGGATAAATCTTTAATTGATCAACTTGAAGATCTGGATCTGTTAAAATCTCATTTAACATAATCCTATCTTTTTCAACTGTACTTCCATATAAATTCAACATCAAATGACCGTCAATTTTAAAATTATTATTTTTCAACATTTTAATAGCTTTCTTTACTTTCTCAATGCTTTCGCCTCGATTATTCATTTTTAAAACTGCATTATCTGTATGCTGAATTCCAATTTGAATACGAGTGCAATTATATCTTCTAAAATTCTTAATTTCATTAATATTGATACTATCTGATCGAGTTTCTAAAGTTAAACCAATAATATGAACTTTTGCTTTTTCATTCAATTCAATTTCTTCTTCAAGACTTAAAATTGTGTCTCTCTTATCATAATAAGTATTAGCTGCATAATATAAATGTGTTACGAATTCTTCTTGATATTCTTTCGGATAAGAAGACCATGTACCTCCTAATACTAATACTTCCAATTTATCAATAGTATGTCCCATTTTTTCTAAAGTTGATAATCTAGAATTCATTTGTTTAATAGGGTCAAAATTTAAGGAATTGCTACGTAATAAAGAGGGTTCCGTATATAGATAACTTTTTGGTTGTTGTGTCCAATTATTATCTTTTGATGGTTTTTCATCGGGGCAAAATGCACATTGGTTTGCACAACTAAAATTTATTATTTCTTTTTCACCATCTTTATTAAATCGCCATGGATTTCCGGATGTAACAATAGTAATGCTTATAATTCCAGATTGGGATTTTTGAATTTTCTTAATTATTTTTTTTTTCAAATTATAAATCTTATATTGTTCATCTAAAGAATTGTAAATTTTAATTAAATCAATTTTAGAAACAGTAAATTTATGAATACGCTGAATATCTCTAATTAAATTGAAAGTGTTGTCAAATTCATTTTTAATCAAAATATCTTTTAAAAATAATATTTGTTCATCAGTTAATTCTGGCTTTTGTTTGTGTCCAGATGTCATTCGAAGATCTTCAATATCCATTTATTTGAATTGTTTAATATTTATAAAATGATAAATTTCATTTTTTTATTAAAAAAATTTTAAATAAAATTTTTCTATATTATTTAATTTGTTGATCTTTCATAATAAAACTATTATTTTTATAGTGTATTTTTTGACAAATTATTTATGTTGCTAATTTTTAATATCATTATTCTTATTACTTTTTTACTAGTTAAAATTCTATAATTTAAAATGATTTTATATCAATAATAATTTATAATTCTATTTTTCTATATTTGTTTTAAATAAATAATTATATTTATCTGTAAATTTTTCCCATTCTTTTGTTATTTCTTTATTTTTCATAATAGTATTATTATTTTTATATTGTAATTTTTGACGATTTACCCATTGTGATAAATATTTATTTTTTTTATTTTTATCTATGGAAGATGGGAATTTAGCATTTTCAATTATATATTTTTCTAATTCTATTAAATTTTCATACCATATAGTTTCATCACTTTTAAATAAATAATTATATTTTTCTATAAATTTTTCCCATTCTTTTGCAATTTCTTTATTTTTCATATTTCTTTTATTATATTTATAATTTTCCTTTTGACGAGATACCCAATATCCTAAATATTTTATATTTTTATTTGTTGAAGATGGTAATATATTATTTTCAATTATATATTTTTCTAATTCTATTAAATTTTCATGCCATATAATTTCATCAGTTTTAAATAAATAACTATATTTTTCTGTAAATTTATTCCATTGTGTTTTAATTTGTTCATTATTTTTCATAATATCTTCATTATATTTATAATTTTTTTTTTGATGAGTTAACCATATACCTAATTTTTTTATATTATCATTTTTATTATATACTGTTGGTAATTTATTATTTTCAATTACATATTTTTCTAATAATTGAAATGATTTATTCCATATAATTTCATTATTTTTAAATAAATAACTATATTTTTCTGTAAATTTTTCCCATTCTTTTGCAATTTGTTCATTATTTTTCATAATAAAATTATTATTTTTATAATTATGAGTTTGTCGTTCAACCCATCTACCACATTTTTGTATATTTTTATCTTTATGTCTTTTATAAGGTAGTTTATTATTTTCATTAATATATATTATAATTTCTTCTAATTGTTTTTTCCATTTATCTGTATCTGATATAAAATATTTTTTAAATTTTTCTGTAAATTCTGACCATTTATTTTTAATTTTAATATTTTTCATAAAACTTTCATTATTTTTATAATTTTCTTTTTGGTAGTATATCCAAGAAGCTAATTGTTTTATAAATTTATTATTACTATTAAATGGTGGTAATATCCCATTTTCTTTTATATATTTTTCAACTTGTGCTAATTTATCATGCCATGATATAGCCCTAAATTCTCTAATTCCAATTGTATAAGTATTTAACAATTCTTGATCTTTATTTATTAATTTGATTTCTCTTTCTGTTTGGTTATTATAGAAATTTGCAGTATTCAATTTAATTTTATCTTTGAACATAATATCATATTCTTTTATACTTGATAATGTTTCGAGTATTTCATCATATTGATCACACCAAATATAAATATTGGCTATCTTGTAAGGATTGCTTTTATTAATTCTAGTTGCTCTGTGTATTCTTTGAATTGTTGTTATTTTATTTTTAGGTGGATAACTAATATAAATGCTATCACAACTGGGAATATCTATACATTCATTTAAAATCCTAATATTAAATAACAATTGAATTTTATTATTATTATTTGCAAATGATTTTAAAGTTGATTTTCTTTCCTTATCTGTATTTTGGCAGGAAATACTGTTAATTTCAGCATCAATATTATAGAAATCATTTAATTCAATAAAACTTTCAATCATACTATTCATGTCGATTGTATCTTTGCAATAAATAATTGTTTTTCTTGAACCATTATTTAAAATACAGGAAAATAAGAAATTACATCTATTTTTCAAAGAACTATCAATATTATAAACTGATAACTCTTCATTTAATTGTTCATTGTTTTCATGAATAGAAGGAAGCCAAATTTTATAATCAGTAATATATTTATTATCAATAGCATATGTTAAAGTCATATTATAAACAACCTTTCCAAACAATTGATTAAAATTATCTTCATAATCAATATAATTATTATTTTCTTCTTCTTCCTCTTCAACTTCTTCTTCTGTTTCTTCTTCTCTTTCAATTTCATCTTCTTCTTTAATTACTTCCTCAACTACTTCTTCAATATCATAAATTCGAGGTGTTGCGGACATAAATAGGATTTTATGGTTTGATATAAGCAATTTATAAATGTCATCATTTTTATCACTAATATTATTTTTGCTTAAATTATGGAATTCATCTATAATAAATAATGTATTTTGAGGATTAAACAAATCTAAACATTCTGAAATAATATCAACTGATTTAAAGGTTGATGAAATTAATAATTTCTTATTTTTCTGTATTTTAGATTTAATAATTTCAACATCTCTTATTCCATCACTATCAATTAAAACCGTATTGTTTTTATTATATCCATAATCAATATATCTTGATAAGTTTTGAAATGCAAATTCCTTTAATGGTGAAATAATAATAATATGATTATAATCTAAGGAAATTAAATAACTAATAAATGTTTTACCTAATCCGCAAGGTATTCCTAATATACTTCTGTTATTTTCTTTAAAATGTTCTTTAATTTGATTTACAGCATCTGTTTGATATTCATAAGGATTATAAATAATACTAGCATTCTCATTATCATTATCATTCTCATTATCATTAAAATCATTATTAATTTGAAAAGGTTGTTTAATAAAATAAATATTATTTTCATCAAAATTAATATCATTAAATTCAGAGAAATCTAATAATAATACATTTGGATTTAAATTGATAAGATGATTAATATTTTTTGATAATGAATTTGTATAATAAATGAATGTTGTTAATGATTTATTAAAAGCGCTTCTAATCATAATACCTGAAATATCAGAAATACATATTCCATTGGAATAACCATTTTTACATTGAATAATACCATTACAAATATTATCATTATTAACTTGAATAATATCAATTCCAATATCTTTATGATTATGAAGTTTTCCTTCTTTGATATCTTTTCTAATAGTGCAATTTTGCCTATGAGAAGAAATCAATTTATTATCAACAAGTATAGTTTCAGGGCATTCATTCCATAGATAAGCATTAAAATTAGTATTGTTAATAATAAAATTTTTAATTTGATTTTCATATAAAAACCCTTTTTCAATATTATTCATAAATTCTACAACAATAATAATAAAGATATTTGGGTTTTGTCATTTTTTTATTCTTAAAAGACACTTAAAGATAATTTGGGGGTCTCTTTAAATGTCTTTTTAGGAATAACAAAAAAAGAAATTAAATAACTTAATGTTTTATTTGTTCTAACTTTTCTATCTTTTTTAATAATTCCTCATATCTAAATTGATTATTTCTGTTGTTTTCGTCAATTCGTAATTGATTATTTCTGTTGTTTTCGTCAATTCGTAATTGATTATTTCTGTTGGTTTCGTCAATTCTAAATTCATTGTTTCTGTTATTTTCATTAATCATATGTGTTGTAATATACATATGATACGCTCCAAATGTCATAGATCCAATAGCACCTTTAAATATTATTTTCAAATCATCGAATTTCATTATTATTAATTAAAGATATTAATAATAACTTTAATCATTTTTTATTCCTAAAAAAGACACTTAAAGATAATTTGGGGGTCTCTTTAAATGTCTTTTTAGGTGGCAACAATAATATTATCATTTTTGGGATAATGTTTATTTTTATAAATATAATCTTGAATAGCATTATAAATGTCATATTGTGTTATTTCTTCAACATTTGATATCTTTTTATATTCGATTTTATATATATGAAATGTCTGTCCTTTTCTATAATTATTAACTTCTATAATATCAACATAACTTAAAATTAGTCTTGTTGGTGTATTACCGATGCTTAAATGAATATTACAATCACACAAAGAATTCAACCCTAAAATAGTATTAGATATTTTCAATTCTTCACCAATAAAACATTGATATGGCTTATAATTTCCTATAGTACTCATATTATGTTTCCTTTTATAATATTCATCTTTCATTTGATTTCTTAAGAACTTATTATTTTTCGTAAAATAATTACCCATTATAATCAAACAATTAATCTAAATTTCATTTTTTTATTTAAAGATAATTTGGAAGTCTCTTTAAATAAAAAAAATGATAATTCTGTATTTAATTTTTTATTATTCAAAATGATGATGTTTTATCCAATTGAATTAATAATATTTTGTATTATCATTATTATTATGGTAACAATAGTAATAACTATATTAATTTATAGTAGTTGGTATGATAATATAATAAATAATATATATTATTCTTCATCAAAAATTGAAGAAATTGATAAAATAATTGATACAATGAAAAAAGATTTGATATTAAATATTGATAAGTATTCGTTTATTGAAATAAATGATATTATAAATATCATAATTTCTATTTACATTAAAAATAACAGTAAATATAAGAATGATGATCCTGACATTAATAATTTTATTGAAAATAAGAGAAAAATAATTATTAATGATGTAAAAATAAATCTTCTTATTAATCACAAAAATGATCTTATCAATAAAATAATTATGGAAAAAAATCTGTTAAACACAAAATTGACAATTGCAGATCTAAGAAACATCAAAACAAATATTCAAGAACATAAAAAAGAATTAGAAAATTTATTTGATTTAGTCAATGAAATTAATATTATTGATATTAAAATTACAAATGATTAATTATTTTTTGTAATTTAAATAAATTTGTATTAATTATATTAATAATATTAAAAAACAGATTATTTATTTTTATTGTTATTATTATGTCTCTTATATCAATGACAACTGCAAACTATCATTTCGACGAAAGCGAATTTATCAGGCGGTTCATAACTGATTATTACACTGAAACAGAGTTTGATCTCGAAAAATCATTCAATGAATATTTCGTGAATTTCGTGCAATCAAATTCTGCTGATTATAATAGTCACGTATTTATTGAGCTGTTCATTGCAGAGCATACCCGTCGCAAAAAAAGCAAAATCAGCTTTCATAATTTTCTATACGAGAAATTGTATAGCATTATCAAAGATGCAATGAAGGTTAAGTAAGCACTGAGAATGCAAAGAGAAAAATGGCAAAATTAATTTTTTGTCATTTAAAGATAATTTGGGGGTTTCTTTAAATATCTTTTTTTGTCTATATAAATAAAAAATGATTTTATAGATACAATGAAATGATTATTAATATGGCATCTAAACAAGAATTATCAGTTTCTATAACTAATAAAAATGCATTAAAAGATAAAATTCATGAGATCCATAATTTTATTAGAAATTCTGGAGCTGGTTATGGAACTACTGCTTTAAAGATTTTTAATTTAATTTATGGATTAAAAAGAATTGAAGAATTTAATTTAATTGATAAGTTAAATCTTAAACGCCCTGAATGTGAATTTTCACATTTAGTTAAAATAGCAAAATCAGATGATGTAAAAAAAGATGAAATAATTCTAGAATTATTAACAAAAGATATTTTAAATAATATTAATGAAAGTTCAATCCGACATATATTATTTTATGAGATACCAACAAATATTAAAGGTTCTATTTATACTCAATTAATTTTAGAAGTTGATATTATTTCTAAAATTGAAAAAACATCAAATGTTTTATTGTCTGGTAAAGTATATGAATATTTCATTGGAAGAGATAGAAGTGCAATTTCTGAATTAGGTGCATATTTTACAGATAGACATATTACAAACTTTATTTTCAATAAAATCAAAATTGATAAATTTGGAACATTTATTGATCCATTTGCAGGAAGTGGAGGTTTTACTGTAGAATATATGAATTATATTAATTCAAATTATCCTAAAATTGATTGGACAACAGAAATTAATAATATATATCATTATGATATTAATGATGATGTTATTAAATCTGCTGGTCTTGAATTCTTCTGTTTATCAAATGGAAACATAGTTCCTATAGATAATTTAAAAGTTGAAAATTCTTTCAAAAATGATTTTTCAAATAGAAAATTTAATTATGTTATCTCAAATCCGCCTTATGGTGGTGATAAAGTAATTAAAAACCAAGAACAATTAAAAAGAGATAAAATTAAAAATCATATTAAAGAACTTCTTAAACAAGAAACAGACAATGATATTAAAGCTAAAAGAAATAAACAATTAAAAGAAATTGAAGAATTGAATAAATTTGATAAAATAAGAAGTGATAAATTACAAGTAAATAAAGATAGTTGTTCTAAAAGAATTAGGGCATTTTGCAAAGAATATTGTTTAGATGCAAAAGATAAAGAAGCCTGTTCTCTAATTCTTCTTATGGATTTGATAGAAATAAATGGTATTTGTTGTGGTGTTCTAAAAGAAGGCGTATTTTTCGATAGCAAATATTCAAAAATAAGGAAAGTATTAATTGATAATTATAATGTAACTGATATTATTAGCGTTCCTGCAGATCAATTTGAAAATACAACAACAAAGACTTCAATAATTATATTCAAAAATACAGAAGAAAAAACAACAGAAATTACATTTAGTGAATTGATCGTCAATAAATTTCAAGATGATAAATTTGAAGAAGATGAAGAAGGAAATATCATTATTAGTGAATATAAAGATGATATTTATTCCATTGACAATCCTATTATCTCTACTGTTAATGTTGATGAAATCAAAGAAAAATCATATTCTCTAAATTATAAAGACTATGATAAAAAAGAATTAATTTGTGGCAATGATTATAAATTAGTAAAATTAGGAGATATATGCGAATATTTACCCAAAAGCAAAAGACCTGCATCATTTGCAAGTGAAGATGGAATTTATAATTTCTATACATCAAGCGAAGTAATAAAGAAATGTAATGAAGCTGATTATAATGAAGAAGTTATTTTAATTGGCGATGGTGGGGAAAGTTGCATTCATTATATTAATAATAAATATAGTTGTTCTTCTCATATGTTTAGAATTATTTATAAAAATAATAATACAAAATATTTATATTTCATTTTAACCAATCTTTGGAATAATATAATATTAAAAATGACAGGTTCAACTATTAAAAATATTTCAAAAGAACTATTATCAAATATTCAAATTCCTATTCAAAAAACTGAAGAAAAATTAAATGAAATTGTTAATAAAATTTCAATTCCATTTGATAGAAAAAGAAATAATCAAAATAAACTAAAAGAATTAACAGAAACTATTAAAAATAAGATTATTTATATTACTGAAAATGAAGAATGTGAAGAAGTAGAATTAGGAAGTGTATGCGAATTTATTAAAACTGGTAAAAATAAACCACCTGATAATAAAAAAGGAAGTTTATATCCTTATTATGGAACAGGAGAAATAACAGGTTATACTGATTATTATTTATTTGATGGTGAATATATTTTAATAGCAAGAAATGGAACTATTGGTAATTGTTTTCTTGTAAATTGTAAATTTTATCCAAGTGATCATATATTTATAATTAAAAATAATATTGAATTAATTAATAATATTAAAGTATTATATTATTTAATATTATTAAATACTAAATATTTAATTGATAAATCTAATGGTAGTGTTATAAAAGGAATAAATAAATCAAATTTAGAAAAATTAAAGATTAAAATTCCAAAAAACAAATCATTAATTAGTGCTTTAGAACCTTTATTTAATGAAGTTGATGAATTAGAAGAATTAATTGAAAATGATGAAAAATTATTCAAGGAATATTTAGAAGAATTGGCAAAAGATGCTATTATTTCAAATGATGCTCCTAAAATAACTAATTATGAAATTGATGAGGTTGAAGAAGTAGATGAAAAACAATCAATAGAAAAAGAATTATCAGAAATGACAATTCAAGAACTCAAAAATAAATGTAAAGAACTTAATATTAAAGGATATAGCAAATTGAAAAAAGAAGAATTAATTGATGCTATACAGAAAAATTAATTATCGTCTTCTTTTAAATAGTCCTAATTCATTATAAATATTTGAAAAATTTATATAAAGGTCTTCTGGTATTTCTGGTAATTCTTCGTTTTCTTTTTGTTTTTTATAATAATCTTCAACAGATGTTATTTTAAGTTCTGTGCATCTTTTTATCCAATCTTCTTTTGTTTTTATAATATTATCTGTATTTATTGATAAGAATTCATACCAAGATTTCCACAATCCATATTTATCAAAATATGATTTTGGATCTTCCATAAAATTAGGATGAATACTTTTAAGATTATAATAATCATCTTTTGATTTATAATTAAATTCTTTATTTAACTTAATCATATCATTGTATTCATCTTTTTCTTTATAAAATAATCTTGATCTTAATTTAAATTTGATTTTCATTAATTCCCCTGCATCTTCAATTAAATCAAAATTATTTATATTTTTTGAGATTATAGGATTTATTGAAACTTCTTTTTTATGAATTTCTTTAAAATTTAATAATTTTATTCTTTGTTTAATTCCTTCATCTGATAATCCAATATCAGTGATAACTCTTTTAATTTTCATATTAAAATCATCTTCAACATCAATATAAGGTATCATAATTGTAGCAATTTTATTTGGATTTTCTTTGTCTAATCTATTTGGTCTTAATGCATATTGAATTATTCTAATTTCACTTGTCATAGTTTCAGCAATACAAACTGAATTTAATTTGGGTAAATTGAAACCTTCCCCAAATAAATAAACACAATTTATAATAGAATATGGACTTTTTATAAATTCTTTAAGTTCATTAGTAATATTAGAGCAGTTTTTAGAATGTAATGATTTATTATAAATATTGTCAGCAGTTATTCCATTAATCATATTTTTAGAAACAATAATATCAATATATTTTTTAATAATATTAGCACTTTCTATAGTATTAGTATAAATTAATGTATGACTTACTTTCATTTCATTCTTTTCAAACATTTTAAGAACCATATATGCAGACATAAATAAATTTATATGATTTTCATCTATTTCTAATTTTTTTATTATAATTAATAAATCATCTTTTGTATTTCTGATTAAACATAAATTATAATCTGTAATTTTATTATTTTCAATAGCCCATTTAACGGACTTTTCATCAATCAATTCTCCAAACTGATTTATATTATCCATTGAATATATTTGATTAGATGCATTATTTACAATTTTTTCTGTTGCAGTCATAAATAATGTTTTTTTAGATACTATTTTATGAAATTCAACAAATTTTGCAGTTTCACTATCATCATTTGAACCAATTAAATGATGTGCTTCATCTCCAATTTTAAAATCAAATTCAATTGATTTCAATTTATAGCAGGAATGATAAGTAGTTATAATAAATATAATTTCATCTGTTTTTTTGATATAATTTTTAATATAAGTTACATTATTATCAAGATAAATAACAATAGACTTATCTATAATTTTTTCAATTTCTTTTCCAAATTGTTCTTTTAATTGTATAGAAGGAACACCAATTAAATTTAATTTAAATCCCAGTTTTTTGATTATAAATATTGCTGTAATTGTTTTTCCCAATCCACAAGAATGGATTAATTTTCCTATATTATTTTTATTATAGAATTTTTCAATATTGATTAATATTTGTTCTTGATAATCAAATGGTATTATTTCATTTTTATTATCATTAACATCATCATTAACATCATTAATATCATAATTATTTTTGTTTTGATGATTGGTTATTTGAGAATTATAATAATGGATAATAGAATTTATATTTTTGACTTCATTAATATCTAATTGTTTAATAATAACTCCAATTGATTTAAAATCTTCTAATAAGATTTTTATAAATAAGTCTATTCCAGATTTATAAATGAATTCTTCACCAGCATTGCAATCATTATCAACTAAATATTTTTTGATTAAAATAAGATTTGGAATATCTTTTAATTTTTCAATATTTTTTCTTAATAAAATACTAAAGATTTTATCAATTGATTTATAATTAAATTTTTTAAAATAAATAGGTTCTAATTTTATTATTTCAAATATATAAGCATAATTAAATTTATATGATGAACTTTCTTTAAAATCGTTAAGTCTTTTATATAAATCTTGAGTTACACCATATTTATATTTATCTTCATAATCCCAATCTTTATTGGTTTTAACATAAATAAATTTTTTATTTAATATAAACATTAATCTTTTTCATTATAACAATAATCATATTTTTTAAATTCATTTAAAGACACTTTCAAAATATCCTTAAATATTAAAAAAATGATTTTTGGATTTTGAAAATTTAAATATAAAAAAAGCAATGTTTAATTACACGCAATTCGATTTCACAACTCAAGTGAATAAATCAAAGGTTCTTAAAATAATTTTGAATGCAATTATTATAATTTCTATTTTGATTGTATTGTTCTTGAATATTAATACAAAAGATGATGTTAAGATCATATCCACAAATTCACGAAGAATTATCAATACTTTAAACAATTACACAGAAACAATGAGTGATTTCATGGTTTCTAATTTAGAGGAAACTATTAAAGATAATAGAAACGATGAATTGAATGAACTTAAAAATATTAGATTGTCTATTGATTATTTCAAGCAAAACAAGGAAATAGAGAAGAAAGAACAAAAAGATATTCAAATGAAACAAGAAAAACTTAAACTTCAGGAAGAAGAAAAAGAGAAAAAAGAAATGAAGAAAGAGAAAGCAATGCAATTAATCAAATCTTATATTCCAAATTATGATAATCTTATCAATTTGAAATCATCCCATTTAGAAGCAAATGGATATTCAAATGATTTCAATTGTTTAAAAAGAATTATTAGGATTAATAATGAAGAGTTGTTTAATAATTTGATCAATATTGATTATGATAAATCAGAAGTATCATTTAATTATTTAGACAAAAATGAAGACTATTATAAGAATAGGGATAACATTATAAAAACTCATTTATATTCTGACTATGATGAAAACAATAATTATTATGATTATTCACATTATATTTATAGAAATTATAAAGAAAATATAATCAAAAACCCAATCTATGAAATCATTAAAAACAATCTAGAAATTGATTATACTTATACTGAACCAAATTTAACAGAAGAATATAATAATAAATCTAAATATTTTCAACAAAGCTTAAATGAATTTTCTTCAATTTTTAATAATGATAAGAATATTTATAATTATAGTATTTATAAATATAATTATACTTATTATAAATATTATGAAAAAACTGAAAATGATGTAAATTATTTATATTACAAATATTCTAATATAGGAATTTTTGATAATTCGTATTATAATTATGATTATTTTATAGAATATTTATTTGATAATAAAATAATAATAAATAATCCAAATCCAATTAATATTTATAATAAACATCCATATAAATTTATGTGTAATATTCCTTCAAAAACTATTAATAATAGTCCTTCAATTAAAAGAACTTATTTATATGGCAAATCATCTTTATTATATTATTGCTATTATTCGTATGATTGTGATAAATATGGTGGTTATGGTATTAATAAAAATAATAGTGAAGAAATATTAAATTATATATATGATATAGATTACTATTATAATAATAATATTATAAAAGTAATTAATCCTGGCTATAATAGATTTGAATATTATTATTCATCAAAATATTTTTATGAATTAGATAAAAATAAAGGAACTAGAATGGTAAAACATAATTTAACAAATAATTTACCAGAATATATATTAAATAATAGATTTAGTATACAAATAGAAAATAATTATTTTATTGAAAAAGTGTTTATTGATTTTCCTATGATATCTATTTATGATGAATATGATTATATAAAATTGTTGATATCTGGAATGGCTGATATTTATAATATTCCCATTATTCCACCTATCAAATTCATTTAAAGACACTCCCAAAATATCCTTAAGTCTTTTTTGGATATAAAAAATAGACAATGATATGAATTAAATCAAATGGTATCATTTATTTCATTATCAAAATTTTTGTTATTTATAAATATTGCTTCTGCATTTATAATGCCACTACCATCAGTATCTCATATAAATAAATTGCCAGTTAAAGTAAATTGCTATCGCAATAACAATAACATTAAAATGAAACTTGATAATAATGTAAAGGTAGGTATTGATATTATTGGTATTACTACATATTCATATTTATTGTCAAAATGTTTGAATATATATTATCCACAGTCATTTATATATTCATTTATATTATATAATCTTACATTATTTTTAATATCAAAGCTTAAAGACGACACACCAGAATAATGTTTGGATATAAAAAATAGATAATGATATGAATTAAATCAAATGGTATCATTTATTTCATTATCAAAATTTCTATTATTTATAAATATTGCTTCTGCATTTATAATGCCAATGCCAACAGCATCTAATATAAATAAATTGCCAGTTAAAGTAAATCGCTATAACAATAACAATCTTATAAAAATGAAACTTGATAAAAATGTAGAAAAAAATATTAATATGATTGCTAATATTATTATTACTAATAGTTTATATTCATATGTATTATCAATTTATTGGAATATATATTATACACAAGCATTTATATATTCATCAATAATATATATTGGTGTATTGTTTTTTTATACCATTACATTGGGTTTAATATCCAAATTTAAAAAATAATCTTTTTATTTTTCTTTCATATTGATCAAACAATTTCGAATGGCTGTTTTAATATCTGGAATATCTGGATATAATGCAATTATCTTATTTGTATCCATATGATTATTTGATCTTTTTGATTTTAGGATTTTATTTTGTTCTTCAATTGTGAAATTTTCCCATGTAAATGAAGGATCAACAATCTCTTTATACATTTCTAAAATTTCGTTATGTGATATTATCCCAGGATTGACAAGATTAAAAGTTCCCGTTTTTTTATTCTTGATCATATCTAAAATAGCAGGGAAAAAACAATCCAATACTGTCATACTGTTAGGAACTGAACAGATTTTATTATAATTTAAAATCTTTGTAATAAAATTTCTAGAATGATTATAATTAACGATTGGCATTCTTATTCTCAAATTTAGAGCATTTGCATTTAATTTTATTAATCGATCTGTAAAACCTTTAACAATTGAATAAGATGAACCATAAAAATCAGCATTGTCATTTTCATCATAAATATAATGATTAGCATTATTTGTATCATTGTTAAAAATACATCCAGTTCCAAGATAAGTATAATGAATATTGTGTTTTTGAGCTAACATAGATAAGACAACTGGAGCAAATAAATTATCTTTAATATTATCTACCAATTTTCCATCTTGCTCTAAATAATCAATAGTATTGCAATTATCCCCATAAGTTCTTCCAATAAAACTGATAATATGAGATGGAGAATGTAATAAGATAATGTCATTAACGAGAGCTTCATTATCAGCCCTCGCATTTGTTTCTATGAAGTTGATACCATTGGATTTTAAATAGTTAATAAACATAGATCCAATCCAACCTCTAGAACCAAATATTAACAACTTCATTATAACACTAATTCTCCAATTAAAGTTTAAATAAAGATTATAAAAAAATGACTTAAAGACATTACCAAATTATCTTTAAATAAAGATGATAGATTTTAAGGAACATTTAATAAAAGCATTTGAGGATGCTGAAAATAATAAATCAAAGATTGATGATAATGTTATTAATATGGTTGGAATGTCTGGGATAAAATCAAGACATCTTTATAATAACATTGCCAATTTTGATGATTGTCGATATTTAGAGATAGGCTCTTATAAAGGAAGCACAGCTTGCGCGGCTCTGTGTAATAATAAAATAAAATTATTTTTTTGTATTGATAATTGGTGTGAATTTGGAAATAATAAAGATGAATTTTTAAATAATATCTATAATTATTTACATAACAATAATGCATATTATTTAGAAAATGATTGTTTCACATATGATTTAACAAATTTTAAAGTAAAATTGAATGTTTATTTGTATGATGGCAACAGTTCTTATAAAAGTTTATATAAAGCACTTGAATATTATTACGATGTTTTAGAAAATACATTCATATACATTGTCAATGATTGGAGAACTGATGATATTAAAAATGGAACATTAAATGCCATCAAAGATTTAAATCTAAAAATTATTCATAAAATTGAAATTGTTTCAAATAAAAATAAAACTGAATATCATAATGGTTTATTCGTAGCCGTTTTACAAAAATAAAAAATGACTTAAAGACATTCCCAAATTATCTTTAAATATAATCAATGGACTTAAAAGAACATTTAATAAGGTCTATTGAAGATGCTGAAAATAATATTTCTAAAATTGATAATTATATTATTGAAATAAGCAGAGATGAAGAAATAAAATCAAAACATCTTTATAATAACATTGCCAGTTTTTATGATGCTCGATATTTAGAAATAGGATGTCATAATGCAAATACTGCGGCATTATGCGATAATAATATGAGGCTTTATGTTTGTGTAAATAATTGGTCAGAATTTAAAAAGAATAAAGATGAATTTTTATATAATTTTTATGCCTATAAAGAAAATAATAATGCTTATTTTATAGATAAAGATTGTTTTAAATTAGATAAAACAATTTTCAAAAATAAATTTAATATTTATCATCTAAACAATTCTAATGAATGTTGTTATAAAAAATTTGAATATTATTATGATTTTTTAGATGACACATTTATATTAATTGCTGATTGTTCAAACTTGAAAATAATAAGAGCTATTCATTATTTAAATCTGAAAATTATTCATGAAATTAGATTAACAGAAATGAACGGATTATTTCTAGCCGTTTTACAAAAATAAGAATTTTTTAATAAAATTGACGATACTTATAAAAACATGAAATTGTAAATTCATTTGGAAATGAATATTTATCAAATAACATATATATTTTTTTAATATAATCGTTATGCTCTTTGAACATAATCATATACTTTAAATTAGTTGTATTGTTGTCATAATTATTAAGATTATTCAATTTTGCATTTAAAAAATAATTCATAAAAACTTTAGCATCAATATTATTAGCAATAGTTATAAATAGTCTTGTTTTATTTTCTTCTAATGGCAAGAAGTTTATTGTATAATTAATTTTATTATTAATGGATCCTTTCAAATAATAAGGATATTTATAATAAAATCGATGTTCAGCATTAAACAACTTCTCATAAAATAGAAACTTATTTTTCCTGGCTCTTGCTTTAATCTTATTATTACTATGAACAAATTCTAAAATTACATTTAACAGATTTACATTAATATCAATATGATGAATATCAAGTTTTTTTTCTTCTTTCTTAAAATTGGAAATTGGATTTCTTGTATAGCTCTTAAAACTCCACCAAAGCATCCCATTTTTAGAAACAACCTTTCCTAATGCATCAGTTTGATTATATCCAGTCAAATGATTTGAACAATGCAAACAACCATTATTAATAATAGCATTGTCCAATTTTGCCCCCAGATGTTTGCAAATATTCAAAGTTGCAATTGGATCATTCTTATCATACCATAAAACCATCGGCAATTTTCCAATATTAAATACAAATGGCTTACTTCTGTCAATTTGATTTTCAATTCCTATTGGATGCCATTCTCGCACAAATTGAGGAAGAATAAATCCTTGGATAGTTGATAGAAAAAATAGTAGAATGACTGTAATCATTAAAAAGATATATAAAATAAATCTTTATATCAATTATTAGATTTAAAAGCGGATGTATATGGATTATTTAAATGAATTGCCATCCCATAAGAGAATTATAATTATTGGAGATATGCATGGAGATGTTAGAAGATTTAAAAATATTCTTGTTCATGCTAATATTATCAATAATAATCTTGAATGGATCGCAGAACCTCCTGAAACTATTATTGTTCAATTAGGTGATCAAATTGACAGCTTAAATCGAACAACAAATGAGAATTGGGAGAAATTGAAAGATTATGAGATGATCTATTTCACAGAAAATTTAAATATGATTGCCAGAGGCAAAGGTGGTTATTGTATTTCTTTAATAGGCAATCACGAACTTATGAATATTATCGGCGATTTCTCCTATGTTTCTGAAAATAGCAGTTCTGATTTAAGAGCTAATTTATTTAAACCGAAAGGGTCGTTGGCAATGATATTAGCGAAGAGACCATTAGTTTTTAAAATAGGAGACTTGCTATTTTGTCATGCTCGTTTTAATATCCATCATCTCAATCTTCTGAAAAAATATAATAAAGATTTGAAATATATTAATCAAATCTGGAAAAATTATTTAGAAAATGAAAAAATAAATATTAATGATAAAGAAATTGTTGATAATATTATTATTGGCGGTTCCGGTATTTTATGGAATAGAATTGAAAATAATAAAGAAGAAACAGAAGCTTTATTTAAAGAACTTGGATTAACTTATATGTTTGTTGGTCATACTTGTTCAGAAAAAATTATTATAAAAGATAATCAAATCTGGTATTGCGATACTGGTATTTCACGAGCATTCGGAAAAAAAAATTATCAATATTTAGATATCATAGATAATCAAATCAATATTCAAACTATCAAAGAAGAACAACAACAATTATCTTAATCATCGTCATCATCATTAATAAATGCGCATTTCCCCCCATTTTCTGGCTGTTCTTCTTCACTCACAACCAATTCTTCATCAATATAAGTATTGATCTTATAGCCATTATTTTTATAATAATTAATTCTTTTATTTCCTTTAAATTTGAATAAAGAAAAATTATCATAAATATCAATACACAATGGAATATATTTTCTTTCTGTTTTTTTTTCTCTCAATATTCTCCCCACAGATTGTTGAATATCTCCAATTGGACTGGCTAAAATAACTGTATTTAAAGTAGGAATATTTAATCCTTCGCTACTCATTTGATAAGTTGCTAAAATGATTTGCTTTGTTGCTGAAATGTCTAAATCACTCATTTTCATTCCTCCAATGTAATAACCATAAGATGCTATCTCTTCGTTTTTAATGAAATGTTCCAAATCCTTCAATTGGTTCTTTCTTTCTGATAAAATCAAAATCTTTCTTTCTGGTTCTTTCTCCAAAACATCTTTCAATAATTTTATAATAAATTTAGTTCTTGGCATAAAACTGCAAATATTATTAACCATGCTTACCATGTTTGGGCTTCCATTATACATCATCTTCACATAACTATAATCCAAATCATAGACAAAATATTTATGAAGATTAACAATCATATTACAATCGTCATTATCAATTTTAATCTTATAAACAGATTTTCCCAAATACCATTCAAAAACCTTTCTTAATCCATCTTTTCTATTCAAAGTCGCTGATAATCCTAAAGTAACGCGAATATTCATTTTTCTAAATGCTTTTGAAAATACTTCAGATGCAATATGATGACATTCGTCAATAATAACCAATCCAAATTCATTAAAAATCTTATTGTCATAATCTCGCAATGCCAATGATTGCAAAGTTGCAATAACAATATCTTTATCATCAACATCAACTTTACTCTGCTTAATCTTTCCAATTCTCGCAGAAGGAACAAATAATTTAATACTATTAATAAATTGTTCATTCAAGAAATCTTTGTGAGAAATAAATAATGTTTTCTTTTTAAAATAACAGGCAACATAAATTGCCATAATTGTTTTTCCAAATCCGCAAGGAACGCTTATAATTCCTCCAAGCTTCTTTTTATTAATAACACTATCGATATAAGCGTCAATTGGAGCTTGTTGAATATCTCTTAGCTTACCATTAAAAATGAGGTTGGGACAATCTACGCCAAAACTGAGATTATCTTTTAATGGAAATCCAAATTTTTCAATTCCATAACATTTAGGAACATATAATTTTGTATCACTTTCAAGATAAATAGGATATTCCTTAACAGCTGCAGCAAAAGAATTATTAAAAGATTTTGGAGAAATTAAAAGTTCTGCTTTGATCTTGTCAATTGTTTCTTTATTTTCTTCTGTTTTATGGATGGCATATCCTCGATTTGTCAGTGAAGTTACAATACTCATATTTTTTCAACATAATTCATTATTAATTTATTTTTTATATGTAATTTATAAATAGATGTTAAAAGATATAATAAGAGGATTATTAGTTGTAATTTTAATTTTTGTGATTTTAGTTGATTTTGATTTACCCATAATTATAAGCACCCCAATTAATCAATTATTCATTGCACTTGTTATATTATTTTTAATTTTAACTGTGGATGAGATTATAGGATTTTTAACTGGATTAATATTTTTAATTATCTATTTTAAATATTATCAACGCAAATTAATTAAACAACCATCAAAAGCACCAGAACAAAAAACCGAAGCTTTTTCATCTCCAATGGGACTTTCATTTGACACCATTTCACATTTTACATCTTCCCCAGCTCCATATACTACCGCTCAACCTGAACAATCAACCATGGATTCAATATTTAAATTTTTTTCTGGAGATACCAAACCAAAAGAATATTCAATATTACCCGAAATTCCAGATCATTATGTTGAAGAAAATAAAAATGATAATAGCAAACTCGTTCCATATATTTCAAACGACTTATTAAAGGCAGCTCAAACTAATGTTTATGATGAAAAAAGCTATAATACTGAAATTAAACAAGATAAAAATGCTTATGGCATTCAGGGATTAAATTCCGACAATACTCATTTCGAAGCTTTTGACAATTCTTGCAGCAAAAGTTATACGCATTTATAAAAGATGAGTAAATATAAAATTATAAATATTAATATCAATTTAATAAAATAATTATAATTATCTAAAAGTAATGATATATTTTCAGGAACTTTGCTTAAGATAGTTGAATAAATATAAGGGTTCGTAACTAATGCCACAATTATGCAAATAATAAAAACCTTAACTACAATTTCATTATCAATATAAAAATCTTGTTTCTTTGATACTTTTGCTTGTTGTGGTGGAGGTTGTTGAAATTGTTGCGGATCTTGTTGTAGTTGTTGCTGAGGTTGTTGAGGTTGGTGTTGAGGCTGGTGTTGAGGTTGTTGCTGATCATAATTAATTTGATAATTATTGCCAGAAGTCATTGCAAGTTCTTTTTCAAATTCGCTTAATACATCTCGAACTATCGGATCATCATTCATATCATCAGTCATTGCCGCCCCGCCATTTTGTTTTGCTGGTATTTTATCAATAGAAGTGATCATAATATTATTACTCGGTTTGCCGATTGTTGCCATCTGCTTTTATATTATTATAATTTATATATATAATAATCATTCTTACGCAAATATTTTATCCATCATTGAAGGAAGCTGAATTTGATTAGATGGTTTATAAGTTCCGTCGTTGTTATAAAGAGCGTCTTTATTACATTTTGCCGCAACTTTCTTATAGCGATAACAAGTATCATTTAATTTGAAAATATTATTTTGAATTTCTTCGTCATTTGGTGCAACA
>Ga0315907_10000806_pt1 | contig 43483 bp, 62 predicted proteins | sample LakEriMetagenome_3_FD_203525 | JGI IMG/M metagenome (GOLD analysis project Ga0315907, IMG submission 203525) | Freshwater fungal communities from buoy surface, Lake Erie, Ohio, United States - Buoy 12 MA123 | ecosystem: Environmental > Aquatic > Freshwater > Lake > Lake biofilm | place: USA...
GTTTAAAAGTATAAAATAACATTAAAAAATTTAAAAAATGTCAGTATTATCTACACCAGGCTTTGATTTGCAGCCTTCAGCAGAGAGAAAAACTCTTGCGTCAAATTACATCACAAACTTTGACTTCTTGAATCAGTATCTTCCAGATACTTACGAGAAAGAGTTTGAAAGATATGGTAACCGTTCAGTTGCGTCTTTCTTAAGAGCAGTTGGAGCTGAGATGCCATCTATCTCTGACCTTATTAAATGGGCAGAACAAGGTCGTTTACACACTAAATATGTTAACTGTGTATCTGATTCTGGAGCTACATTAGATACAGCTACTATTACAGTGAATGATACATTAGTACCAGGTAACGGTGGAATTGCATTTAGAATTGGTCAGACTGTTTTCTTGTCAGACAACAACGAGGCTTCAAAATCTAACAAGGCTATTATCACTGACGTTGACTACGCTGCTGGAACTTTTGACGTAGCTTACTACGAGGCTGGTGGTCAAACATTTGGTACTTCTGATACAGTAACTGCATTCGTTTATGGTTCAGAGTTTAGAAAAGGAACTGAAGGAATGGTTGAGTCTTTAGAGGCTGATGACTTGATCTTAGAGAACAGCCCAATCATCATCAAAGATAAGTACGCAGTATCTGGTTCAGATATGGCTCAAATCGGATGGGTTGAGGTTACTTCTGAGAACGGAGCTACAGGTTACTTATGGTACATCAAATCAGAGCACGAAACTCGTTTGAGATTTGAGGATTACTTAGAGTTAGCTATGATCGAAGCTGTGCCTGCTGAGTCTGGTTCAGGAGCTGCTAACCAATCTGCTGTTGGTAACAAAGGTTCTGAAGGTTTATTCTACTCAGTTTCTCAAAGAGGAAACGTATGGGGTGGTGGTAACCCAACTACATTGTCTGACTTCGATACTATTATCCAACGTCTTGACAAGCAAGGTGCTATCCAAGAGAATGTGTTATTCGTTAACCGTCAGTTCTCTTTCGATATCGATGATATGTTAGCTGCTCAAAACTCTTACGGAGCTGGTGGTACATCTTACGGTTTATTCGATAACGATAAGGATATGGCTTTGAACTTAGGGTTTACAGGATTCAGAAGAGGTTACGACTTCTACAAAACTGACTGGAAATACTTAAACGATGCTGCTACACGTGGTGGAGTAGTTGGTGGTGCTATCAATGGTGTGTTAGTTCCTGCTGGATCTACAACTGTTTACGACCAAGTATTAGGTAAAAACGCTAAGAGACCATTCTTACACGTACGTTACAGAGCTTCTGAAACTGAAGATCGTCGTTACAAAACTTGGATTACTGGTTCTGCTGGTGGTGCTTCTAACTCTAGCTTAGATGCTATGGAGGTACACTTCTTATCAGAGAGAGCTTTATGTACTTTAGGTGCTAACAACTTCTTCTTATTCGAAGCTAATAGTTAATAATAAATGAATACCCAACAGGGAGATGAGATACTCTCCCTGTTATTTTTTTAACAAATTAAATTATATCAAATGAGTAAAGAAACTGCATTAGTAGATAGAATCTACGTATTAAAAAAAAGAAACACTCCGTTGTCATATATGTTGACATCGAAGAACACTTCAAGAAGTCCGTTATACTACTTTGACGGAAAATCAAACAGACCACTTAGATATGCAAGAAACCAGAAGACACCTTTCGAGGATGAGCAGGATGGTTCTGCTATTTTAGAGCCTATTGTATTTGTTGACGGATCATTAACCGTGTCTAAAACAAATCCAGTACTACAAAAATTCTTAGAGTATCACCCAGGAAATGGAACAATATTTGAGGAAGTAAATACAGAGAAGGATGCGTCTGCACAGTTTGACAAGTTAACTACAGAGTTGGATGCACAGTTGGCAGCAAGAGACCTTACGGTTGATATGCTTGAGGCTGTCGCTAGAGTTGTATTGGGAGGTAAGATTGACAAGATGTCAACTGCTGAGCTTAAGAGAGACGTGCTTGTTTACGCAAGATCGTACCCTCAGAAGTTTATGGAGTTGCTTAACGATCCAATGTTACAGTTACAGAACACCTGCGCTAAGTTATTTGATCAGGACGTGTTGAGGCTTAAAAATAAAGGTAGAGATGTATACTTCAACCTTGAGACAAACAAGAAGAAGTTGTTAACAGTTCCTTACGGTGAGAATCATTTATTCATCTTGGCATCACACCTGAAGTCAGATGATGGAATTGAGACACTTAGACTGCTTGAGAGCCATTTAGATTAGTATTTTTTTTAGTATCTTTGCAAGGATTATTAATCATAAACAAAAGATAAAAATGGAAAAATTTTTAAGTATCCCTGTAACTAACGAGCAATTTCAAATTGTATCTGCTACAGACATTAAACTTATCGAGCAAGCATCTACTACTACTGTTACCATCACTTACGGTGGAGGTAAAGTTGTTACTATCACTCACGCTACTGCTGGTGCTGGTGTTGAAACAGAGAGAGACGCTATTGAGGCGGCTGTTGTTGCAGCATTAAGCGAGGGATGGACAAAGGTAACTTACGATGTTACATTATTACCATTCGCTGTTTCTGGAATAGCTATTGCGTAATTGTTTTTGTTCTTAAGGAAAGCTAAAGGCACTCTAATCAGAGTGCTTTTTTTTATTATCTTTGTAAAAAGTTTTTAATATGATAAACTCAGTTAGAAATACAGTTCTATCTGTTATAAATAAGAATAACTACGGCTATATTACACCTGCTGATTTCAACTTATTTGCCAAGCAGGCGCAGATGGAAATATACGAGGAGTACTACTCTTCCTATAACAAAACCATCAATATGGAGAATGCTCGTATGTCAGGAACAGGATATGCTGATATTGAGCAGCCAATAGCCGAGACTCTTGAGTCATTCTTAGTTACAGCAAACCTTACAAACATACAGGATAACGAGTGGAGTGTACCAACTATTGGTACCACAGGGACTGAGGCATATATGATACTTAGGGTTGACTGCCTTAACAGTTCAGGAAGTAGAATAGCCACAGCTGACAAGGTGTCTAGCGATAAGGTAATGATGCTTTCAGACTCAAACCTTACAGGACCGTCACTTCTATACCCTTGCTACACGTACGAGAGCGACAATTTAAACGCTTCATTTTTAAGGCTGTATCCTGATACTATAAATGATACGAATGGTTATGATATAAGATGTACCTACTTTAGCTATCCTAAGGATCCTAAGTGGACATACATTACAATTTCAAATGGTGAGCCGATGTTTGATCAATCTCAACCAGATTATCAAGACTTTCAACTTCCTGCAGAGGATGAGTATAAACTAGCTATGAAGATACTACAGTACGCTGGAATATCAATAAGAGAGCAAGAGGTTGCTGCTTACGCATTAGGTCAAGAACAACACGAACAACCAACATTTAGTCAACAACAATAATTATGGCATACTTAACTGGCTATCAATACTATGAGAACGCTGGAAACTCTCCAGAGAATGAAAACTGGGGAACGTACCAGTATGTATCACTAAAGGATATAGTTAACAACTTTATGTTGATGTATGTAGGTAACAATAAGCTTGTTAATAACGTTGACAAGTACGAGATCTTGTTTCACGCAAAGAGAGGTATTCAGGAGTTGAACTACGATGCCTTGAAAGAGATTAAGATCGTGGAGCTTAGTATATGTGACGACCTTAAGTTGGTTCTGCCACCAGACTACGTGAACTATGTTAGAATATCATTGTACAAGGACGGTGTTTTAAGACCACTGACTGAGAACATTCAGACAAACTATAGTAATTCATACCTACAGGATAACAGCTGTAGAGTATTGTTCGATCAGGACGGCAACGTGTTGGAGGGAACATCTATATTAGACTACGACAGGATACATAAGTTAAACAAGAGCATTTACTTAGGTGACGGTGATTTTAACGGTATGGAAGGATACAACCTTGACGGTAAGTGGTACTTCAACCACACTATAGGTGCAAGGTTTGGTCTGAACACAGAGACTGCAAACGTAAACCCTACGTACAGAATAGACAAGAAGTCGGGCGTTATAAACTTTGGATCAGGTATGGCTGGTCAGCTTTGCATACTTGAGTATGTTACTGACGGTATGGAGGGAGGAGACGACTCTGAGGTTACGGTAAACAAGATGGCTGAGGAGTTCTTATACGCATACATTAAGTACAACGTGCTTACAAATAAGTACGGAGTTCAGGAGTATGTTGTGAATAGAGCTAAGAAAGAGAAGACAGCCCTTCTAAGAAACGCAAAGATAAGATTGAGTAACATACACCCTGGAAGATTATTGATGAATATGAGGGGCAAAGATAAGTGGATTAAATAAGTATGGATTTAAATACTACGTTCCTTAAGGGTAGAATGAATAAGTCGCTTGACGAGAGAGTTCTTCCAGATGGAGAATATATTGACGCGTTAAATATAAGGATAGGTTCCACTGAAAACAATAGCGTTGGTGCTATTGAGAACTCGTTAGGTAATACTAAGATAACGACTATTCTTTACGATGGAGATCCTTTATCTACTAATGCAAGGTGTATTGGTGCGTATGAGGATAGCCAGCACGAGACAATATACTGGTTCGTAACAGATCCAGGTAATGTTGATATGATTCTATCGTACAACGAAAGAACAAGCACACTTATATATCACGTTATATCTACCACTGTACTAAACTTTGATACTCAGTATCTGGTAAATGGTATTGACTTAATTGACGATCTTTTATTCTGGACGGATAATCTTAACCCTCCAAGACGAATAAACACAAGGGGATCGTATGCATACCCTACAATGGGGGTAGATAATATTACAGAGGACGACATCTCTGTTATTGTTGCTCCGCCTTTAGAGTCTCCTATAGTTATTGCAAATCCATTATCTGGAGAGAAGAACTATATGACTGATAAGTTTATATCTTTCTCTTATAGATACAAGTACAAGGACGGAGAGTATAGTGCACTATCACAGTTCAGTGATATAGCGTTTGAGCCAAAGTCATTTTTTATTGACTATACATTTTATGGTAACGGAGCGATGCAGAATTTATATAATTCTGTAAATGTTTCGTTTAATACTGGAAACGAAAATGTTATACAGATTGACTTATGCTTTAAACTGTCTGACTCAAGTATTGTAAATATTATAGAGAGATATATAAAGGATGAGAATGGATGGGGAGATGATCAGATTCAATCTATTAATTTTGATAATAAAAAAATATATACAGCCCTTCCAAGTTCAGAACTTACAAGACTTTTTGATAACGTACCTCTAACAGCTAAGTCTCAGACCACTATGGGCAATAGGCTTATATATGGAAACTATGTGGACGGTTACGATATAGACACGGTTATTGACTATGATGTTGTTGGTGTTAGTGAGGACATAAATGTATCTGAAATAATAGTGTCTACGTTAGAAGGTGTTGAATATAACATAAACCCTTTAACTCCAGTAACATATTTAGGAAGTAAAATAAAATTAGATTTTACAGATGTAGATATTAAAGAAAACTCTATACTTAACATAGATTTTGCTATAATACATAAAGAATTTGGAGGAAGTGCTTTGTATGACGATACAGTAAATGATTGTCCTGCACCACAAAATAATTATAACTATAACTATTCTTTTAGCATACAAGAAGATTTTACAAATGCTTATCAGCTATCTGTAAATCCAGGATTTATAAATAGTATATATACAAGCATTGCTCTTCCTGGTTGTGATGGCTTCTCTGTTACAGATGATTTTAACTGCAATACAGCAACAAAGGATGTTGTATGCGATCCTATAAATGGGGGTTGGGATAAACTTGGTAGTGGTATAGATGCTATTGGTCAAGGATTTACAATAACATCTTCTCCAGCAGAGCCAAACTACATATATATTCAGTTCCCTGCAATTAAGTTTGAAGGGTATAATGACGATACAAGTACTTATGAGTATGCATATGAGTATTTTTCAGAGTCAAATACAATTGCCTCTATAACAAAAATAAATTCAAGAAGAAGCTTACATAGTAATAGAGATTTTGAGGTTGGTATTGTATATCAGGACGAGTACCTAAGAAGCTCTACTGCTTTAGTTTGTGATGGAAACACAGTATTCTTTCCAGCATCAGATTCAGATAAAAAAAACTATATAGTTTCAACAATAAATAACTTACCTCCATCTTGGGCAAAGAGATATAAGTTTGTAGTAAAGCCGTCTAAGTCTAAGTACGAGACAATTTATACAAGTTTATTTTTTCCTGATACTACGGGTTTTACTTGGTTTAAGTTAGAGGGAGAGAATATAAGTAAGGCAAGAGTTGGTGAAACTCTTATTGTAAAGATGGACACTGATGGCTATGTTGGTTCATTAGTTACTACAGAAGTTTTAGAGGTTAAGGCTCAGTCAAATAATTTTATAACAAACCCACCATCTACTGACAAGGTAATATACGAGCCAGCTGGTACGTATATGCGTCTCAAGGCATCAAACTTTCAGGCGGAATATAATCAAAATTCTTTTATAGAGGCAGAGGAATATAAACCACCTGCTTTTCTTACAAAATTCAGACATAGAGCAAGTATTTTGTTTGAAGAAAATCCAGAATTTAATAATTCATTACCTAATTCTCCAACAAACCGAAGATTTATACCATACGCAATTCCCGCTGGTAGTATTATAAATATAAGATGGAAAATAAATAGAAATAAAGCTGGATTAGATTCTGGGTGTGGTTCTTATAGTTATCTATATGAAAAAACAATAGTGGCTAACGCTAACTACGATAATTTCTATGAATTTGCTATAGCTCAAAATGTACAGTTAGATACTGGGATTCAAGGCGGAGGCGATGAATTAGCTGGTATTACAGTGACACAACAAATTAATGGATGGAATTTTTTTGCAAATCAGAACTTAGATGATCCTCCACAACCTCAATATCCACTATTAGAACCTGCTGAAACAGGATTAAACCTAGTTGGTTTTTGTAAGGTAGAGGAAGACGGAGAGTGGGATGGAAGTATGTATTTAGTAACAGCATCTGGAATACCAGCTTGTAGTGGTAAATCAGCTTACAACAACATAAGTGTGACGCTACAATTAGCTAATGGAACTATTGTATTTGAGACAGATGCTTTAGATGCTGACGGAGAGATTTTCTACGAAGGTAGCGATAGCTTTCCTATCACCAATGGATATCATATGAGTGGTGACGCAGATGCAGACCAAGACCAGACATCTTCATTACCAGCTATTGTGACGCTTAACTTCTTCGACTGCTTTAGCTTTGGTAATGGAGTTGAATCCTATAAGATAAATGATGCACTTACTGGTGATCCGTTCTACTTAGGTGAGCGTGTTACAGCTGTGGCTCAGGAGCAGTATAGAAAGGCTGACAGGTACGCGTCTATGACATACAGTGGGATATACAATGCAGAGACAAACATAAACAAACTAAACGAGTTCAATCTTTCTTTAGCAAACTTTAAGGACCTAGAGAAGTCTTTCGGACCTATCAATAAGTTATATGCAAGACGTACAGATGTTCTAGTTCTTCAAGAGGACAAGGTGTCATATGTTTTGGCTGGAAAGAACTTACTGTCTGACTCCGCTGGAGGTGGACAGATCGCATCTATACCAGAGGTACTTGGTACTCAGATAGCAAGGATTGAGGACTACGGAATTAGTAACAACCCTGAGAGCTTTGCAGTGTTTGGTGGTGAGGTTTACTTTACAGATATCAAGCGTAATTCAGTGTTAAACCTAAGAGGTGGATCAGCTCAGAGTGATGCGCTTAGTGTTGTATCTGATATGGGTATGAAGTACTGGTTCAGAGACGAGTTTAAGAACTCTCCAAACTACTTTAAGATAGGTGGTTATGATCCGTATATGGATGAGTACGTGCTTCACCTTACTGAGACAGCTATGCCTACAGAGCTAGATGTTTACGGGTGTGGTGTTACAATAGCTAAACAAAATGTGAATGGAGTGTACGAGTTTGATGTGGAGATAGGTGACGAGATAGGGGAGGTTACTGTAAGCCTTACGTTGTTTGACGGAGAGGTTGATATTACGGTTGAGTACGATGATGATATTATATGGGATGACAATTTAACAGATCCTGATGACTATACATTTGTATTTCAAAAGACAGCGGCTCTTCCTAACATTATCAGAGTTACTATAACTTCTACCGATGCGTCTTATTCTACAAGCACATCGTGCGTAAATATAGTTGATTATATAACCGTATACAGAGTTGTATATAACAACCCAGGATTAGAAGATCAGACCATACATAACAGCTATAAATGGAGTTTGTCAGGCTACAGCAGCCCAAGTTTAGGTGACTTTATAACTATGGAGGCGGACGGAGTATCTCTATACGCAAGTCAGTTTGGAGGACTGTCTCAAGGTATGATACCAGCAGATGGAAGTGATATAACACTTATTTCGAAAAAGATAGAGGGAGACACGTTTACATTTAATCCAGTCCTAAACTCGTTCAAGTATTTAGTATCTAACACACTATACACTGCTAATGATTTACTTCCTTTATTAAACACTATAACTCCAATAACTGGAGAGTATCGTGCGACTATAAATGATGTTGTGCTGTCAGGTTTTGACTACCTATACCTTGTGTGGGACTATAGAAGTATGTTAGAGATAGAGCTGTGCTATCACGAGAGCAATCCTTTCTCATTATGCTGTGGAGCGTGTTCTACTGGAAGCTATTACATAGACTCAGACTTGTTCGATACCGCTACAAGTATCTGGTTAGACGAGCTACAGACAGAGTTAGCTCCAGACGGATTATATTTACTTGACGGTACATACAGACAGCTTCTATCTGGAGTGCTTTTAGATCCCGTCCCTTGCCCTGGATGTGAGGTTCAGAGCAAGTGTTTTGAAGGTGTTTGGGAGGAAGGCGATATATTACACCCAGACGGAGGTAGCATAACCTATGTGAATGCAGACGCGTATACCATAACACAAGATCTTATATGGTTAGGAGACCTTGTTGTTATAGAGTACCTAGAGATAATATCTGTCACTGGTGTTGTAGAGATTGATTGCGGAAGTATAGAGTTAACAGAAGGATTAAGAAGTGATGGGTTTGTGAGTAGTGATATATGTGGAGAGGCTTTAGAAAATACTGTATTTATATACGGAAACGTAGGATGTGTTATAGAGAATGAAAATATAGCGTGCAACAGTAACAATATACTAGATCCTTTTGAGGGTAATAATGAGTACTATACTATGTACTTACTTTTATGCGACACATCTTCTTACACTTATGTTTGTCAGATAGATAATGATGGATTAATAACAGTAATAGAAAATTGCCCCGCACCACCACCATAATAAAATATGAAGTACACACTAACATACAACAAGAACGTAGAGGGATGGACATCATTCTTTTCATACCACCCAGAGATGATGGTAGGTATGAACGGAGCGTTCTATTCCTTTAAGGGAGGTGAGCTGTACAAGCACAACACCAATGTAAACAGGAACACGTTCTACCAGGACTGGTGGGATAGGGTTGATTTTCCAATAGTTCCTTCACCAAATGCGTTTGAACCATCTAAGGTAACGTCTGTGTTTAATAAGGAGCCTCTGACTATCAAGAACTTCAAGACTATTGCCACCTATGGGAATAGCCCCTGGAGCTGCTCTGTCATAACAGACCTCTCTACTGGAGAGATAGACTCAAGTTACTTTGTAGAGAAGGAGGGGAACTGGTTCGCATATATCCGTAGCCTATCAGGCGATGATAACTTAAAACTTAGATCTGCTCAGGGTGTAGGATCGGTAGACACTGTGGATGATCCAGGGACTGCTACTACCGTCTTAAACTTCACGTTTAACATAGGAACAATAGTAAGTATTGGCGACTTGGCGTACAGAAATGATGCTGGAACTATAGAGTTTATAGGTGCTATTACAGCATTTACGAACACGTCTATAACAATAAATAACACGCCTCCTTTAGCTAACGCAGTGAGTAACGGAGACTACATACTGTACATAAAGAACAGCGTGGCTGAATCTTACGGTGCACGTGGATACTATATGCAGTACGAGCTGGAGAATGGATCGAAAGATAGAGTTGAACTATTCTCAGTTAAATCAAACGTATTTAAAAGTTATCCTTAAAATTATTATCTTTGCATAATGCATCAGTGTAGATTAGAAAATAAAGTTGATTTTTATAATACATTATGTATGTGGTGGGATGAATGGAATTTTCCACACGTGTCATACACATCGCTACCTGATAGAATGTTTGTGGTTAGTATGGACGGTATAGATTTATATGCTATACCAGTATATGTAGGGGACTCAGATATTTGCTTAATGGGGTTTGTTACAGGTAATAAAAAAAGTACAAAGGAATTAAGATCTGGAGCGTTAAATATTCTTAACAAGTATATTGAAGAGGTTATGAAGCGTGACGGATATAGAATAATTATGACAGTTACTGGCACTCCAGTTTTAAAAAAAATGTTTTCAGATGAAGACTACATAATGTCAGGAAAAGATTATAACGAATATATAAAAGTATTATAATATGTCAAAAGAAGCTGCGGCAGTTACATCGCCAAGTTCAAGTTTTACAGCTGCTGCTCTACCAAGCAGCATAGGATTTACTCCTGACGCAGCAGGTACTGCTCAAGGATTATTAGGAGGTGCAGGAGATCTTACTGAAGGTGCAACAGGATTATCTAAAGCCCTTGGTTTTTTACCATTAGGTCTGTCAGGTGTTTCAACACTTTTATCTATGTCTGAGGCTGGAAAGGCTGCTGACGCACAGAGAGCTGCGAAAAGAGCTTCAGATAAAGCATTAATTGAAATGAAAAGACTACAGGAGCAGAATTTCTACGAGGCTCTAAGAGTGCCTACAGAGGCTTATGATAGACAGTTTAGAGAGAGTACTGCTGCTGGTTCAGAAGCAATAAATGCTTTAGCTCAGGATCAACGATCGTTAATTGGAGGTGCTCAAGGTGTTCAAGAGGCTACAATAGAAGGTCAAGCAAAGACTAGAGAGGCTCTAGCTGATAGACTATATAACTTAGATGTTATGAAGGCTCAAGCTGCTACACAGCAGGCGGATGACTTGTCTAAGATTGCTGCGGAAGAGGCTAAGGGAGCTCAGATCGCTGCTATGGCTGCCGAGAAGGCTAAGATAGGACAGCAACAAGCTATGCTACAGGGGGCAGGAGGGATTTTAACTCAGGGTGTTTCTCAGATAGGAACTTACGGAGGACTTGCTGGAATGGAAGATAAACTTCAAGGATTATTAGGAGGGACTTCATTTGCAAAACCATCCTCTCAATCTACTCAGGGGATAGATCCTAAGATGATTCAAGCATTTATGCAACTTATGAGCCAACAAAAAGTATAATCTATGTCAAATTATTATCAATATCAGAATCCAGCTGAAATAGGTGCAGCTCCAACGCTTGATTGGGGTACTGTAATCAGCAACGTAAACCAGAACCTAAAGGCTCAAGAACAGCAGCGTTACGAGAATAGAGAGGCTGACAAGAAGCTTACCAACGATATCCTTACAAAGGCTAACGAGATTACTGCTAGTAGTGATCCTAACTTAGGAGCTATTATGCAGAAGTCTGCTGATCTAATTAAATTTAATAATTTTGAAAGATATAAATTACTTAAAGAAGGAAAAATAGGTAGATCTGATTTTGCTATATTCGGTCAAAATACAAAATCAAGTATAGCTCAGTTAGATAGTTTTGTAAAAAATTGGAATCCAATATATACACAAGCGATTGATTTAAGAAAGAAAGGGCTTACAACAGACTTAGCAAACGCTGTACAAGATGTGGTAGGTGGGTTTCAAAATTTTAGAGATAAAAAGTTAATTCAAGGAAATGATGGTTTTCTTAATACGGCTTTGATAGATCCTAATACAGGTAAACCGTACGATAGCTCTTTAGGAATTATTACTACGCAGACTTTGGCTAATGTACAAAATTATACTGATTTAAGAATGAATCTTCAAGACGAGGCTAATAAGTATGCTAAGGATATGAAGCCTTTTATTACTGTATATATGAAAGATGGAGTAAGAACACTTGAAACTCCAAAGCAAGAAGACAATACAGACTATGCTAATTTTTTAGATAATGCGTTTAATGGAGTTGCTGTAAACAATAATAAAATTTCTGACATACTTACCACGTATGGAGATTATAAAACAGATTTGACTTTAACAGATTCAGATAATGCCTCTAAAAAAATTACAGCAAAACAAAGTAACGGAACTTTTATTGCTGATATCACTCCAGAGATGCGTGAAGAGGCTAAGAAAATATTTGAAAGACAGTTACTATCTCAAGTTAAATACGAAGAGACTCCAAGAGCTGAGTTTGCTCCTAGAGAACCTATAGAACCTAAAAAAACACCTCCGCCACCAGCTTTTGGAGAGGTTGCTTTTATTAATAAAACTTCATCAACTGGTAAAAAATATACTTCAGGAGTATCTCAATCTGTTGGTAATGTATCATTTTCTGGAGGAAAAGGAATTGAACACGTTGTTCAAAAAATAGGTTATGAAGTAGATCCTAAAACAAAAAAAGGAAGTTTATTTTTACAAGGATATACTATAACAGGTAAGGAATCTAGTGAAGGATTTATAGATGAGACTAGTAAAAACGTTGTTAGAAAAGATATTTGGGGTAATGTTATTAAGTATAAAACAGATGAGTTAGGGAAAAAGGTTCCTGTTAAGACAAATAAAATTACAGCAGATAAGAATAGAGATATTGTTTCTATGTATGTAAGTCAAATACCAAATCCATCAACTGGACAACCATTTAACAGTATAGAAGAAGCTGAACAATATTATGCTGGTACTTTAGAACAAGGAATTGCTAAAGCTAGAGGAGGTTCTAATGTAAATAATAACGATCGGTTAAATTTAGGTATATAATAATATTATGGAAGAAACTCAAGATCCACCATTAACACCCCAACAATTTTCAGCAAAAATTAAAGCTAAATATCCTGAATATAAAGATGTTGACGATATTGTTTTAGCTAAAAAAATTATTGAAAAATATCCAGAATACGCAAAAAAAGTGTCTTTTGGTGAAGTAAAAAAAAAAGTGTCTTCAGTATCCACTCCACAAGAAGCTGCTGGGGTATCTCCTACGAGAACTACCACTCCAGGTACTTCATCGGATACAGAGCCACCAACAAGAGCGCAGGCTTCGGGTGGTTTAGGTGGTCAAACAGGTAATCCTTTTCAAAGCATTGATCCATTTGGAGGTAAAGGTGTAATTGGAGCTATAATTAGTGAACAACAGAAGACTGCAACATTACCTTCATATTCTTTAAGAGATAAACTATATCCTGGAGAAGATGAATATTTTAAAGAAAATCCTCACGTAAGAGGTATGGCTACTGAAGATAACAAGGTTATTATTAATCCATACTCTGGATTAACTGATCAACAAAAACAAGGTATTATAATAAATGAGTCAGCTAGACTTGCAATGCGTAATGGATATCCAAGACCAACATTTGAATTAACTCCTGAGCAAAAACAATCTTTTAAAAATTATTCTTCAAATATACAAGATCAGAGAGAAACTATTGTAGGTAGAATTTTATCTGGCGATCCAAGTGCAGGTAATGTTACTCCAGAACAAAAAAAATATGCCGAAGGTCTAAGAGGTATTATGAATCTTAATAATGAGCCACCAACAAGAGCGCAGGCTTCGGGTGGTTTAGGTGGTCAAACAGGTAATCCTTTTCAAAGCATTGATCCATTTGGAGGTAAAGGTGTAATTGGAGCTATAATTAGTGAACAACAGAAGACTGCAACATTACCTACAAAAAAAGCAGCACCTGCTGTAACTAAAAAAGTTGAACCTCCTAAAGAAGAAGATTACTTTACAGGAGGTTTTGGTAATTTTTTAAGAGGGGTTGACAAAATAGTTCCTATAGGAATTGGAGACTTCGTAGACGATATGGCTCGTAGTGTTTCGGCAGGATATAGACAAGGCACTCTTGCTGAAGCTGCAGATAAATTATTACTTAAAGGACACAAAGCTACTCCTGAACAAATACAAAAATTCATTGACGCAAATAAAGACGCTCAACAGATGAAGCCTTCTGATGAGATGCAGGATTATACTAAAACATACGAAGAAGAAGGAAAAGGTTTCTGGGGAGTTGTAAAAGGGATATTTAAAAATCCAACAGTAGTAGCTGAATTAATAACAAGCTCATTAGTTGGAATGGCTACTAATAAGGACGCACTTTTATCAGGTGCTGCGACTATTGGTGCTGGAGCTACTATTGGAGCAACAACAGGGGCAAGTGCAGGCACTGTAACTCTTCCTGTTGTAGGAACTGTTGGTGGAGCAGCTGCAGGTGCAATAGCAGGAGCAGAGGCTTCAATTCCTTATGCGTTTGGTGTAGCTAGTTCAGTAGTTGAGGCAGGATCTACATTTGGAGAATTACTTGCAGAGGAGCTTAAGGGAGAAGATATGACCAAAGAGAATGTAAGAGCTATACTTGAAAATCCAGAAAAATTAAATTCAATTAGAAATAAAGCTATTGCAAGAGGTGTTATAATAGGTACTGTTGACGCACTTACAGGTAAATTAGCTTCTAGTGTTGGTGCTAAAGTAATGACTAAATCAGCTGCTAAATCAGCAACTGGAGCAGTGACTAAAGGAGCTGTAGTACGTGCAACAGCTGCTGGTGCTGGAGTAGAGTCTGTTGGAGGTTCTTTAGGAGAGGCTACAGCAAGAGGTGCGGTAGGACAGGAAATGGACGTATCTGAAATAGCACTTGAAGGAATTGCTGAGTTACCAGGTGGTGTAAGATCAACTATTCAAGCAAGACTTGCTAGACCTTCGTATAGAGTTAATGGAGAGAAAGTTGATGCTGATCAAATAGACGAGTTAATAAATACGATGACTCCTGAGCAGTTAGCTGCTACAGATTTTAAAATAAAGAACGACTACACTGGTAAAGAATTTAAAATACAAGATAAGATTGTAACAAATTCAATCAAACAAGATGTTAAAAAAGCCAATCCTGATTTAAACGAGCCTAGTCTTAATGCTATCACTCAGTTAGAAAAGGAGTTGCAAGGTTTAGAAGGAAATAAAACACAGACTGGAAAGGATAAGGCTGCCGCTCTTAGAACGCAGATAAAAAATATTCAAGAAAATCAAATTCAGGAGGAAGCTGTTGTTGAAACTGAAAAGGCAGAAGGTATGAGTGTGAAAGCTCCTGAGACTATTGATAATCTTCCATTAAAAGAACAAGATAGATTAAAACGTGATGCATTAACTCAGTTGACTAAGGAGTTAAATCCTGAGGGTAAAGAAAATATTGTAATAAGTAATGAACAAATAACCAAAAGAGCTTTTGAAATTTACTCAAAAGAAGTTGAGAATATGATTGTGAAAGCTCCTGAGAAGAATGTGTTTTACTATTACGAGGCAAAGGGAGAGAAAGCGCCTACTGAAGTTCCAGCTGGATACACTTCTATGAAGAGAGTAGAGAACAGTGAGGAGGTTAAGCTGTGGAAGGTTCAGAAGCCTACTGAGGTTACTCCTGCCGAGGCTAAGAAAGCGTTAGAAGAAGTTAAGCCTGCTGAAGTAATTGAAGAAAAAATAGATACTAGACCTATTGCAGAGAGACAAGCTGAAACAGAAGCTAAAATAAAAAATAAAAATTTATTTATAGGGGTAGGAGATTTTTCTAAACAACTTGGGGATAGTGATAAAGCAGCAGTTCCTATATCTCGTGGAGAAAACAAGGGTATTGAGATTGTTGAATATTCACATCCAGATACAGGTAGTGTTGATGTAATTGCAACAGGAAAGACAGATAATGATTTTGTTGGGTTTTATCGTCTTTACGAAAACGGCAAACCTACTAACAAATGGAGTTCTAAGTTTGAAAATCAGTCAAGAAATAAAGAGGATTTTAAAACAATGATTTCAGGTGTTCAAAAGTTATTACCTGAAGGACACGAATACACTGAAAAAACATCTATTTCTACCGACGGTTTAAGAGTTTGGAAACAACAATTAGACAGAGGATATGAATTACAATATGACGAAAAAGGAAATATATTAACAAATACTGTAGCTATAAATGGAGACGCTATAGTTAACGAATTAGGAGTTGATGTTAATAAAGGTAATTTTGAAAATATAAAAATAACAAAAGATCAATTTGAAACAGTTAAAAAAGCTCTACTTCCATATTTAGAAAATTTAGGTTTAAACGAAAGTAATATAAGGTATTCAGGAGAAAAAGTAAATATACCAGGAGTTAAGGCAAGTGTACAAATAGACCTTCCTGTTTTAAGAAAAACAAAACCTATTGAAGTAAAAGAAATAGTTGCTCCTAAGGAAGATTTAACTGCTGGTAAAGGATTGTTTTCAGAGCCTGTAGAGCACGTAATAAAGACAGCAGAGGGTTATAAAAAATCTAAAGGAATAACTGTTGATGCTGGAGAAAGAATAACAGATATAGACGTAGAGAATTCTAAGAAAATAGCTGACGCTTATGATAAGATGGAGAGTAATCCAAATGATCCTGAGGTTAAAGCCGCATATAATGCAATGGCTAATGAAACTATGGATCAGTTCAAATATCTAATAGATAATGGATACACTGTTGAATTGTATGACGGAAAAACTGAACCTTATAAAAACTCTGAAGAAATGCTTAAGGATCTTAGAGATAATAAGCACTTATATGTTTTTTCAACTGAGGAAGGATTTGGAGATACACCTATAACTGAAAAAGACAGACAAGAAAATCCTTTATTAAAAGATAGTGGTTTTACAGATAAGAATGGTAAGAAACTATTAATTAATGATGCCTTTAGATTTGTTCACGATATTTTTGGACACGGAGAAAGAGGTAATTCATTTGGAGCTAAAGGTGAAGAAAATGCTTGGGATGTTCACTCAAGAATGTATTCTCCAGAAGCAAGAAGAGCTATGACTACTGAAACAAGAGGTCAAAACTCTTGGGTTAATTTTAATAAAGGGATGCGTAATGAAGACGGATCCATTAAAAAGAAAGGTGATAAAGGATATTTATCTCCTACAGAAAGACCTTTTGCAGATCAAAAAATAGGATTACTTCCTGAGTGGGTAAGTAAATCAATTTATGAAACTGCACAAAAACCTACGGAGCCAACTAAAAAAAATACAGAGAAAGCAAAAGAGTTAGCTGACAAAGTAAGAAGTTTAGATTTACCTGATTGGCTTAAAGCTAATATTGAGGGTGGTAAAAAGCAAGGTGTTGATGCTGATACTATGAAAGAAGCATTAGCCAAGGCTATCGAAAAGACTGGTGAGTTAATGGATAAAGGTATTGAGTTTGCTGAAGCTGTTAAGGAAGCTATTAACGATATAGTTAATTTATTAGGTGAAGATAAAAGAGCATCAATAGAGAAAGACTTTGCTGATTATTATCAGTCTACTCAGAAGCCATTGGAAATGGAATCTAAAGGGTTAGATGTGATATCTAAAGGAGTTGCTAATATGGATGACTTCTTTAATGAAATGTCTAAAGATAAGGATTTCAATTCCTTAACGGAAGAACAAAAGAAAGACCTATACTATAACTCTGTTAGTAAGTACTCAACATCTCAAGCTGTTGATCAAGCTGCACAAGCTCCTAATTTAATAAACTTAAAGGATCAGTCTTGGCTTAAGAAATTTATACAGGCTTTTCAAAATAAAATGATAAGAGTCAAAGATGTTCAAGAACAAATGGAAGGCGCTTTAGGTATAAAGATACTTAAGGAAGCTAATGTTGCCTTGAAGTTTGAGCTGTTAGTTGGAAAGACTATAAACATTATAGAGGATAAACAAAAAGAAATTTTTGATAAAAGCAATAAAAATTCTTGGGCTAATAGAGCTAAAAAAGACGGTGTAGATATTGACCAGGTAGGTATGTATATGTATGCGTTGCACGCTGAAGAAAGAAACTTAGCTAATGCCACTGAAAGAGAAGAAAACTTTAAAAAAGAAGTAGACGCTTTAAATGAAAAGATAAAGAATGCTGAAACTAAATCCTTAAAAACAAGGTACGAGAATGAGTTAAAGAAATTAATATCTGGACAAGGAAAGGTTAAATTACTTAAAGAGGCTGGTAGTGGTATGACGAATGAACAAGCTCAAGAAATTATAGATAATGTAGAGAAGTCTGGTAAAAAAGAATTATTTGATAAGTATGCAAAGGAGTTTAGAGAGAAGGTAATTAAACCTGCGCTTGATGACAAATTAAAGTATGGTCTTATAGATCAAGATTTATACGATAAATTACAGACTCAATATAAGAACTATGTTCCTCTTCAAGTAGTTGAAAAGGCTATGACAAAAAGAGCTGGAGGAGCAGGAGCAGGAGCAAGTGTTAAAGGTAGAGATATATTTAAGGCTAAGGGTAGTGATTTATATAAATATACAGACAGATATAACCCTATATTTTCTTCTATGTTTGAGTATCAAAATACAGTAGCAAGAGGAGAAAGAAACCAAGCAGCACAAGCGTTAATAAATCTTGCCGAACTTGATAAAAATAACGAAGTATTTGAGGTGCATAAACCTAAATACACAGCTATTCTAGATTCTAATGGTGATATAAAATATATGTTACCGACTACATCACAAAAACTAATTAATGATTCTGTAGAGTTAAAGGTAGATGGTAAGCCAGTTTATGTAGAGATTAAAGATAAGGCTATGAGAGATGCTCTTCAAAGTCAAGGTATTCAAAGAGGTATAAGAGGTCTTTATGTAATAAATAGTTGGATAAGATCTACTGCTACATTAATGAACCCTAACTTCTTGATTACAAACTTCTTAAGAGATTACCAGTCTGCATTAATAAATATCCAGTCAGAGATAAAAGACTTAGATATAAAAAATGTTACAGGACAGATAGCAAATCCTAAAAATTTAAAATCTGCTGGTAAAGGTATTATACAAGACTCAAAAGGCAAATATGATTCTGAGTGGGCTAAATTAGCTAAGGAATATAGAGATAGTGGAGGTAAGGTATCTTGGTTTCAAAAAGAAACTCTTGAAGAGTATGTGGATAGCTTGAGAAAAGATATCGAGAAGATAAACAAGGGAGAGAAGATGTATACTGCAGCGCTAAACAAATTAGGCAACACGCTTATGCTTGCTCAGTCTGTAGTAGAACAGTCAGTAAGACTTAGTACATTTAAGGCGTTAAAAGATGCAGGAGTATCTACTGAGGAAGCAGCAAGAGCCGCTAAGAATATAACCGTTAACTTTGAGAATAAAGGTACGTGGGGAGGATTAATGGATAGTTTATATTTATTTGCTACCGCTGGTCTTAGTGGTACGGTTAGAATGGCTACTTCATTATCTAAATCCAAAACAGCTAGAACTATAGCTGGAGGTATGTTTGCTTATGGTATTTTAGAGGCAGCGCTTAACTCTCATTTAGGAGGAGATGATGATGACGATGAAAAGATAGATGACGGAATAAAAGAAAGAAACTTTGTATTGGTTAATCCTAAAGATTCTAAGCAAGAACCATTATTACTTCCAATGGCTTATGGATTAAATGTATTTAAGTATGCTGGTAATTTAACATATGATGTAGCTACAGGAAGAAAAGATGCTACTGAGGCAACATCAAAAATGTTTATGACTATATACAATCAGATATCTCCATTACAAGGACCTACATTGTCACAAGCAGTAGCTCCAACAGCATTTGATCCTTTTGTTCAACAATCTGAGAATAAAAATTTCTTTGGGGCTCCAATAAAACCTGAGCAACCAAAGTTTGGACCTAAGAAAAAAGAAAGTGATTTGTATTTTGAATCAGTTAGAACTGAATCTTTATGGACTGCCAAGAAGCTAAATGAATGGACTGGTGGAAGCGCTATGGAGAAAGGCTATGTAGATATTAGTCCAGAGATATTAGATCACTATTACGATGCGCTTGGAGGAGGAACTGGTAAATTTATAGCTGATGTTGGATATACTGGTAAGATAGCAGTTAAAGAAGTAGTGGAGTCTATACACGGTAAAGAAATGAAAGATAAGGATGAATTTTCTTTAAGAAGATTACCTTTTGTAAAAGCATTCTTTGGAAGTAAACCAGAAAAAAAAGAGTTGCAATATATATATGAGACTTTTGAAAGAAGTGCTATAGACCAATTAAGCAAAGAAGAGATTACTAAATTTAAAAATCAATTAAAGGAAGCCGTAAAGTCTAAAGCATTAGATAGACAAGACGCTAAGCAAATGTATAATACTGTTATGGAAGGTCAATATAAAATAAAAAAATACAAAGGAGTTCAAGAAGTGAGACCAGCCGATATGACTAAGAAAGAATATATTAAATTTATAAAGGGAGCTAAATAGCTCCCTTAAATTTCTCTTCAACAATCTTTCTGTATACATTATTTACAGATTCCTTATTTCCGCCACGCAAATGAAGGTAGTTCATCACTATCTTTATCCTCTGCATTGGGGTTATTGTTTGTGCCTTTCTACCCATTGTGTTCTTGTTTTAGTTTCTCTAAATATAGTATCATATCCATTGCCTCTTGTTGGGCGTGATTCAGCCAGTCTAAGAAGCTTAAATCCTTTCGATCTAAGTTAGTTCCGTACTTAGCAAATCCTACGTTAGAACGCTCTATAAAGCTTTCTATGACGTTGTTTACTATCGAGTCTCCAGTTAGCTTAGGAAACTCTAATACCTGTGGTTCATTTACCACTATATCTCTGATGTGTTCGTCTAAGTATGTCATAATTAATTAAAATAAATGTGTTATTCTGGCTATCTGACCATTGTTTTTATCGTGAATAAACGCTTCAACTGCTTTTGGCGCGTGCTCATATCCATTACGGCTATGCCAACTGTCTGTACCACTAGGAGTTCTTAAAGCTTCAACACAAACACTCATATAATCCTTACTTATCTTGTGGTGAAAGTGATGTATGTAAAAGTACTTGTGCTTGCAATTAACCCAGTCCTTACTTTCGTGAGCCATCAACAGAGGTAAGTCTTGTTGTTTTGCTCCGTCTCCGTGAGTAGTGCCTATTAAATTCTTACCATAAGTAAAATATTTACGATGTGAAATACTACAATCAAACTTTACATTATCACAGTTTCTAAAGTGAGTCTCTATAAGTTGAGCTAAAAAGAATCCGTTAGTGTAGTCGTGATTAGATGGATTAAACACCACATCTACATCAGCAACGCATATTAACTTTTCAATAATATCTACATACAACTGTTTAGCTATCAGGAAGTTATCGTACCACATTCCATCAGTGTCTTGTGGAGTTCCGCTTGTAGTGGTTCTCTTTGGATTATCAATATGTAAGATATCGTTACCAATAACAAATAATATCTTATCAATATTAAAGCTGTTGACCTTACTTAATATTCCGTCAACACCATCCATAACTCTTTTGACTGCTATTTGATTGTTGTAACTTTCACCAACCTCAAATGAGCTACATAACTTACCGATATGAACGTCTGCTGGATCTACTATTAGTAAGTGACCATCAATATATTCTTGCCTCTTATACGTATTATACTTAGGAGCGTAAGACTTTAAATCATTTAAGAATAATTCATAAAGATTACCTAGCTCTTCATTCTTTATAACGTTACTAGCAATATTATAGTACGGAGTTCCAGTATGGGTTACTAATTTATAGGTTCTAACCTGCTCGAAAGGTATACCGTAGATACTGCAGTACTCCTCAATATTCATAAGGGTTCCGTCTGACTTTCTGGCAGATAGCTGAGTATCAGCTTCGTACTGATTAGTGTCAGTATATGTTATGTTCTCTGTGGTCTCGTTAACCTTGTTTATATGGTTTGAGAAGTGTCTCCTAATAGAGTCTTCGTAAGGGTAACCATACTCCTTGCACGCCTCCCTGGAGGCTGCGGTTATAGATAACCCTTCGGACACAAGAGAGAGAACCCTCTCCTGCATCTCAATTGGATAGTTGTGTTTCATTATATTTCTTCTTTAAATGTCTGCTGTACTTCCTTAAGCAGAGCTGTTAGTAGGTAGATGCTTCTGTTCAATTCATCTCTGTCTCCATCCATAAGGCTCTCATAGATGTTGTCGGTGTACAAATTTATTGACTTCATAACCGAATTAACGTGGGCTGTATTACTCATTTTGTGTGTTTTTTATTGCAATTTATGTCATAAATTAATTTATGACGTAAAAAGTTATTAACAGTTCATCTTGATTATTGATTCAAGCCTCTCGTAAACTATAGATACCTTGTCCGCTGGAACCTTGTCAACAAGCGCGTGCAAGCCAGACTTCAGTTTATTCTCAAGCTTCTCAACTTTTGTTGATAAAACTATATTATCGTACCAAACCTTGTTGGTCTCGTTTATGTCCTTTATCTCCAATCCCTTAGAGTAAACGTTTAAGACGTTAAAGTACTTGTTTCTCAGCCTGTCGTCATACTTCATCCAGGAATCAAAGTTCTTGATGTAGTGGTATATTGTGGCGTGGTTCTTTCCAAGCAACCTTCCGATCTTTGTGTAGCCCATATGATGGTACGAGTACATAATCTTTGAAAATATAGCCCTAGCCTCGACACAATCCTGCGTCCTGTTACTGTTGAATATGTCTACATTATATTCAAACTCCATAATTTTTATTAGTTCATTTATATTATTCTCCATTGTATAATTCTGTTTTAAATCCGTAACTCTCTAATTCTTTCATTCTGTACTTCTGTATCTCAGACAGCTTACCCTTAGGTGTCTTAATTTCTGAGAACAACACCTCTCCTTCCTTGATAGCTATCAAATCTGGTATACCATTGCGATTTGTTTTTATGAGCTTCAAGACGTAGTATCCCTCTGCTTCGAGCTGTTTAATTCTCTTGGCTTGTATTTGTTGTTCAGTCATATAATTTAATAAAGTTATTGTTCTTATCGTAAACCCTTGTCAGTCCAAACTTTTTATCGATGTGCTCAAGTATATTATCAAGGTTTACCGAGTTGAACACCATACCAAACGTGTTTATGTCTATACTATCACCGCTGTTCTGTATGTAATAGTCGTAGAACCACTGCAGGTCATACCTACCAGTGTTGCGCATTTTTATATACTTTTCTTTCATTTTGTTACCTCGTTTATGTCATAGTAAAAGGAGTTCTCATTAGAGCTAACCCACCTGTCACTCTTAGCCTCAACGCACTGAAGCTCAGTGTCCACCTTAAAGTCCTTAGGATCAACTGGGAACTCATTGGTGATGAAGTTAGAGTCCTTCCAGAATATTCTGTTGTTGGGTTGACACAGCATGTAGCCGTCATCAGCTAAGAGAATGTGTCCACACTTATAGTCTGTAGGTTTGTCAGAGTAAGGATTGCTAAACCAATCAACAGTAAATAAGTACGTAGCCCATACCATCCTCTTGTCTTTAAGTATAACCTTGCATCTTTTTTCTGCCAAGTATAAGTACTCAATAATACTAACGTTCTCGCTGAAGCAGTCCCACAGCTGCTTGAAGTCAGCAGGTATGTCGTTATCTGTCTCCTTCAGGAACAGCTCAGATATAGGCACTCGACTTCTTAGCATACCGTAGTCCGTCATTATGTGGAACGTAAGGATCTTACCTGCTATGCTCTGCACCGCAAACGCGTAGCAGTTATCATAAGTGTTTAGGTCCTCGTCATTCTTTGTAAGCCAACTCCTGCGAACCTTTAACTTTAGGTTTGGAATATTTGCATTTAAAACATTCTGCTCGTTTGTTATCATAACTCTTTATATATTTGTTTAACCTTCCCTGAAATTGGTATCGCATCTCCGCCCTCGTCTATCCTTACAAACTTCATATTTGTATCTAGTATTGTATTTTGTTGTCCAGAATAAACGCTGTGTGATCGAGCCTCCATATAAATTGTTATGGACGTGTTCCCTATCTTAGAGACTCTGCCATAAATCTTAATCAGTTGCCCCTCCTTTGCAGGTTTTTTAAATGAACACTGATCAATCATCACGGTGACCATTCTTGGTGTGTCACAAACCTGCATCGCAAAGGCAGCAGCTGAGGCATCCATCCAAGCTAGTAACTTCCCTCCAAACAAGTTACCGTGAAAACCTAGGTCTGATTTCTTAATAGGATGAGTTGAGATCAACTCCATAAATTCTTCTTGCTGTGTCATAGGTAATCCTTTTTAAAGTGATTGGTTGTGTATGATTTCTTTTTAATGACCGACTTGTAGATCTTCTCCTCGATACCTCCCTCGGAGAATACCCAGTATATCTTGTTGAACTTACGATCAATGGTCGTCATTCGATCCCTAGCCTGCCAGTAGCTCGTGGCTGAGAAGTCTATGTTGTAGAAGACTAAGTACTCAGCGTTCTTCAGAGATATACCCTCACGTCCAGAGACAATCTGGAGCGCGATTGACTTATCGGTATTGTTAAACTCATCAAGATCTGTAGTCAACCTGTCGCCAAAGATAGTTTTTAATGCGTTAAGTTCTTCCACAAACTTGTAAAATATCCCAATTTTTTTATCCTTAAAATAAGAAGATATAAACTCTGCCTTGCTTAGATCTATAACCATAGAGTCACCGCTCTCAAACTTAATGGTACCTGAGTACATCTGGTGTAGCTTCTGCTGTAGCTTGACAGAGGTGTCTGCAAGTATGACCTGGTTCTTACCCTCTATCACAAGGTCCTTGCGTAGTCTGTCGCACATTTCGTACGTAGAGTTCTTCATCCTAACCTTAAGGATCTCCTCCTCAATTTCAGACGTGAAGCCAGCCTGCTCCTGCGTGAAGGTAATTATGTACGGCTTTATCACACTCATAATCTTGTTGATGTCAGCATCGGTGTAGTCCTTCACCTGTGCGTAGCCTAGGTGCTTCATCTTGATCTTCACATAGTTAGCAGCCCACTTGTAGAAGTTAACCTCCTTAAACGGTGAGAACATACTGCACCAGAACTGGTGATAGAACTGAGAATAGTTCTCAGGAGACATAGTTCCACTTAACAATATTAAAGGTATGTGACTAAACATTTTTTTGAAGGTCTTAGCCCCAAGGCTTGGCTTTGGAAATGATCCGAAACGATGTGATTCATCGTGTACCACTAAATCAAACTTACCATCGATCTTGTGCATAGACTCGTCATTGTGAACGAACAACTCGAAGTGACTGTCGTAGCCGAAATTAATGTAGTCAGACTCGATAGACGATATAGCCTTCTTCTTAGTAAGAAACAAGACTCTCTTAGCATCAAATAACCTAGCTGTCTCAAGAGATACTAAAGTTTTACCTACACGTACTTGTAGCGCGTAGTAAACTATTCCCTTTGATTTAAGTATATTAACTCCTTTATTAGCTATATCTACTTGATAATCCCTTAGTTTTTGCATAATTTAAATATTTATTATAAGCTTCTAGTTCACATTCAAACCTACCTAAATTAGTAGTTTTTCCGTTCTCTTTTATTTTAGCAGTCCATTTATTTCTATTTTTATCAAAACTAACCCCTATATACTTAGAACTTCTTTTTTGACTAAACTCATAATGATGTGTATTTTCTCTTTGAGAAACCCATTCTAAATTAGAAACATTATTGTTTAATGTATTAAAATCTTTATGGTTGACAATATTTTTATCCTCAGGTTTTTCAATAAAATATTCAGCAACAAGTCTATGCACTGAAAACATTTTGTCTCCTAACTTTTGAAACCTATATCCTCCATACCCAATATTAGAATTTAATATTTTTTCTTTTGAAAAATAAAAAGAGTATCTGTTTTTTAATTTTCTAGACAAACTTTTAATTCTTCCTAAATTAGATATTTGATAAATACCTTCATAACCTTCAATATCTTTCCAAACTTCCATAATAAAAAAACCACCAAATCAAAAGGTCGTCGTCTTTATCATTGGTGGAATTTGCATAAAATTGTTACTGTAGCGACGACTCTACAAGTGCAAATATAGTAAAAATATTGTTACTCATTTAAGTTACTCCTGTTCTGGTGCACTTCCTTCTCCATCTGTTCGTAGAATATAGTCACCTTACGTGTCTCGCATCCCATCTTATGTTTCTTACCTGCAAGACCGCAGTAGTCACACTTCTCTGTGATGATCTTGTAACCAGTATCGATCTTTTGGAAATCTTTCACTACATAGTCCTTGAATCCAAATCCATCCATTGACATACCTCTAGTGATATAAGGACCTCCTGACGGATCCACCATCTCGATCTCATTAACCAGTGAGCTAACCATTCTGACGTACTTGTCGTATATGTACTGATGCGTCTCGTCATCATACTCGTGAACGGCTTCCTTAAACTGTTTAAGTGGCATCAAGGATTGAACGTGTTCGTTATCCTTTAGATAAGCCTCGTAAGCCCTTATGTAGTCATTCGGCATACCAATCCTGCAGTACTCAAAGTTACCCTCCCATAAAATGTCCTGGTGATCATCCTCTGTAAATGTGAACACATCACCGTATCTGTTTTTATATTCTCTCATAGTTTTAATTTTATAATTTCAATTAACAAATCTTTATCTATAGATAAAATATTCTTTTTTGTGTCTTCTTTAAAGTTCCACATAATGTCAGTATAACTTAAACAAGGTTTATTATCTAATATAAACTCCTCTGCCTCTTCTTTTGTTTTGAAGTACTGTCTACTATCGTTAGATTGGTATAAACAAGTCTCAATTAGGTGTGGCTCGTACGGATTAAATACCGTATCTTTTTTAGTAAATACAATCCACCACAAATTATCATTAACCTTCTCCCAGTACTCAGGGTTATCTTCGACGTGATAATCATAAATACACCATCTTTTGTCTCCTTCACGATAGTAATAACTAGTGTTAGATTTTATCTTTGATTCTTTCTCTGCAACAGTCCCAAGATTAGGACTGCCAGGGTACTCTTTAATTAGCTTATACTTCGTCATCTGTCTTAAAATATTCGTTAATAGTATCTATATGAAACCCGTAATTCATAAGCATTCCCTTGAAAGAATTTACAATCTGTTCCATAGATATATCCATATTAGTAAACTCTGTAGAGTATATCTCGAATTTATCTTCAATTATTATTTTCATAGCCTCTCTTTTTTAGTTACTACCTCGTATGTTGTTTTTCTGTTGATTAACTTAAGCATAATAGTCAGCATCTCTGCTGTATCATAGTCTAGATAGACTAGCTTCTCATCTTCTGTAGTAACTGCTAATCCGTTACCGTCATCTGTTATTCTTAACGCTAAATCTCCTGGGTATGACCACTCACCATTGTCTGAGTAGTACAACTCGTGGTGGTTATTATCTAAATTGTAATCGTACTCGTGCTTGTTATCTATTAGTATCTGTTCCATATCTTAAATATTTATAAACCTTTGGCAACACCTCCATCGCCATTTCTATTTTTTTATAATACACCTTACCTAAATTTTCTTTGGAGTAGTACTCCATACCTGTCTCCCTATCGTAGTGGTAGTCCTTACCACACGCGGTTATGCCTCCCTTCCTGACGGCTATGTACGCCCCACCTCCGTAGGGCTTGATGTACACCTGCCAGTCATTCTGTATCGCCCACCTGAAGTCGTCTGGATCTATCAAAACTTAAACTCTTCAGCGTTGTGCGTGTCTCCATCCTTGGTGATGAACTTGATCCATCTGCCGTTAGCGTCCCTACCCTCAAGAGGAGTTACACCCGTAACATACAGTCCGTAAGACACTAACCACTTGTAGAACAGCGTCCTACTTATGGTCATCTTAGCCTTTGGTGCAAAGTCTGGGTTGTCCATAATAAAGTCCAGGTATAGATCCTGCTTATATAACAACTCATCCAATCGCATCTTGTCGTTGTGAGAGTTACCGTCAATCATACCACACCAGTCGATGAACTCGTGGCAGGTCTCTGCAGACAGCTTACGAACCTTAAGGTTCACAAAGGTACTCTTTATCAGTCCAGTGCTCAAGTATGACTTCAAATTGTTTATCATATAGTTGTCGAACTTGCACCACTCCTCCTCGTCCCAGTCGTTGAACAGCATACGTCCGAACTCCACAAACGGTGTGAACTCCTTGCTGTAGAACTGCCTGAACTCTAGCTCCCACTTACGCCTCTCGAACGAGTTCCCCTTGCCCTTGATGGCATAGTTGGTGGTTATCATAATCTTAGGCGAGCGGTTGAACGGTAGCTTGATCGCGTCCTTGTTCTTCTTCTCAACCGTGAGCCCCTCGGTAACAACGCTGAACAGACGCTCGAAGTCGAAGTGCTTCTTAACATCATCGAAGCACAGCACCTGTGTGCCGACGTTGACTGTCTGATACGCGAACGACTTGTCAAAGTTAAACGACTTACCGTCTATGGTGACCGTCTTCTTGATCTTAGACAGCGCGTTGACAAACAGCCCCTTGCCCGTGCCACCCTCAGGGTTGTCAGATATGACCTCATCGTTCAGGATGATCGCTGGGCAGTATGACGGGTTCTTGTACCCGTGCATAAGGAAGCCTATCGTGCTCTCCATCGAGCTAACCCTCTGGGTGTCATCACCCGCGATGTTGGAGACGAAGGTCTTGAAGTCGCACTCGGTCACCTCACATATCGCGAAGTCCCTGTCTATCACCTGATCCATCCATATGTAACCCTCAAGGTCGATGTAGTCTATTATGTCCACCTTGTCCTTGGTCACCTTGACAGCGCAGTTGTTGTAGTACAGGTGAGCAGTGTCTGAGGTGTCCTCCACGAAGTACACGTCAACCGAACCTAGCAGTGACAGGAAGTCCTCCTTGAAGAACCGCGTCTTGTCTGCGAAGTAGTTGTACACCGACAGGTCGTCCATATTCTCAAGGTACGCAAGCACGAAGTCCTTTATCTCATCCTCCGACGTATTGTCTATCAGGTTGTTTGTGACCTTGACAAAGACAAACGTCTTGGTGTTCTCAGGGTAGAACTTATAGAACCCGTTATCCTCCAAGAACTCCTTGAATAGGAAGTGAACAATGCTCACAGCACCCTTGTCATTCTTGGTCCAGAACCGCTTTGTGTCGCTATCAATCTTATCCAAGACCGCGTCGATGACACCCTCCTCAATGTCGGTCATCTCAGACTTAATCTGCTTGGCTGTCGCCCCGTCCTTCACCTTCTTCTTAAGCTGAGACACACGTGCCGTGTCCTCGTAGTACTTCGTGCCAAACTTATTGGTGTGGCTGTAGGCTGAGTTGATGGTCATCTTGATCTCAGACATAGGGAAGTCGGTCTGCTCGAACTGACCTATGATGTACTCCGCCAGTGACTTGTTTATCCCGTAGTCGTTGAAGGCTGCAGCCAGTATATACACGTTGTGATTACGCTCACCGTCCACCATACCGTACTTGGATGTCCACCACTTTAAAAGTATGTCGACGATCTTGTTCTCGTTGGTGATCGGTATAGTAGGAGCGCTAGATGTCTTCTGTATCTCCACGAACTCGTCCTCGTGCATCTGATCCCAGACCATAGACTCCTTGTTGATGTAGATCTCGCTGTCGTACGACTCGTAGCACACCCTTGATATGTTCTTTGACGTGGTGTCGAAGTACGGTGAGTTGAAGTGTCTCTCAAGCGCGTTGAAGTACCTGATGTGGTTCTCAATGTCCTGAGGTATCTTTACCAGAACCTTCAGTCCATCCCCAGACGGAGATACAAAGACAGACATAACGTACTCGTCTGACGCAATAGAGCGCTTCTCAGCCATCATCTCCTTCTTACTGGCATATCCATCAAAGTCAAGGCAGATCAGTCCGCTGTGCTCAGTTATTGAGTTATCGGCACGCTTGGTGAATATACCTGAGAAGCATATCGCGGGGAGTGACTTCTTCAACTCGTTACGGGTTGACTTGTCCTGCTCCTGCTGTATGCTCTCGATAAGTTCCCTGCTTGAGCCTGTTCTTATCCTCTCAAGCACCACGTCTATGTGACGGTAGAACGGTGTTGAGGTGCTTCGGATGTCCTTAAATATTGTTATTTTCATTTTGAATAAGTTGTTGTTTGTATCTTAATATAACACCTAGTATCTCAAGCGCCACTGTGTCAGGTACTTGAATGCTTAGTCCGTTGTCCTCTACCTCTTGTTTTATCTCGCTAGAAGAAAAGAAAAACCCTGAAGCCGTGGTAGTAGTCCACTGTGGGGTGCTCATCTCTTTTAAAAGGTCGCTCTCTAAATCCATAGAGATCCACACGTTTGTGCTGTTGTCAAGTAGCCTCTCTGCCGTAGTCTGAACCTCGGTGATTTCAATTTCTATAGCCTGGATCCTCTCGTAAGCCTCTGATATTGCCTTCATTTTCTTTTTGTTCATATTTCTTTTTTATAGATTTCTAATAGTTCATTCATTTTATATTTACTGATATTGCCGTCAATAGTATACGTCTCTCCAATTTCTGTGCTATCAAAGAAGTCTATTCTTTTTTTAATACACCACGATGCAAAGCCAATAGCAAAGTTATCTACATCTTTCTGTGTAGTAACTAACTCTCCAGGAAATGAAACTCTAAATTTTAAATCCTTTAATGCTCCATCTAAAAAGTCCTGTGCTCTCATAACTTATTTTCTTTTTTATAGATTTCTAATAGTTCTTTTGCTTTAGTTTTATTGTAACCTGTTTGAATAAATATTAAATCAGAAACATTAGTCCAAAAGTCTTTTCTTGTATGTCTTGTAGCTAATCTTGCTTTTTGACCTACAACTTCTTTTAGTACAAATCTCATTCTTTTATCACTTTGCCAAGTTGTATGATAATTACACCCGACTACTATTATATTTTCGTTTGTACTCATAGTCCTTTTTCTTTTTTATAGATTTCTAAAGATTCTTTATTACTGTATCTTGGTCTTTTAATTAACCACTCTGCAAATCCAATAGCAAATTCGTCTGCTATTTTTTCTAAATGATTTAATTCATATTCACTTAACATTGTGCATCTAACATCGCAATAAGGCATATTACAATCACTACAACTTATTGCGTCAAACTTTTCTTTTAGTGTCATAATAATAAAGGTTTAAAAAGCCCCTCGTGAAAGGGGCTTGGTTAATTTAGAATGGTAGTGTGCCATCATTTACTGGCTCTGGCTGTTGAGCAGGAGCCTGCTGTTGTGCCTTAGGCTCGAACGTGTCCAACTCGATGTAGTACTTACCACCTTGTGAATTTTTTACTTGTAAATTCACCCATCCGTTCTTGTCGTGCTTCCTTAAAAATGCCACAGCATCTTCAACCTTAACACTAATCCCTCCCACCACAAAGTCAGGAGCCTTCTCGTTTCTCTTAAATACGAAACCATCTGCAAAAATTTTTTCCATTTTTATTTAATTTAATTGTTAATACTTATTCCTCTTTATCAGATCAAACATCCTAGTAAACACGTCGTTTATAAACCTCGTGAATAGTTTCTCCCTCAGCGCGTCTGCGTCCGCGTTCTTCTTTATGTACTCCTTGAACACGAAGCAGTTATTCTCAGAGATGCCGAACTCTATGTTCATATACTCTTCTTTCTGCACAAATGTAAAATAAAATTTCTTATTATTTGCAGAGGTCTCGTTAAACTTATCAACCAACTCCTTAACTATCTGCTCAGAACTCATAACGTATCCTGTATGAAGTAGTTGTTAATGTCCTCAGTCGCGTCCTTGCTGAAGAACTTCTTGTACACCTCGATGGCTCGCATCACCTTGTCTCTGCCACCTAAAACGAAGTCGTCTGACGGTTCAAACACGCCCAATCGGTGACTCTTCTTACACACCACGTAGAACACCAACGGCTTACCGAACAGCTGGCTGTAGATATAAGCCTGTGAGTCGTAGTTGTACTTCTTAGCCGACCACCTGAAGTCGTCGATGTCTGAGGTGGTCTTGATGTCGATCAGGATGTCCTCACTAACTATATCAGCCTTACCCTTGAACGGCATACCGAATATCTCACCAACCGCTGGCTGTTCGAACACGTTGCCATCTCGGTAGATGTTCTCGTAGAAGAAGAAGTTACCCTTCATCGCACTCACAAGCGAGTCAAGTTCGTCCTGCTCGTTCTTCAACAGCAAGATCGAAGATGATGAGTGTGAAACAGCATCCTTGTAGATGTTCGTGTTCCTAGTTGAGGCCTCGACAACCTCAAAGTTCACAAGTTTCTCAGGCTCAAGCATAGCCGTGTGCAGGTACGAGCCCTGAATCATAGGAACCGTTGGCTCCTCCTTAACCTTGAACATACGAGGGTTCTTTAAAAGCGTGTTAATATCGCTATTGCTGATATACTTAGCTCCTACTGAGCCGTAGTAAGATTCATCATTCTTTAATTCTTCGATTATATTTTTCATATTTTATTTCAATAAATCACCTAAGGTCTTCTTAACTGAAGTACTTAAATTATATTTTACACTAAGGTTTTTAACGATTGTCGCTAGGTCTAGTTTTGTTTTGTTGGCTTCAACATACTTGACAACACCTGCCCAGTTCGTGTCATTTACAGCCAGATCGATCTTTGTGGATGTCATAACCTTAGCCGTCTTTGTCGAGTCTACTAAATCTTCACCACTCCACAATTTAAGTCCTAGTCCGTGTAGCGCAAGCGCCTTAACCGTACTACGTTGGATGGTCTTGTTTACGTCCATAGACGTAACCTTCTCGATAAGGATAGACTGATTACGGAAGTCCATAATTGGAAGATAGTCGATATGCTCCAATCCGTCTATAACAATCCCAACCTTAACATAGGCAGTCTTGCCATCGTTAAAGTAGTTAAGTCCAGTCATACTGTCCTCATACACAACACGTTGCATTGAAGGGTACAGCTGTTTAGCCAACCCCCACGCGTGACTCCAAGACAAGTAGTCTTGGTTACCTTTTTTCTCTACCTTGTCAGAAACATTTATCTCTGACAACTTTTTAAATACGTTTTCCATTTTAATTAATTTAAGTTTGCTAATATAATACTTTTTTATTTCTTATTTGTTTTTTTTGTTAAAAATTTTTTGTTTCATACGGTGCAATGGATATTACAAATGAAATAATTCCTCCACACAATACAAAGCCAAACCTGCTAATCTCACTCCATTGAGTAAAATCAAGCGTTAGTTTTACAAATGAAACCAATAAATATATGATTGAAAATACAGTCAATCCTATAGATAATCTTATTAAAATGTTTCTCATAGTTTTATTTTATATATCCATTAAACATTCTCTCCTGCAACTATCACAGCAGTTACAACTGTCCGAGTACCCACTATTAAACTCCTCATCAAAGGGGCAGGAGTGAGAGCCTCTGGACTCCTTGCCACACTTGTCGCAGGTGCAGTCGTTATCTATTAACACTGGCTCGTCTCCTTCTGATATACTACCCTTAGTGTTAAGTACGTCTATAACTGAATTGATTTGCTCTTGGCTTGTCTTTTTACTGTTTTTATAGATTTCTAATACTTCTTCTGACGTGTAAGGTTTAAGTCCTAATTTAATAATCCAATTCCCATTAGGTAATCTGGTATTATCGTATTTATACAACCACTCTGCAAATTCAATAGCAAATTCATCCCTTAATATTTCGTGTGTTCTTTCGTTCATATTATTTGTTTTTAAGTTCTCGTTTCCAACTACTGATAAATAAGTCCACGTTAGTTATCGTGATCGAATTATCTACTGAGTTTCTTTTTAACGTGTCAAACATCTCGTCGTACACGTCTTGCTTATCAATCTCCCTAGCCTTCTCAACGTACCTTGTCAGGTCGACGTGTGACTTGAAGCTGTTCATGTACTGAATACGTGGCTTTTCAGTCAACTCTCCTTCCTCGTCAAAGTAAATTTCTTGCTCGTGCAGTATCTCGCTTATCAGGTACTCAAGTCCAGAATTGTGTACTTGATTGTACAGTCCTAACTCCTCGTCTGCTCTCATCATATCTATGATGGCTTGTTTTCTATTTGTCTCCATAGTGTTCTTCTTCAAAATGTTCATACAAAATTATCAGTGCTAACGTGTGTTTCTTTGTCAGCCATTCGGCAAAGTGAATAACCTTGTTGTCGGTATTAGTCTGCTCCATTTCCTTGGCTTCTTCAATCATTGACTGAACATCTTTAATGCTAGTTGGTAGATATTCACCAAGTTCTTTTACTAACCATTCTACTGCTGTCATATTTCATTTGCGTTATACTACACAATGTGTAGTGTTATTTGTTTTTAAATTTGTTAAACCAACTAAAAAAATTAGCAGGTCTTATTTCCCCTTGTGCTGTAACTAAACTACCTATCTCCCCATCATCTTTATGTGTAAGTGCCTTTTGTAATAGTTCAATTACTTCTTCCTCACTATAACTTCTTTCTTGTTGCCATTTAGCACCATTAATAAAAGTTTCTGCAGGATCACAATCAAATGGAAATTGAAATATTTTAGCGTGATTATCAGCAGCTTCTTCAAGTGTTTCTTTATTCTTCATATCTTATTGCTGTTACCATTACGTATTGAAAGTCTCCGAATCTATCTAGAAAGTGTTGAATAAATTCAATTTTATAATCTAAGTAGTCATCATCTGTTCCTATAATTGTTATTGACTCATTCTTTTTAGGAGTCTCCATCTCTGTCATAAAATCATTGTCTACCTTGCCATCGTACATCAGCACTAGTCTTACCTTACTCATTGCTTCAGTAGTTCTAATGTTGTTACGAACCTGTTGATTACAACGTCTCTGTACCTTACGAGCATATTGTACCTCTTTAGGTTCTTCATTGTCTTAATCTCCTCCTGTATCTTCTCCGAGATTATGTTCAGAGCCTTGCGGTTGTTGCGCGTGGCTACTAGGTAGCACCCAGTCCTCCATCCGTTCTTCTTAAATATATCGTACTCCTCCTTCGTCACCTCTTGGTAGTAGTCCCCGTTAAACTTTGTGTTTAGTATGCGTATCCCGTCCTCGTCCTTAATTATCTTCACACCCTTGTAGATGTACGACTCCGATGTTGGAGTCGATAGCCTTGTCGACAGCAGGTCACCTACTGCCTGATTAAATATTTGTTCCATTGTTATTTTAATGTTTCTGTTATTATGTTTTCGTTTAAAAGTTTTGATACTGAAGCAGACTCAATGAGGCTGTCATTGTCTGTGATGTTCTGAACTAAATCGTTATATTCTGACTCGTTAGATAATGAACCACATTGTGTTGCCACAGAGTCATAGTGTTTAATTCTATAGGCACCATATGGTTCTTTAAGTTCTTTTTCTTCTCTTACTACATTATCAATAGCAAATTCCTTACTCTCATCTATTTTTATCATTTTACCCTCGTCATCTCTTTTGATAATATAAGAGTAATGATAGCCACAACTACTGCAGTTAATGTATTCTTCACCTGTTTTGTAATAGTAATCGCTAAATGCTTCTTCTTTGCAGTTAGGACACTCTATGTAATCAATTACGCTTCCCATATTTTTATTTGTTTTAAGTTAGAAAATAATGCCCGTCTCTCCGAGCAGTCACGCATAAGATGATTTGTGTGTGTTATGAAAACATTGGCACCACCCACACACAGCGACACGACCATCACCTCGACCTACATTGTAGCGTTTACAAGGACTCCTTTATGGTGGTGCCGTTTATATTGTTGTACACCCTCTCGAATGCCTCTGACATACGCTTGTTGTCCGCGTAGTGTATTGATTTTACCTTTGTGCGCATCCACCTGTCGAAGCGATGCATCTCTTTTTCTGCTTTCTTGTTTCTCATATCTCTCTTAAGTTTTGTATAAATACCTTCGTGTTCTTTGCCATAGACTCTATAGCCTCTCTATTTATCCTATAGTACTCCTCGGGGATGTCTATCTCTATCAGCCTGTTGTCCATCATCAGATGATTGAACTTAGGCATAATAAACATACTGCCACCGTTCCTAAGCGCTATGTACTTGTCGTTTGTATTGGCTTCGTGCCTTCTTAGTGTCCTCCTCATATTAGCAGTTCCTTAATAGATGACTCAGTGTCTTCTGAGCCAAATTTTTATTAACTTGATTTTTTGCGTCAGTCCAGCAGAGGTCACACTCATCAGATATCATTCTGACAAGTGTGCCGTATACTCTCTTGCGTCTCTTTTCTTCCTGCAGGTAGGCTTTTATGTCTACCCTAGTTACTATCCTTGGTCTCATACTAGTACGCTTTAATAGGGTTGCTCGTGTCTTCCTTCCACTTATGCCAATACTTCCACACCCTTATAAGTTCGTTGGCTCTCACCACGTCCCTATCGGTTATATTCTTCTTCGCGAAGATGTCTCTGACCTGTCTCTCTACTGACTCCATTACTTACTTGGTATTGTGCCGTAGTATGAACATAAGGCTAGGTTAAACAATGCAGGGATGAATCCCCAAAAGAAATTAGGGAATGCCTCTTGGCTTCCCTCTATAGTGCCTACAAAGAAGAAGGCACCGAATACTACTGCTGATACTAGGAACCATAGCTCCCAAACTTTTTGTTTCATTTTGTTTAGTTTTATTGGGCGCATAAGTCCCACGCGTTAATACTTGTTTTTCTTGTTATGCCTAGTTCATCGCATATGAACCTTGCTAGTCTTTTGTTTACTGCAGGCACCTCTATTTCGGGAGAGCCAATCGCTGAGACAATAGCACTCGGAGATACTCCGAGAACTCTTGAGCAGAATTTAACGTCCTGCCCTAGATAATATTGCTTGCCGTATGCCTCTAGTGTCCACTCGTGACCGAAGCCGTAGCTCCCTCTTGTTATATGTACTTTCATAATGTTATTTTCTTTTTAGTTCTTCGTTCTCTGCAATATCGGTAATGTACTCATTTATAAATTCAATTACATTGTCACGTGTAAGTGACCAATATAATATGTCCTGCGCTTGATCGTCCGTACACTCAAAATTGTTTTGTACGTCGCTAACGTGCCAAAGGTTATCCACAAAGTAACCCTGGTTTCTTAATACTTGTTTTGCTTCTGCTGTAGTCATTGTTTTTAGTTTTTATAATTGGATTAATACTGAAAATATTATTACAAAAAATGTGAATAATGTTATTTGAATAATTGTGTTAATTGTCGTATCTGTTTTTTTACGTCTCATTGTTTTTAGTTTTAGTTTGTCCGTGTTTTTAAATTTGTGTAATTAAATTACACAATGTCAGAATGTCGATTTTATTATCTATATTCTCTTATATATATTTTTATTTATTTATTTATTTTTTTTAACTAGAAAGTAAAGAAAAAATCAGAATTCTAGCATAGAAAACGTTAAGCCTTGATTCTATTGACCTCAAGGCTATGACGTTTTTAAAAAAAATCGACATTGTTGTGTCGATAATCTAGCATAGAAGTGCTATACTCTCTATCTTTCTATAGACTGGCTTACTATCTAGGAACTTTTTCATTGCCTCGATTAAGTCATTGGCCTCAATAATTACTTCGATGTCCGTCGGTTCGTCATTTATTTCCGCCCAATATTTGATGACGTACCTGCTCATATCTTAATGTATTTAAAGTACTGACTATCGAATTTATAATTTTCACCATCGTAGGCAGGATTAAAGGCTAAGACCTGCATTTTGTCGGTCACTAGCGCGATGCTTTCCTGAGTCATAACTGAGGCTATATTCTCGAAGTCCTGCAGTATCTTTGACTGTCTCGAGTAGTTGTACTCTAGCAGACCTACAAAGGTAGGCTCGACCTTGCCTTGAAATTCGCTGTCGACTATCTGATAGGCCATAAGCCTATACTCCTTATTACTTGCGATGTAGTCTATTACTTCTTCTGCTGTGAAAGGGTTATTGTTTAACCCGATGTTAATTTGTAGTGTCTTCATTTTGTTATAGTTGTTAAAAAATTATTAATACAGTCTAGTTCCGATTGATTATAATCGTTGAACTCACTCTCTAAAAATTCGTCATATAGTTTAGTTGATGTTTCCCAAACTTCGTCTAGGTCTCTTTCTTTACCTTCTAGTAACTGACTTGCTATGCAAAAAATTGAATACGATTTATCCATTGTATTTAGTTTTTAAATGTCCCCTCGTTTGTTGGGACGTGGTTGTTAATTAATTCCTTTAGTCTCTCAAGGCTTTGCGCCTCTATGAAGCCTTTACCTACATAGGCACGATAGATAAGCCTAGTCGTGCCGTTATACTTTTGTTCGTATACTTCGTAATTCATTAGTTAATTATCTTATTTAATTCGATAATTGAAACGCTTAATACTATCGTTAAAAGTATTAATACAAATACGCTTTGCCCTAAATTTTGTTTTATTGTCTTCATTGTTTTAAAAGTTGTTTTGAATTGAACCCCATATTATAGCCTGATATTCGAAGCCTTTAAGCCCTAGTTTTTTAGCCTTGCTTAAGGTAATTTTTTGTAGTTGCTCATAAGCCAAGTCCCCGATTGAGCCCATTGTCATATCGAAGCACGCTCTTAAATGCCACACGTCAACTGTAATGTAGTTCTCGTTTAAGTTCGCAATATTCTCACAAAATGCAAACGTCTTCTTACTCTCGCTAGTTATCGTTACTTTGCCTTGTGCTATGGCGAAGGCTTTGAACTTATTCGTATGAAACGTACTAACTTTTGTATCAACCGCCTCGATGTTATTTTTTACTGCCTCAAAGACTGTATACGCGTCCTGAATATTTTTAGCCCATTTGTTTCTAGGACTGAGCGCGCTTATTACTCCCGAAGCAATAAACGTCGTCGTGTCGTACTTTTGCGCTATATCTTTGCAAATGTCGTTGGCTTGTTGGTACCAAACTAAACCTAGTTGTATGTCTTCATCGGTAGCCATATTGAAATATTTATCTAAGTTTTTAGATATTTTTTGTAGTTGATATTTTGTTAATTTTTTCATCTTAGTTAAGTTTTATAATGTTATTTAAGTCTAGTATTATTAATAATACGGCAAAGCCTAATACTGTAATGGTGAAGTAAATTTCACCTTCGTTTCTTTTAATAAATTGTTTCATTGTGTTTAAGTTTTTAATTAGTTATAATATTTTTTGAAGCCATTTTCTTCACTACCGAAATACATTTCAGTATAATCAATACCGTTTACATTGTAAACTATTCTTATTGTGTCATTTGTATCTTTAAAAAAAGAAGCGCCTGTTTTTATTGCTAAATTTTTTAAGTCTTTAATAGAGAATAAATTTGTCATTTTAATAAAGTTTTAAAGTTAGTGCCCTAGTTCAATAAACGAATTGAATAAAATTCTGAATTCTAGGGCTATTTTTTTGTTTACTTTTTCGATATCCGTTACAAGCTACAAAGAATTCCCTTTGAATTCGGGCTTTGTACTAATTAGGGTGCTACCTGGTAAACTTTCAATATGTCAATGAACTATTTTTTTGTTTTGTTGTTCTTGTTTCCAAACAGCGCCCGTCGTTAAACTGTTGTAATAACTTTCAATTTCGGGATGTCATTGTTTCCAATCATTCAAGCAAAACTTTTAAGAACTTATCAAAACTACTTGTTTCATTTTGACAGTACAAACATACGACGACAACAATTAAACTACCAAATTTTTTTTGAAGTTTTTTTAAATTATTTTCACTTTCCTAGTGTTTACGGGGCTTCGCAAGGATTACAAATGCAGTAGTTTCCTACAAGTTTAATTCTTACTATTCTAAAGTATTGAATATCAGTCAGTTAGGATATATAGAGTTTTTGTATATATAGTATTGCGTGCGCGCGTGCGCATAGCGATGATGATAATTGCCTTCATCTACTTACCTTTTACAATTTTTTAAACCTATTCAAGTTTCAATCTATAATCAGAACTGAGAATTTACTTACATTTTGTAATCCAGCATCATTACCTTTCTTCGTAAGAAAAACCTTAGGGCTTAGGGTTTATGTTGCGAAGATTAGTAACGAGTTCTATTTTACATAATAGCCGACAACAAACGGTTACAAACGACAACAAACGGCTTTTCTTTCCTACAAAATAAATGTAAGGCTTGCCCTGCAAAACATAGTAGTGTGCATAACATAGTAGTGTGCATAAGATACAACCATAGGGACGCAAAACGTAGGGCACCCTGCAGGAAGGTACCTATGTAGGAAAAGTCAAAAATTCTGTAAGGAAATTCTGAAATCAAGACCCCCGTGTCAAAATTGTACGCGTTTTCCTACAGCGAACTCGCACGCAAATCCTATATATAACCCAAATACCCCACATTTCTAACATATTTTTTTACCTCATCCCAGTAACCACGGGCTTTGTGTCGAAAATTGTCAAAAAATGACGTCTCCTGACGATTTTAAAAAAGTTTGTCATTGGATAACTTATTGATTATCAGTACTTTATATTTAATATTCCAGAAATGTCGTTTTTACTCTTACTTTTTACAGAAAAAAAAATAAAATATATATATAAAATATATATAAGAGAATAGAGAGAAGTAAATCGACAAATCGACATAAGCCTATTTTTAAATAGGATTAAATTGCGTATATAATTTTACACTATATTTGCAGAATAATAATCTAATTTTATTTTATATGGAAATTACAATTGCACCAAACTATCTATTGTTTGGTTTATCCTGGTTCTCACCAGACAAAGACTTTGACTACTCGGAGATCAACATCTACATCCTATGTTTACACATTCAATTTACATTTTAATTATGAGTACTGAATTATCATTCGAAGAAGAAGGAAGAAAAAAATTAGTAGAAGGTATTACTAAGTTAAGTAGGGCTGTAAAATCTACATTAGGTCCTCGTGGAAAGACTGTTCTTATAGAGTCTCAATTACATACCCACGGAATAACAATCACTAAAGACGGTGTTACAGTAGCTAAATCAATTAGCTTAGCTGATCCAGTTGAGAATTTAGCTGTTAAAATCTTGAAAGAAGCCGCGGACAGGACTGCTACCAGTGCAGGTGATGGAACCACGACAGCGATTGTGCTGACGGAGGCTATGGTCACAAGGGGCAACGAGTTCATCACGGAGAGGAACAACCCGACTGAGGTGCTTCGTAACGTGAACACTGTCGTGGACGGTGTTGTGAAGAGCCTGGAGAAGATGAGCAAGAAGGTGAGCGGTAAGACGCTGAAGGACGTTGCCTCTATATCCGCCAATAACGACAAGGAGCTTGGCGCTATTATCGCTGACGCGTACAATAAGGTCGGCAGGGAGGGGATCGTTACGGTCGAGAACTCGCAGACGGACAAGACATACAGCGAGGTGACCAATGGTATAAAGATAGGACGCGGATACACCAGCAGACTCTTCGTGAACGATATGAAGAAGGAGGAGTGTATAATGGAGGACGTGTACGTTATGGTGACCGACCAGGAGATAAGCAACATACTCTCTATAGAGAACGTTCTGAAGCCAATCATAAACGGGCAGAAGAAGTTACTGATTATAGGACCGTGTACTAGTAACGTGATCAACACGCTGGCTGCTAATGTGGCTCATAATAACCTTAAGTTCTGTAATATCCAGCCACCACAGTTTGGGTACAAGCAGCAGGAGCTGATGCAGGACATCGCGCTTGCGGTTGGTGCTAAGTACTTCAGCGAGCAGACTGGTGATGATCTATCTTTAATTACTATAGACCACCTCGGCAAGGCGGACAGAGTGATCGTCGGAAGGGACAGCACCGTACTGGTTCGAAGCGAGACCTCAAATGAGGCGATTAGAGAGCGTGTTGAACAGTTATGGATACAGCACAACAACTCGACAAGAAAGGGCGACAGGGATGCCATAAAGGAGCGTATAGCGTCACTAACAGGTGGTGTCGGTGTTATATATGTCGGGGGAGGCTCGGACGTTGAGCAGAAGGAGAGGTATGATAGGGTTGACGACGCGGTCTGCGCGGTAAGATCAGCGCTTGAGGAGGGCATACTGCCAGGTGGTGGTGTGGCTCTGTTTAATATTGCGTCCGACATCATAGCATACGCTGACGATAGTATGGACCACATAAGCCACGACCAGTACACCGCGATGCAGATCGTTGGATGGGCGATACAGTCACCTCTGCTTCAGATAATGGACAACGCGGGTAAGGACGGGTACGAGATGATGTCAAACGTAGACGCACAAGGACACGGGTACGATGTAAAGAACGAGTGCTACGGTGATATGTTTGGGATGGGGATCATAGATCCGCTGAAGGTGACGAAGAATGCGCTGAAGAACGCGGTCAGTGTAGCCACCACGATACTGAGCACCAACGCGATTATAACCTTAACAAGACAGCAGTAGATATGAAGCCACTAGGGAAATATATAGTGATCAACCAGATAGATGAGCAGGTCAAGTCTGACATCGGTCTGATAATGTCTGGGACGGACACCTCTAAGATGCGTTACAAAAAGGCAGAGATAGTGAAGAAGGGCACGGACGTGCAGTCAATTAATGACGGAGACATCGTCTACTACGACAAGAACGCTGGCTACAGTATGATGATAGGCGACAAGACCTACACCGTCATAATGGAGCGGGACGTGATCGTGGTGATCTAATACTAACAACCACCGACTAATATCGGTGGTTTTTTATACAATATATTAGCTATTATTGCGCATAATACGACACACTATACAACATATTAGCTAGTACTGCTTAGCCCTCTGTATCGCCTCGTTCATCTCGATGATCATCTTGCGATAACCACGCGCGATATAACCAGCGTCCTTTCTAAATATAGGGTTCTTGCTTGGGTGGGTGGTGATACCCTCCTCACCGCTAAGCTTCTTATAGACAGCGTTTATCAGTCTCTTTCCCTTGAATGACAGCGTGTATAGCGCCTTCTCGTTTCCGTTCTTCTCACGCCAGGGCACGATCCAGTCTCCACTAACCAGCCTCTTAAACCTGTTCGTGTCCCAGGACATAATCCTCTCAAACCTCTCAAAGTCGTGCTCCGAAAAGAGGTCCTCGGAGTATAGAAACAGTAACATCTCTAAGTCTGGGTAGGATAGCCCATAAGCTTCTGAAACCCAATACCTTACAACCCTCCAGTACTTCAACCAGTCGTGCTTAGGCTCGACCTTGTAGTGTGTCTTTGTGATTATTTTCTTTCTTAATTTCATTTTGATTTAATTATTATCTTTGCAAAGATAAAACATTTAATATTATGCCATTAAAATCAGGGTGCTCATCAAAAACGATAAGCTCAAACATAAGAGCAGAGATTAAATCTGGAAGACCACAGAAGCAGGCGGTAGCAATCGCTCTGTCCAAGGCTAGTAAATGTAAAAACAAAAAAAATAAATAATTATGAAAGCAAAAGCGACAAAAAAAGTAATGACAGAGAAATCTAAAGGTATGAAGAATGACAAGATGGCTATGATGAAGGAGAAGATGATGATGGCTAAAAAGAAAAAATAATGAAAACTAAGAAACAAATATTATTCCCAAAAGATAAATCTATATTATGTGTATTAGG
>Ga0315907_10000807_pt1 | contig 43458 bp, 29 predicted proteins | sample LakEriMetagenome_3_FD_203525 | JGI IMG/M metagenome (GOLD analysis project Ga0315907, IMG submission 203525) | Freshwater fungal communities from buoy surface, Lake Erie, Ohio, United States - Buoy 12 MA123 | ecosystem: Environmental > Aquatic > Freshwater > Lake > Lake biofilm | place: USA...
GGAGAGCAGAGCGGTGCGGGCTTCCGTGCCATCGACGAGGAGAGGGGAAACGGCGCGGCCGTCCGGCTGCCATGCCTGATTTCCGGAGATGGCTGCGGCGTAGCCTGGCTGGGATCGGTAGAAGTGGATGTCTCCACGGAAGGCCGCATCATCCATGGTGATGGTGAGGACGGAGTCGTCGTAGCCGAAGGGAGCGGAGGCGGTGCGGCCGGGGCGGTTGAGGAGGACAGCTGCGTTCGGTGAGCCGGTGTGAGTGAGGATGACGTAGAGATCACCGTTCCATCCACCGCGGAGCTGGAGCGACACATTCACATCCGTGATGATCTCATCTGCCGGAATGGAAGCGCCGCGGGTATCGCTCCAGCCGGTGGGATTGCCATCGGGTATGAGGGTGGAGGCGAAGCCGCTGTTCCACTGGTGCGAGTAGACCGCGGCGTGAGAAGCGGCCGGAGCGAGCGCGAGTGCCGAGGCAGCGAGAGCGAGAGTCCTTGCGTTCATGATGTTGGCGGGTTGGCACATGGATGCGGTCATCGGTTCAGGGGATGTAGCGGAGGCGGTAGAAGGCACTGGGGAGTCCATCCGAATCGAGAATGGAGAAGAGGCCATTGGGAGGGGCCGTGACCGATTCGAGGGTATTCCAGCTGGTGAGGTCCGTGGAGCGTTCGATGGCGTAGCGGAAGCCAGGGATGCCTGCGAACTGGGCGCGGAGTCCGCCATCAGGACCGGGAATGAAGGTGGTGCTGCGGATACTTCCGGTGAGCGGGACGAGGCGGATCTGGATGATGCCTGTGGCTGTGCCGCCCTGGCCATCGGCGATGGTGTAGGTCAGGGATTCGTCCGTGGTGGCCGTGGATGCATAGAGGAGGTGCGTGGCGGTTTCCGTGATGGTGGCGTCGCTGCTGACCGCTGAAAATCCGGTGATCCGGAGCGTGCCGCCATCCGGGTCGCTGCACGCAGCCAGGAGGGTGGCCTTCGGAATCTTGAGCGAGATTCCTGCGCCGCGGACGAATTCCTGATCCGGTGCGGAGGGTGGCACATTTCCGAAGCCACGGACTGGGAAGGAATACTCTCCTTTGTCACCCGGGGTATCCGAGAAGATCCGGACCGTGGCCGAGCGGAAGCCATGGGCGGAAGGCGTGCAGCGCAGCGAGAAGGTGAGCGAGGCTCCCGGCGCGAGGACCAGTCCATCAGCCGGCAGCCCTTCCGCCACATAGTCAGCCGCGTGCGGTCCATCAATGATCACCGCCGGGGCACCGAAGGTCAGGGAAGCATTGCCACTGTTTTCGATGGTGTACGAAGTGACGGCGGTGCCTCCGGTGTTCACCGAACCGGCGCTGACCGGGGTGGTTTGGTTATCGCTGATGAACGGTGCCGCCGGGGAATTCCCTGCGAAGACGCGGGGGTCCGGGAGATTGATGAGACGGACACGGTAGGCGAGCACCATGGTGTCGTTTTCAATGCCCGTATCGAACGTCTGCAGAATCCCCGCGGCATCGTAATAGCGCACACTCCGCGTATTGAAGTCGTTGTCGTTTCCGATGAAGAGGAAGTAGTCGTCCGGCGCCGAAGGATCGGCTGCCGAGACCAGCGCGAGAGCCTCCCACTTTTCCGCGAGTGAATTGATGTCACCAGGAGCCTCATTCAGATTGAGGCCGAACCTTGCGAGTTCCGGGGCAACCGAGCCGAGGCCGCCGAGCATGTTGAGAGCCTCGGTCCATGTGAGGGGGGTGATGCCAGGCTTGAGGATATCGCCTGAAGAAGTGAGGTCGCCGGCTGCTCCTTCTCCGTCGTAGAGACCGTCGAAGTCCGTGGCCCCGTTGAGTTCGGCGAGCAGGATGGACTTGAAGACCGGTGCTCCGGCCGCACCGCGGCCATTGCCATCGCGCGAGAGGACGAGCAACTGGTGGCGATTGAGCGCAATGATGGCGCTCTGGGCAGCGGTGCGGTCCACGCCTGGATTGAGACTGCCGTCCGAGTCGACCCGCGGAAGCTGGATGACGTACTGAGCGACCGGGTTGGCCGGGATGTCCGATCCCGTGATGTCGAAGACGACAAGGCGTGCATTGGTGCGGCCCTGGTTACCGCTTCCGGAGTCCTGCAGAGTTGCGCTCTGGAGGAGACCAAAGAGGCGGGTGCCGTCAGGGCTGATGGCAAGACCTTCCATGCCTTGGTTGATGCGTCGTCCGTTGAGCGGCGGGTCGGCCTTGAAGTTCACGGTCCCGACCGGGGCGTGGGGAATGAGGGCATCAGGAAGCTGCAGTTGACCATCAATGACCTTCTCCGCAGTGAAGTGATAGATGTAGGCACCGTATTCATCGCTTACCCAGCCGGAGCCGGCTTTGCCTGGTCGTGGGTCGAGGACAAGGCCTTCCGTGTCGAGCGTGAGGCGGTTGCGGAATGTTCCATCGCTCTGGGTGGTTTCGCCGGTCACGACCGGAACGAGCGTGCCGAAGAGTTCTGCGGATCCATCGGCCACGAGACCGGTTGTGAAGATGAGTGGCGTTTCCGGCTTACCATCGTGATCGTAGCGGAACCGTGTCGATCCCGTGAAATTCATCTGAATCTGGTCCTGGGAAGCGGTCGCGGTCTCACCTGCGAACGGACGGAACGTGAACTGGAATGTATTGATGCGGGCGGCGTAGTTCGAGAAGATCACCGTGGGCGGAGCCGGGGCGGGATTCACGATGGTGGTATTGTAGCCACGGTCCGGGAGCGTCTCCATGGTTCCCTCGTAGCTTCCATCGGGAAGGCGCTGGAAGCCTGTGATCTGGAAGTCGGAGAGCGACCCCAGTGTCTCGCCGGTGGCCGGATCCGTACTGGCAGCCGGGACGCGCCCGACGCCCTGCAGACCAAGATTGACGAACTTGGTGCCACCGAGGCTGACACCGTCTGCGGGCCATGTGCGCTGATTGGGCAGCATGACATCACGGACCGCCGAGGTGAAGATGTCCGGGGCGCGGTTCACCGAGATGCTGTAGGTCGTGGTCACGGCACCGCCGGGAGCCGTCACGCGGACCTGCACCGTCTGGAATCCGGCCTTGAGATTGACCGGTGCGCTGGCGGTGGCGGGCAGCAGCGGAGCGAAGGCGCCATTCCCCGCACGGATTTCCATGGTGGCGTCCGGATCCCATGGGGAAGCCGTGAAGGTGGCACTGCTCACGGCAGGCGGGAAGCTTGCGAAGTACGCCGTGCGGGAAGCCGTGAAGGCCGGGGCGAGGCCGGTGGGATTGACGGTGAGCGACGCGAGGTCTGCGTTCGGGACAACGGAAGCCGCGAGATTGAGATCGAACGGGGATTCGTCGGCATCGCTGCTGCTGATGCGGAGGGAGGCGGTGAATGTGCCGAGAGTGGTCCCGTCGAAGGAGATGACCATGACCGATGACTCGCCGGGTGCGAGGGCCGCTGCCGGACTGGTGGTGATCTGGAATTTCGCGGCATCGGTGCCCTCGATGGCAGCGGCGATTCCTGTGAGCGGTTCGCTGCCGTTGTTGAGGAGCGTGAGCGAACGCGTCACGGTGGTCAGTTGTTTGACGCTGCCCCAGTTCACCGGAGCGGTCTGCGCATCAGTGAGCGGCGGAGCTGTGGTGTCGGCTCCATTGAAGACTGCGAGGTCGGCGGCTGGCGTGACCGTGAGCGAGACTGTGCCGGTGGCGGTGGCGGCAGGGAGGCGGCCGCGGTCCACGATGAGGATTTCGCTGCGTTCCCTGACTCCCGGCAGAGCCGGAGACACCTTGGTGCGGAACGTGAATGGCGGTGCGCCATTGGAGAGCGCATCGATGCCGAAGTCACTGTCATTGATGATGACGAGGCGGTTCCCGTCGGCGGAGAGGGCGAGGCCTTCCACTTTGTCATGGGCGAAGAAGCGGCCAACTGGATTCAGGCCGAAGAGGGTGGCTCCGAGATCGAAGTAAAGAGACTTGGTGACCGGGGTGATGCCCGCTGCGGCCAGCACGGAGGTGGCATCGGCAGTTCCGCGGGTTCCGACGGTAGCCTCAATGGATTTGCCATTCAGGAGCAGGCCGCGGCGGTCGCCAGTGCCCTCGTACACGGCCCCCGGGACGGCGCTCAGCGGTCCGACGTCCGTGGCTCCGGTGATGTCGATCAGGTAGACCTTCTTGGATGCGGTGGGAGGGAATCCGTTATCGCGTTCATCGATCAGAAACTTTGTGGCCGAGATTGCCCAGATTTCGCTGACGACGTTCTTGTTTCCGGTGTTCGGGTTGTCGAGCAGGTAGAGGAATTCGCGGACCTCGCCACTGGCGGGATTGACTGTGACGATGCGCAGCGGAGCCACCAGTGTCGGGTCGGCCACCGCCGGAGGATCGCCCGTAAGATTGTCCGGTTGTTCGAGGGCAGACTGCATGATGCCGACAAGGAGGGATCCGTCCGGAGTGACGGTGAGGCCTTCCATGCCGCGGTTCGCGCGACGCTTTGCCAGCTCGACCGGCAGACCACCATTGAAAGGCGAAAGCGTCCGGAGTTCGCGGCCGCCGGCATCGAACTGCATGAGGAAGGGTCCGTATTCATCCGAGATCCAGAACGAGCCATCCGGCATCACCGCGAGGCCTTCGGGATCGATTCCGTCCGGGTCCGGGGCGAGCCGCACTCCATTGGCATCGAATCCCTCGTCGAGACCGGGATTGGCCGAATTGAAGCGGCCATGGAAGGGAGTGCCAGCCGCCGTGGTGAGCCGGATGGGATCACCGACCATTTCGGCAACGGATCCGGCGAGACGGAAGCGGGCGAGGGCTGGCTGGTACGCAGGGATCGGGAAAATCTTGGCGGTATCGCTGAGTCCATCGACGTTCGGACCGCGGTCGGTGAGCCCGTAGAACTCGTTATCCGATCCTGGGACGGGCACGAGCGCCGAACCATAGCCATCCCCGCCGATGACCGATCCATTGACCGTACCAAGCGGTCCCACGGCGAGGGGGTAGGCGCGGAGGGCATCGGTGACGGTATAGGTGAAACTGTCGGGTCCGGCGTAGCCTTGCGCGGGAGTGTAGGTGAATGATCCATCCGGCTGCACCGTGACCGTTCCGTGTGCGGGATTCGAGTTGGCCACTATCTGGAGGGCGACTGGGTCGTTGACGAGCAGGCCCGCCGCTGCCGGCACGGCGAGTGGCTGATTCGTCGCGGTGCTGTAGCCGCTGTCAGGCGTCACCGCAGGAAGCGGGAAGATCCGTACGAGCGTGGTGACAGCCTGCTGGTTGGCATTGTTGGCTTCGCTGATTTCCGCAATCGCATTGGCGGGGTCGGCGACCACTGCGCCCACGGGAATGGTCCATGAAGTTGGTACGGTGGGCGAAGCTGTCACCGAGACACGGATCACGACCGCAGCAGAAGCCGGGACGGTTCCGCCTGTCAAGCTCACCACGCCGGCGGCATGGGAGACGGAAAAGCCAGCCGCACTGGCCGACTCGAACTGCAGACCATTCGGGAGGGTGAAGCGGAGTTCGGTTGATTCGGCGGCTCCGAGTCCACCGTTGGCGAGGGTGATGGTGTAGTCGAAGGTTTCATTGGCCACGGCCTGGGCGGGAGCGCTCAGGCTGACGGTGAGGTCCGGTGTAAGCGATGCGAGGGTGGTGACGGGGAGGGGCGACTGATTGTTGCCTTCGTCGACTTCCGCGATGGATGCAGACGAGTCCACGCGGGCGGCCCATGCGGGGAGCACGAAGGTTCCCGGGGCGTCCGGGGCCACCGTCACGGTGATGACGGCGGTGGTGGCGGCGGCGAGGGATCCGTCGCGGAACGTGACCGTTGGACCAACAGCCTCGATGGCGAATCCCGGGGCGCTGGCCGAGACGAAAGTGAGACCGGCAGGCAGCTCGATGGATCCCTCGATGCCGCCGGCGGATGCGCTGCCCTGATTCAGGACACTGATCTGGTATTGGAAAGGTGTACCGACATTGGCGCTCGCAGGACCGCTCACTGTGACCGCGAGATCAGGTGCGGCGACGGGAGCGGGAGCGATGCCGCGGAAGACCGTATTGGCTGATGCCGCAGCGAGAAGCGCCGGGGCTGCGGTCAGTGGATTGGCGTAGCCGGATTCGTCGCGCAGCGAAACCAGTTCCCCGCCGCCTGTGCCGGAGCTGCCGCCCTTGCGGACCGCGTAGAACTGCATCGCGCTGCCGTCCTTCCATCCGGCGAGACCCCGGTAGGTATCGGCGGCCGCACCGGCGATGCCCTGCGCGGTCCATGCACCGGCCACCCGGCTGAATTTCCGGATGCCGCCCGTTCCAGCGGTGTTCGTGTCGTCGGCCACGTAGAGCGTATCATCGCCCGGTTCCGCGGCACTGAGGTCGGCGAGCACAAACTGGAACGGTCCTCCCACGGTGGGATAGCCGGGGAGGTTCGTAATCGTGTTGCCCGCCGCGGTGGGGGTGCCTGTTCCCACCGTTCCGATGCGGATGGCGGATCCGGATCCGGTGGATGCGTAGAGCTGGCCCGCGGAGACCGTGAGCGCCCGCACATTGGCGAGTGTGGTGCTCAACTGGACTGAACTGGTGGTTCCGTAACGGGCAAAGCGGACACCGCCCGCGCCGCCGCACATCCAGAAATCGTCGCCATCGGTGGTGTAGACGCAGCGCGGATTGTTGCCCGTCGCGAAGTCGGGCAGTGCGAAAGAAGTATCAATGGCACCGCTGGAATCGATGCGTCCGAGCACCCTTGGGACTGCGCTGCCAGCCGTCCCTGACAAGCCAGCCGTTCCCGGTTCCGCGGCGTATCCGGGCACCGCGAGCCAGCGTCCGTTGCGCGACCTGGTCAGGAGGCCTTCCGATGTCGACGTTCCGCTCACCACGAGGGCTTTTTGCGTTCCCGCGGTTACGACGGGCAGCGCCAGTGACTGCACCAGAGTTCCCGCCGGGCTGTATTCATCCAGAAACACAGGAGCACCCACGGATGTACCAGTCGCCGTGGCAAGGCTTCCGGGAGATCCGGCGGCTGCGCCCGTGCCTCCCCGGTAAACGACAATGTTCCCTGAGGTGAAGGGATCGGCCGGGGCGGTCAGAGGAAAGGCGCAGAGAATGCCTGCAGGCAGGGCTGTCAGGAGGCGGCGAGATCCTGGCAGCAGCGGTCGGGTTGGATTCCAGTTCATGGTCAGCGGATGAGTGAGCTGTCTTCATGATCTCAGGGTCGCACTCGTCCGGCAAAACATGCCCCGTGACCTTATTGCCCTGACTGTGGCGAGTCGAAAGTGACGCCGTCGTTGCACTGGGCGCGCATTTGGGGGTTCTAACGGGTTATCCGTGCCTTATCTGGCGGAATTGCCACTGTCGGTTTTGTCGCAGGGCACACATGACCGCACAGGGAATTCGTGACTGACGAAATCTTGCTGCCGCTGCTGGCTGCGATGATTCATGAAGAGTGAATGCAATCGTACCGGGAAGCTATACTGGCAGACAGCGACTCATTCAGTGGGTCGCTCTGCTGATGGCGGCGGCTGCGGGATACATGGTGTGGAAGGTTCTGCAGCGGCCACGTCAGGCACAGCCAGCAAGGCATGCCGTCAGAGTCAATCATGTCAGACCGCTGCCTCAGACAGGCATGGAACGCAGCGTCGCTCAGACTGCTGCCACCGTTGCCGAAGTTGACTGGTGGAGCGGGCAGCAGAGCGCACGCAACGCTGGCCATGCCTCGCTGCCGCCCCTGGCGCGGAAGCTCAGTCCATCGGAAGCCATCAGCGATCCTGCCTCCCTGCTGGCCATGGCTGGATCGGCGGTACCGGCAAACATCCGGTTGGAGGCACTGCGTCGGCTGTGCGAGATCACTGATGATGAAGAGTACGCTGCCGTCATCGTTCCCCTGCTGCGGAACCGTCACCTCCCGGCCGATGGCTACAGTGTTCTGCTGAGCGACCTGCGGGAGCGTCCGATTGGCGTGACGGCAGCGGGCATGCTCCTGATTGCCGGCGATACCGGTCACCCGCGGCGGCAGGAAGCCGATTTCTGGCTGCGCAGTGTCGGTGGGTTGAAGGAGTTGCCTGCGGATGACAAGTCGGTCCGTGAGGCACTGGAGCGCAGCCTTGGCCAGCGGGTTGCCGTCTTTCCCTGAATCCGGCCGGGAAACCGCAGGCTCAGCGGCGGCGTTTCGCGCCGAGGACTGATTCGATTCTGCCGAGCGGCAGGCAATTGATGACATCGTCCCTTGTGAGCCATCCCTTGCGGGCGGTGCGGATGCCGAACCAGAGGTCTTCGAGGCCGCGCACGGAATGGGCATCGGGATTGATGGCGCAGCGGACACCCTTTTCCTTCGCGAGCCGCCACCAGCGCCAGTCCATGTCGAGCCTCCATGGGTTGGCATTGAGTTCGATGATGGTGGCGGTCGCGGCGCAGGCCTCGATGACCGCGGGAATATCCACGGCGTAGGGATCGCGCTTGAGGAGCAGGCGGCCCGTGAGGTGGCCAAGCATGGTCACGTGCGGATTTTCGATGGCCCGGATGATGCGTTTGGTCATCTCCGCTTCCGGAAGCGTGAAGGAATTGTGGACGCTGGCGACCACATAATCGAGTTCCGCGAGAAGGTCGTCCGCAAAGTCGAGGGAGCCATCCCGCAGGATATCGACTTCACTGCCTGCGAAGATGCGGAAATCCTTTCCATAGGTTTCGTTGAGCGCGCGGATTTCCGCGATCTGCGCGCGCAGGCGGTCTTCGTCGAGCCCGTTGGCCTGGAAGGAAGCCTTGCTGTGATCGGCGATGCCGAGGTACTGGAGTCCGAGTTCGCGCGCGGCTTCTGCCATTTCCGCGAGGCTGGCGTGACCGTCGCTGGCGGTGGTGTGATTGTGGAAGGTTCCGCGGAGGTTCTCGACGGCGATGAGGCTGGGCAGCGTGCCTGCTTGCGCAGCTTCGATTTCCCCCATGCCTTCGCGGATTTCCGGCGGCATGTATTCGAGGCCGAGGGCGCGGTGGACATCTTTTTCGTCGTGGACGCCAGTGGGTTCCGGGGTGCCTTCACTGCCGTGGGGAGCGAGGTGGTATTCGTTGAGGGTCCAGCCCATGCGCAGGGCGCGGCTGCGGAGCTGAATGTTGTGTTCCTTGCTGCCCGTGAAGTAGACGAGGGCATACGGAAACTCTGCAGTGCTGACCACCCGGAGGTCGCACTGCAGTCCGTTGGACAGCCGGATGCTGCTTTTGGTGTCGCCACTGGCAATGACCTGACTCACGAACGGAGCCGTGGTGAAGACCGACATGAGAGCGGCGGGATGGCGGCTGGCCGCCAGAAAATCGAGATCGTGGACGGTTTCCTTGCCGCGGCGGAACGAGCCGGCGACTTCTGCGCGCGAGGTTTCCGGGATGGCGCGGAGGAATTCGAGGATTTCGTGGGCAGCCTGGGCGGCCTCGTCGCTGCGGAAGTTTCCGGCGTGCTGTTCATTGAAGGCGATGCCTTCGAGAATCTTCGTCACGGTCTTTTCTCCGAATCCGCTGAGGGCGGCGGCTGAGCCATCTTCGCAGACGCGCTTGAGGTCGGTGAGGGAACCGACGCCGAGTTCCCGGTGGAGCGCAGCGATCTTCTTCGGCCCGAGTCCGGGGACTTCGAAGAGTGCAAAGAGGCCCTCCGGGAATTCCGCGCGGAGTTTCTCGTAGAATCCGAGACGTCCGGTCACCGCCAGTTCATGCAGTTTGTCGCGCAGGGCTTCCCCGATTCCCTTGATGCCCTCGAGCTGGTTCTCGCGGGCCATGCCCACGATATCGCCGGGGTGGCTCTGCACGACCTCGGCACCGGTACGGTAGGCCCGGATCTTGAAGGGATTCTCGCCCTTCAGTTCGAGGAGGAGAGCGATCTTCTCGAGGACATCGATGAGGGTCTCGCGGGTCATGGCGGCAGCGGGTTCAGATCATGCGGATGAGGCGGCGGCGCAGCAGATCAAGGGCGGCCTGCGACGCCATCTGCTTGAAAGTAGCGCGGTCGACCCGGTACTGAAAGCGCTGCACCAGCGGTTCCGCGGCTCCGCGGGAGGCGAGTCCAATGAAGACCGTGCCGACCGGCTTCTCCGCCGTGCCGCCATCGGGTCCGGCAATGCCCGTGAGCGAAAGCGCATGGTCCGCCCGCGAGGCAGTCAGGCAACCCGTCGCCATGGCGGCCGCCGTTTCAGCACTCACCGCGCCATGAACCGCGATCGTTTCCGGCGGGACCCCGAGCAGTTCCGATTTCGCTTCGTTGGCATAGGTGACATAGCCACGGCCGAGCACGCGGGATGCCCCGGGCACACTCGTGATGCGGTGTGCCACAAATCCTCCCGTGCACGATTCCGCGAGCGCGACACATTGACCGAGTTTTGCGAGCAGACCGACCACGGTTTCTTCCATGGTTTCATCGCTCGAGGAAAAGAAGTGCTGCGGGAAAGCGGCTGCCACCATGGTTTCCGCGGCAGCCAGCTGGGCGGGCGATCCGAAGACCCGGAGCACAACTTCGCCAGGCCGGGCGCAGTAGCCGATTTCCGGGATGCCGAGTGCGGTCAGTTCCGCTTCGAGGGCTTCGGCGACCTGGGTTTCGCCGAGTCCGGACAGATGGAAATTGCGCATGGCGGGAGCCGACGGGGCCATCGCGGCGAGTCTTGGCAGCAGGTGGTCGCGTACCATCGGCATGAGTTCGCGCGGCGGTCCCGGCAGCAGAAAGAGATGCGGCGATGACTGGCCGCGGCCCGGCACCGGAAGCGGTGGCAGGTACAATCCCGGGGCCGTTCCCTGCGGATTGGCGAGGACCTCGGCTCCGCGCGGCACCATGGCCTGGCGGCGCGAAGGCTCATTGAGCGGACGGCCGCGTTCCGCCATGTAGGCCGCAATGTGCGCCGTGACAGCCTCGTCGCATTCAAGGGGGATCCCCAGCCAATCCGCCGCGATTTCGCGAGTGATGTCGTCGCTGGTCGGGCCCAGTCCACCGGTCACAATGACCGCATCGGCACGACCGACGGTTTCCGCGAGGGCTTCCCGGATGACATCGCCATCGGGTATGGCGATCTGCCGTCCGATTCTCAGGCCGAGTGCCAGCAGCTGCTGACCCAGCCATGAGAGATGTGTGTTCACCGTGCTGCCGAGCAGCAGTTCGGTTCCGGTATTGATGAGTTCAATGCGCATGAAAACGGAGAGGCATCACTGGACCCGGGCCGCGCGGCGGACGGCTTCCTCGGGAGTGCGGAAGCACATGGCGACCGCAAAGGTCACGAGCGTTCCGCAGAGAATGCGCCATGTGAACTTCAGTTCCGGAAGCCATTCCGGGCGCAGGTCGGCTCCCTCCGGCACGACCATCCGGTACAGTCCGGTGTGAAGATTGCTCATCACGGCAACCACGAGGAATCCCGCGAGCATGGCCAGCAGATTGCCACGCTCGCTGCCCCGCGTCTTCGTGAAGAGTCCCACCATGAAGACACCCAGCAGCGATCCATAGGTATAGCCAAAGCTGCCCAGAATGATCGGTATGATGCGCAGGTCGGGATTGTGCGCCTTGATGAAGGCCGTCAGCAGGCCAATCCCGATGAGGATCAGCGCGAAGACAACGGTTGCCCAGCGGATCACGGAAACCCGCGCAAGGTCATCGTCGGGTGTGCGGAACCAGCGGAAGTGGAAGTCGCGGCAGTAGCTCGTGGCGAGCGAATTGAGCGCGGTGCCGAGCGATCCCATGGTGGTGGCAAGGACGCCGGCAATGACCAGTCCGCGGAGGCCCCCCGGCATCACGGTGAGCACGAAGTGCGGAAAGATCTGACTGCTTTCGGGCTCGCCCTTCGCATTGCGCGGCAGCAGGGGATCGGTGACCACATGCTGATAGTAGACCGAGAGAAGGATACCGATGGCAAGGACGGCGAAGACCACGGGAAAATCGGCGACTCCGGAGAGGATGGTGGCGCGCGCACTCTCCTTGCGGTTCTTCGCGGTGAGCATGCGCTGCACCATGTCCTGATCCGTGCCATGGGTGGCCATGGTGGTGAACATGCTGCCGAGAACAGCTGCCCAGATTGTGTATTCGCTTTCGAGGATGCTGCGGATCTGCTGCCAGAGTGAGAAGGAAGGCGGGGGCTGACCAGTGGCCTGCGCGGCGGCGATGGCCTTTTCGACACTGTCGCCATGGATCCTCAGGAACTGCAGGTCGGTGGGAGCCGTGAGATATTGGGCAGCCCCGCTCCAGCCTCCCGGAATGTGCCCCAGCAGATACCACAGCGAAAAACCGAGCGCGCCGAAGAGCACCGCAATCTGAATGACATCGGTCCAGATGACCGCCTTGATGCCACCGATGGCCGTGTAGAGGGCGGTGAGCAGACTGACCACCACGAGAGCCGCTCCAGAGATCCAGAACTGGTCCCATGCGCCCAGTGGTTCACCGGGATGCATGAGATTCCACAGAATCACAAGCAGGACGGTCGGCACCCACAGCCGGGAGCCACTCGCCAGAGCGCGCGTGAGCAGGAAGACGGCGCTGGCAACCCGGCGCGTGCTTGGCCCGAACCTTGTCTCGAGGAATTCGTAGATGCTGACGACATTGTGCCGGTAGAAGGCGGGAATAAAGACGCCGCTCACCACAAACCTTGCCAGAATGTAGCCGATCAGAAGCTGGGCATACGTGAAGTTGCGCAGGTGAAATCCTTCCCCGGGTGTCCCAAAAAATGTGCCGGCACTGATCTCCGACGCCAGAATCGAAGCCAGCACGGCCCACCATGGAATCGAACGGCCCCCCAGCGTGAACTCACTGACATCCCGGTTCCGCCGGCTGAAGTAGAATCCAATTCCCAGAATGGCGGCGAAGTACGCCCCGATTACGACGAGGTCGGCAGTGAGCTTCCAGTTCATGCAGTCATCAGTAGAATAAAATGCGCCCCGTGGTCATAACGGCCACGGGGCGCACGGGAAAGCAGAATGTGCCATCGGTCAGCGCTTGCGCGGCGGAACCGTAAGCGTCTGCCCGGTACGCAGAAAATCCGACTTCATCCCATTGTAGGACTTCAGCGAGGAAACGGGAACTCCGGTCCGCCGTGAAATCGATGACAGGGTATCGCCCTGCTGCACCTTCACATAGGTCGGTTTCGGCTTCGGAGGAGCGGGCTTCGGCTTCGGCTTGGCCTTCGCGACGGGTTTCGGCTTCGGTTTCGCCTTGGTGCTCGTCTTTGCCGTGCTCGTCTTCGGTTTGGTGGATGTTCTGGACCGAGACGGGGAAGAAGACGGACGCGAGCGGGAACTGGATGACGAGGTCACCTTCGGCTGAGCCGAAGCAGAGGACCGCGCGGACGAAGTGGACGTGGTGGACGAAGTGGACGTGGTTTTGGGCTTGGGAGTTACCGCGGCGACGGTACCGGCGCTGGCTCCGGTCACGGCGGCGGCGGTTCCGGACGAACGCTTCGGTTTCTCCTCGGTCTTCACGGGATCGCTGTAGATGTCCTCAACCTTATTGCTGGCGACATCGCGGGCCGTTCCGCCCGAGGCCCAGTCTTCCCGGTAATTGCCGTCGGCATCGAACGGATACTCGGCTGGCGAGAGCCCGGTGTCCGGCGAAGTATAATCCACGATTTCGTCGCCCTTCCTGGTCGACTTGCAGGCCGCGAGCGCAAGGCACAGAACGGACGTAAGGAGGGCGGCAGCGGCTTGTAAGGGACGCACGATCATTCAGACTGATTGATTATGCAGGCGGGGCTGTCCAGCGGAAGCGGAAGGGATTTCCCGTTCAGTCATCCATTCCGGGAATGGGGCTGCCGGGCACAATTTCCGAGCCTTCCCATTCCCATCGCTCGGTTTCTCCGAGTCGCTGCAGAATGCGCTGCGCGCTGCCGGGCACCGCGGGGACGTCCGGACGCGGCAGCAGGGCCGCGAGTTCCCGGCGTTTGGCATCAGTTTCGGGTCGTCCTGCCAGATTCGTCCACTCGTGCGGGTCGCTGCGCAGGTCGTAGAGTTCCTCGCTGCCGTCGGCATAGTGGATGTACCGCCAATGGCGGTCCCGCACGCTGTGATTGCCCTGATTGTGCGTGGTGATGGCCGGACGGGCGCGCGGCGATTCCGGATCGGTCAACTGCGGCCGCAGGGAAATGCCCTCGAGTCCGTCCGGCGGCGTCAGCCCGCAGAGGTCGGCGAGTGTCGGGTAGATATCGAGGAGTTCGGCCGGCTGATCGCACCGTGCCTTTTCCACGATGCCCGGCCCGGCCATGAGGAGGGGGACTTTCGTGGAACGTTCCCAGAGCGAATTCTTGCCGGTGATGAGCTTTTCGCCGAGGTGCCAGCCGTGATCGCTCCAGAAGACGACAATGGTCTCGCGCGAGCGGCCAGTGGCTTCGAGGGCGTCAAGGACTCTTCCGGCCATCGCATCCATGGCGCTTACGGAAGCGAGGTACGCCCGCACGAGCGGTCGCCATTCTCCGTAGCGGCGCAGCGGAGCCAGCCGTGGCTCAGGGAGCTTCCAGTGCAGAAACCATGAGAACGGCGGCGTGTCGGCCCGGTCGTCTTCGTGCACCGGAGGCATCTGGAGCGATTCCTCCGGGTAGAGATCGAACCATTTCTGCGGAGCAAAGCAGGGCACGTGCGGAAGCCGGAAGCCGCAGGCGATGAAAAAGGGACGGTCCGCCGGAGCCGCACGCAGCGCCTCCACGGCGGCGGCCGCAATCTTCGCATCGGCATTTTCCTCATCGGTCGCCGGAAACGGTCCCCAGTCCATTACAGCCATGGGCGATGGATACTTCGAAATCCGCTGCGGGGACCTCGGCATGCCGGGAGCCGGACCGACGACATCGAATTCGCCGGCCATTTCCCGGCGGTCGAGTGCTCCGTCATGCCAGATCTTTCCACAGCTGAAGGCATGGTAACCGGCCTTCCGGAACATCTGGGGCAGGCTGAGCCGATCCTTCAGGGCGGGTACTTTCCTTGCTCCGGGCTGGAGTCCATGGATCCCGCTGCCGGATGGCCGCAGCCCCAGCAGAACACTGGTGCGCGACGGATTACAGAGCGGCGACTGGCAATGCGCATTGCGGAAAGCCACCCCTCGCGCCGCGAGCGCATCGAGGTGCGGCGTCTTCACCTGAGGATGCCCGCCGAGGCATCCCAGCCAGTCATTCAGGTCGTCCGCGGCCAGAAAGAGGACGTTCGGCGGCCCCGCGGGCAGCAGAGCCACCGAAAGCCACAGAACCAACGCAGGCAGCCAGCGCTTCATGACCGCAGGTGCCAGCGTTTCACTTGCCGGGCTTCTCCGCTTCGCCGCCGCTGGCAACCACCCGGACGACGGTAGCCACCGTATCGGCTCCCAGATACTTCGCCGCGAGCGCATTCAGTTCCGCCAGCGTCACGGACTTGAAGTCGTCCATCATGGAACGGGCCCAGTCGAGCCGCTCGGGCCGCGACTGCGAAGGCAGCACGACCGTACCCAGCCAGTAGGCATTGCTGCGCCGCTGTTCCTCGAGCATGGTCAGGATCGGCTTGCGGGCGCGGTCGAGTTCGTCGGCCGTCACTCCCTTCGCAGCGAGGCCACGGCCGATTTCCTTCGCGATCTCGCCGAGCTTGGCCGCATCCTTTCCATCGGCCACCATCATGGCCATGATCTGGCCATAGCCTTCCCATGTGTCACTCATCATGCTGGCAACATCCGGACTGTAGCTGTCGCCCAGTTCCTCGCGGACTTTCTTGCGGACCCGGTCGGAAAAGATTTCCGCGAGCAGGGAAAGCTGCCGCGAAAGCTTCACATCGCTCCGCCGGTCCGTGGTCGGCCAGAACACGAGGACGTTGCTCTTCGGAATCTTCGATGTGAACTTCCATTCCTTCTCGGAAACCTTCGCAGGGAAACTCACCTTGCGCAGCTCGGCATGCTCGCTCCGCTCCGCAGCCCGCGCCGGCAGAGCGCCCACCGTGGCCGCCGCCGCCCGCACCACTTCCTCCACATCGAGATCGCCCACGACACCAATCTCCAGATACCCGGAAGCCAGCGCCGGACCAACCCACGCCTTCATCTCATCTATCGTCCGTGCCGCCAGTTCCTCCTGCGCCGGAAAGACAAAGCGGTAGTCGTCCCCATGCGTGAAGGCCTCCACCTTTGCCTGCAGGATTCCCTCGGGAGTGTGCTCGACCTGATTGTAGATCGCCGGCAGACTCGCCTTGAAGCGGCTCAGGCCGTCGGGCCGCCAGCCAGGCGAGGATAGCGAGGCCGCGAGCAATTGGAACTGGAGCAGCAGATCGCTCCGGTTGGTCCGCCCCGCGAATCCAAAGCTGTCGTCTCCAATGCTGAAACTCACACTGGCAGTCCGCCCGGCCAGCAGCCGCTGCAGGTCATCAATACTGTGCTTCTCCAGTCCACCAGCTCCGAAATTCATTCTCGTGAACAACGCCAGCCCAGGCTTGTCCTTCGGCAGGGTGAGACGGCCATCCCCGAACGAAGCCGCCAGCTCGATCACGTCTTTCTTGAAATCAGTCTTCCGGACATTGAGCCGCACGCCATTGGCAAAGGTCAGCTGCGTGATGCCCAGATCCTCCACTTCCTTCCGTTCCTTCACTTCTCCAGCTGCTCCGAAATCCGTGTAGGCAAAGGCCGCGTCGGACGATTCCTCAGGCGCTGCCACTTCCTTCGCCCGGCTCGTATTCCATGTTTCTGTGATCTGCTTCGGCGCATTCTCGAGCTGAAGATTCCCCGTGATGAAAATCCGGATGTCGTCAGTCGCCCAGTCGCGCCGCAGGGCCTCGTGACAGAGTTCCGGAGTCACCGTGGCGAGTTCGGCCCGCACCCATGCGGCCGCATCGTCAGGATGCAGAAAGACTTCCTGCTCGGAAACGGAACGCGACAGCTCATCGGCCAGTTCCCGCGACTTCCGCGTGGGAGCCTGACGCGCGGCATTCTCCGCAGCCGTGGCAAGGTTGGCGGCGGCTTCCGCCAGCTCGGCCTTCGTGAATCCATGCTGCACGGCCCGCCGCAGTTCCTGCTCGGCTGCCATGAGGGCACGGTCCCAGTTCTCAGGCTTCGCCAGCGTCTGCACACTGGCACTCTCCACATACCGCATCCAATCCTCATGCCCGGACTCCGCTGCCAGAAATGCCGCGTCCGGCTTCTTCGCCCCGATCTCAAACCGACGGTTCAGCATGGCATCGGCCAGACTCCGGATCATCCTCTCACGCCGCGTCGCCTTGCTGTCGGACCGCTTCCGCGACGGACGGTTCGTGTCGATGCCAATCGTCACCTGCCCGGCTTCCTTTTCCGTATGCAGCTTCACCTGCAGTCCATGCCCGGTCCGGACGGGACCAGTATCGGGCTTCTTCACCGGCAGCGCCGGTGCCTTGAGATCGGAAAACTGACTGACAATGGCGGCCTTCCATGCATCGGGCTGCACGTCGCCGGCCACAATCACCGTCATCAGCTCCGGTCGGTACCAGCGGCGGTAGAAATCCACGAATCTCTGCCGCGGTGCCTTCAGAATGACGTCTTCAGTCCCGATCGGCAGCCGCCGCGGCACCAGCGAATCAGGCAGACTGAACTTGAATCCTTCAATCATGCTCCGGAATTCCACGGAATCCCGTGCCTTCTTCTCGCTGATGATCACGCCGCGCTCCTTCTCGAGTTCCTGCGGCCCGATGATCATGCCATCAGCCACGTCCCGCAGAAACAGCATGCCCCGCTTCATCAGATCCACATTTCCATCGGGCAACTCCAGCTTGTAGACGGTCTCATCAAAGGAGGTATGCGCATTGGTATCCGCCCCGAAGGCCATCCCCAGCCGCTGGAAGAATTCCACCATCTCCCCAGCTGGATAGTTCTTCGTTCCATTGAAGGCCATGTGCTCAAGGAAGTGCGCCAGTCCCTGCTGATCGTCTTCCTCCATGAGCGACCCCGCCTCCAGATGCAGACGCAGACTCACCCGCTTCGGTGGCTCCGCATGCGGCAGGATCTGATAACGCAAACCATTGGGCAGCCGCCCGAACACCACCTTCGGATCAGGCTTGAGATCGCTGGCCTCGTGCGGCCACACCGGTACCACCGGAGATTCCTGGGCGCTCACCAGCACCGGAATGGCCAGCAGCGAAGTCAGACAGAGCATCGGTTTCATGAGAATCAGGGGAATGGATTGAAGGTTCCGGCGGCAGGCCCCCTGCGGAGGCCGCCGCCATGCCGGTGGAATCTGCCCGGCACCGCGCCCGAAGAAAGCACGATCTTTCCGGACAGGAGAAATTCCACCCACCCCCTGCCCAGGCGCACCTGCCCTGCAATTCCGGTGGCAACCAACCCTTCCCGGTGGCATCAGCAGCTTCCCGGCTCCACCGGACACGGCCCCATGCCCATCCTCGACGTCAGCAACCTCCGCGTCTCGTTCCACACCCGGAACGGCATTGTCCGCGCCGTGTCAGGCGTCTCCCTCTCCGTGCCCAAAGGATCCACCGTCGGCATCGTCGGCGAATCAGGCTCGGGCAAATCCGTGACCTGCTTCGCCCTCCTCGGCCTGCTCCCCTCCCCGCCCGCCCGCATCGAGTCAGGCTCCGCCCGCTTCGGGGGTCACGACCTCCTCCAGCTCACGGAAAAGGAACTCCGGAAGATCCGCGGACGCCGCATCAGCATGATCTTCCAGGACCCCATGACATCGCTGAATCCCTGCCTGCGCATCGGGTCCCAGCTCGCCGAACCCCTCCAGATCCATGAAGGCCTCAGCCGCCGCACCGCGGAACCCCGCATCATCGAAGCCCTCGCCTCGGTCGGCATCCGCAACCCGGAGGAACGCATCCGCCAGTACCCTCACGAATTCTCCGGCGGCATGCGCCAGCGCGTCATGATCGCCATGGCCCTCATCACAAAACCCGAACTCCTCATCGCCGACGAACCCACCACCGCCCTCGACGTCACCATCCAGAAACAGGTGCTCGACCTCATCCGCGAACGCCAGCGTGCCCTCGGCACCGCCGTCATCCTCGTGACCCACGACCTCGCCGTCGTTTCAGAAACCTGCGACCATGTCCACGTCATGTACGCCGGCCGCATCGTCGAATCCGCTCCGGTGCATACCCTCTTCCAGTCACCCCGCCACGCCTACACCCGCGCCCTCATGCGCAGCGTCCCAGCCCTCCAGCCCAAGGGCTCCGTCCTCCACACCATCCCGGGCACCCCGCCAGACCTCGCACGCCTCACCTCCGGCTGCGCCTTCCGGCCGCGCAATGCCCCCAGCGGTCACCTCTGCCTCACCGACCGCGACCCGGAACTGATCGAAATCGCCCCAGGCCACCTCGTCCAGAATTGCCCGGGCTGCCTCGAAAGGGGGGCCGCATGACGCCTCTCCTCCAACTCGACAACGTCCACGTCCACTTCCCGGGCCACCGCGGCCTCTTCGCTCCCGCTCCCCCGCCCTTCCGCGCCGTCGACGGTGTCTCCCTCACCATCGCCCGCAGCGAAATCCTCGGACTCGTCGGCGAATCCGGCTGCGGCAAGACCACCCTGAGCCGCGCCATCATGCAGCTCCTGCCCGTCACCTCAGGCCGCATCCTCATGGAAAACCGCGAACTGTCGGCCCTGTCACCCGCAGACCTCCGGCGCGCCCGCCTCGATTTCCAGATGGTCTTCCAGGACCCCTACGCATCCCTCAACCCACGGCTCACCATCTTCAGCACCCTCGCCGAAGCCATCCACGCCAGACGCCCCGCCCTCAGCGGCCCCAGCCTCCACTCCGAAGTCACCACCCTCATGGACAGGGTCGGCCTTCCCAGCTCCGCCGCCGCCCGCTATCCCCACGAATTCTCCGGCGGCCAGCGCCAGCGCATCGCCATCGCCCGCGCCCTCGCCCCCCAGCCGAAGCTTCTCCTCGCGGACGAACCGGTCAGCGCACTCGACGTCTCCATCCAAAGCCAGATCCTCAACCTACTCCTCGACCTGCGCCGGGAACTCGACCTCACCATGCTCTTCATCTCCCACGACCTCGGCGTTGTCCGCTTCCTCGCCGACCGCGTCGCCGTCATGCAGTCGGGCCAAATCGTGGAATCCGGCAGCGCCGACACCATCCTGTCGCATCCCCAGCATCCGTACACCCAATCCCTGCTCGCCGCCGCCCCCGGCCTCAGCCGCCTCGCCAGCCCCCCGGAGACCATCCCGCCCTCACATTGACAAGGCTTTCTACCGGAACCATGATCCCGTGCGGCCTCACCTGCAGAACCCAGCCCGCGCCAACCCATGAAGCGATTCGGCATTAAACTCAATAACGGGAAACTCATGTGGGTCACGGCCGACTCCGTGGAATGCCGCGACGGAGCCATCCTCTTCCTCCGCGCCAGCAACGGTCAGACCGAAATCATCGCCGGATTCAGCCTCATCCAGGTCAATCACTGGGGCGTCAGCGACGCCTTCAGCCACGAATCGACCTGACCACAGACGGCCCCTCACTCCAAGGTCCTTCCATGAATCCATCCCGAATCCTCATCGCCACACTCGCCACGGCCACCGCGCCGCTCGCTGCCCAGTTCCCTCCACCGGAACTTCCCGCCGCTCAGGAGCCAGCCCCCGCGCCCCTCCCTCCCCCGGGCCCGCCGCAGGCCGCCAGCGCCATGGAGGCAGTCTCCACCTTCCGCGCCATCACCGGCATCACCAGACTCAATCAGGTGGTCGAACTCCGCGGAACCCGCGGAGCCCCCACGCCCGCCATCTGGACCATCGTCGTCCACGACCCCGCCAGCCCCACCAGACTCTCCGAATTCACTATCCGCGGCCCCCGCGTCGATGACCCGAAACCTTCGAAGGATTTCTATCCTGCCCGCGCGCCGGAAGGATACTTCGACTTCACCAAGGTCACCGTCGACAGCCGCGCCGCCTTCCGCGCCGCCGACCGCGAAGCCGGCATCGCCCGCATCGGTTTCGACTTCATCGATTACCGCCTCCGCTGCCGCGAATTCAGCGACGATCCCATCTGGGACCTCACGCTGCGGACAAGCGACGGCGTCGCCCTCGGCACCATCTCGATTTCCAATAAAACCGGCCGCGTCCTCCGCGCCGTCTGGATGCGCCCAGGCCCCCGCGGAGCCCTCGCCATCGCAGAAGACAGTGCCGAACCCGGTGCCCGCCCCCTCAGCACCCAGGTCCCCATCACTCCTCGCTCGCCCAACCCGCCACCAGCCCCGGCACCCACCCCGGCGGAAGTTCGCCCCGCCCCGCCCTCCGGAGAACCACAGCCAGCCGATCCCATCCCCGCCCCGGCCGACCCTGCCGGCGACGTTCCCCGCCCCGCTTTCGGGCCAGACGAACCCCGCTGACCAGCCCATCCGCCACTTTTCCGCATGGCCTCCGCCACTCCCACCACCGCACCCGCAAGAAGCCACCCCGCCGCTCCATGGCTGCCGCTGGCTGCCTGCCTGATCCTGCTGGTCCCGCTCTTCGCCCGCTTCTTCAAGAATCTGTGGATGCGCGAGCCATACCAATTCTTCCCCCTCGCCATCGCCGGCGGCATCCTGCTCGCCATCCGCGGCCGCTCGGAAGACGATCCCGGACCGTCCGCTCAACCCATCAGCACTTTCCTGAAGGCTATCCTCTGGATCCCTCCTCTGATCCTCGCCGCCGCCTCCGTCGCCATCCGCTCCCCATGGGTCGGCATGATCGCCTTCTTCGCCGCTGCCGTCGCCCACACATGGTCCACCGGTGGCTTCCCCAGACTGCGAGCCTACGCCCCAGCCCTCACCATGCTGGCCATCATCGTGCCGCCCCCCTTCGGAATGGAGCAGGAACTGACACGCTGGCTGCGCGCCCAGGCCGTCGAATGGTCCAGCCGCATCCTCAGTGCCGCGGACACCTTCCACATCCGCAACGGCAACATCCTCGACCTCCCCGTGCGCGAAATCATGGTCGAAGAAGCCTGCGCAGGCATCAATTCCACCCTCTCCGTCGCCGCCGCCGCCTTCTTCTACCACCTCTGGATGCGCCGCCCCGTCTGGTGGCTCGCCATCACCCTCCCCCTCTCCCTCGTCTTCGTCTTCGCTGGAAATACCGCCCGCATCGCCGGCGGCAGCCTCCTCCTCCAGCACACCGGAATCGACCTCTTCAAAATCCCCTTCCCCCACGAATTCGTCGGACTCTGCGTCATCGCCCTCTGCCTCTTCCTCATCGTCAGCCTCGATAACCTCCTCCAGTTCGTCAGCCGCCCGCCCGATCATACTCCCCGGCCCACCAGCCCCTCCGGTTCCCCGCCCCCAGCCATGCAACGCCTATGGCTGCCAGCCCTCGCCACCGCCGCCATCCTCGGGATCGGCAACCTCCCCTTCATGCACTCCGCCGCCTCCCGCGGCCTCGCCGCCAGCGAAAACCTCGAGAATCTCCCCCAACCCAACGCCTTTTCCCTGCCCAACTCACTCGATGAATGGGAAATTGTCCCGGAAGACCCCGACACCCAGACCAGTGTGGAAACCTCCGGCGTCCGCAGCCGCGTCTGGCGCTTCCGCAAAGGCAACGAAATGGCCGTCGTCGCCCTCGATTACCCATTCCATGGCTATCACGATGTCTCCATCTGCTACGCAGGGAGCGGATGGGAACGCGTGAGCCGCACCCCCATTCCGCTCAGCTCGTTTCCCGGAGACGCTGTCCGCAGCGAACTGCAGCGCCGCGCCGACGAACACAGCCTCCTCATCGTCAGCACCGTCGATACCAAGGGGAATTTCGTGGAGAACAATGCCCTCACAGGAACTTTCTCGGAACGCTTCCGCGACTCCATGGACATGAATACCACCTTCCGCGTCCAATGCTTCTGGACCGGCACAGAAGGGGCCACCAGAGAGAATTCCGAAGCTCTCCACCGCCTCTTCCTCAACGCCCATTCACAACTCATCGGCCAGCTCCGCCAGCACGGCCTCATTCCGCCCGCGTGAAAGATCCTACCGCCAAATCCCGACTCCCATGGGACCGCATCCTCCTCGCGGCCCCCTCGGCTCTCGTCGCTCTCAGCGTCGCCTCGCTCCCGCTCATCCTGCCAGACAGCTCCGCGGAATTCGAAGCCTCGGTCAACCCGGATTCCGCCGCATCGTTCCTGCTTGCGCCAGAACCGGACTACCGCGCCGCCATGATCCATGCCCGCATGGCGTCCCCGGGAACCGACCCCGCCCATCTCGGCCGCGAAGCACGCACCCTCGAAACTCTCGCTCTGCTCGCCTCGGAGTTCCAGTTGCGCGACGATTCCGCCCGCTGGCACCGGGAAGGCGTCGCCCGCTTCAAGCGCTTTGCTTCCAGTCCCGCCGCCGGAACCATTCCCGCAGCCCCCACCCTTGCCCCATGGGCCCTCTTCGACCAGCTCTCGAAGGAGGAATGGAGGGAAATCGCCGCAGCCAGAGCCCAGCATCCGCAGGAAGACCCCTTCACCTCCGCATGGCTCGCCGTGGTTTCAGGCGACACCGCTGCCGACCTTCCAAAACTCAGGGAACTGGCCGCTTCCTCCCATCAGGCAGCCCTGCTCGCCGCCATCGCTGCCCACGCCCGCCAGGAAACCACCCTCCGCGACCAACTGCTCAGCCCGATCCTCTCGGAAACCACCGATCATCCCGCCTCGGCCACCGAAAAAGCCGCTGCTCACTACCTGACCGGCAACTGGCCGCTGGCATGGGAAACAGCCCTGCAGGCCCCGGAATCGGAAGAACCCATCCGCTCCGCCGCCCTCGCGGAAATCGGCAGCCGCCGCCTGCAGTCAGGCGAGTTCACCGCTGCGGACGACCCCACGGCAAAGTCCATCCTCGCCACCGCCCTGCGGGCCGCTCCCACGCGGCCGAACCTTGCCGTGGCCGCGGCCCGCCTCGCCTTCGAAGGCCCCCCAGTCACACCGGCCACCGGAGCAACCGAGGCCCTCGATCTTCTCCTCGCTTCCTTTCAGGCCGCTCACCGCGGCGACACCAGCCAAACCACCGAACTGATGCAGCGCACCGTCACGCTCTGGCCGGAAGCCGTTCTCTGCGTCAACCGCCTCGCAGCGGGAATCCCCAGGGATTCCCCCTTCCGCCCCGCCATCGATCTCGTCTCCAGCTCGACCAACCGGCCTTCGTTCACCGGCCTCCGCAGACGGACTCTCGAAACCGATCAGGTTCCCCCAGCCTCGGCCCTGCTGTGGCGGTCGGAAGGCTGACTCTCCCCAGCCCAGTCCTCATGCGCGCGGGCCGGAAATGCGTCCTCTTCGTGGCCCCGGTGCCTCCGCCCGTCCACGGCGGAGCCCTCGCCATGCAGTACCTGCTCGACGAAACCGCGAAGGATCCGTCGCTCACCGTCCTGCACGTCGATTCCCGCTTCGCCGCCAGCCTCGCAGACATGCAGAAGTTCCGGCTCTCGAAGCTCCTCCGCATCCCCCGCTACTGCCTCGCCATGCTGCGCCACCGCCTCGCAGGCGGTCTCGACGCCATCGTCCTCACCCCGACGTTCCATTACAAACCCTTCCTCAAGGACGCCATCTTCATCTGGTGGTGCTCCCTCGTCCTCCGGAAACCACCGGACGCATGGCTCCACATGGATTTCCGCGCCATGCACTACGATGCCCTCCCGGCACCCGCCCGCTGGTTCGCCCGCACCACACTCCGCCGCTGCCGGCGCTTCCTCGTGGTTTCCCCACGGCTCCAATCCTTTCTGCCGCCATGGATCGAAGCCACGAGGACCGACGCCCTTCCCAATGGCATTCCCGCACCCATCGAGTCCCGCCAACGCCCGGCCGACGCCCCCCTCCGCGTACTCTACCTGAGCAATCTCGAGGAAGCCAAAGGATGGCAGACTCTTCTCGACGCAGCCCGCCGCGTCTGCCGCCAGCACCCGACCATCGAATTCATCTTCCATGGCCGTCCCGCCTTCGGACTTAGCGACGATGACATCCACCGCACCATCGGCAGCGATGACGCCGCGGGCCGCATCCGCTTCGCCGGCCCAGTCTACGACTCCGCCAAATGGCAGGCCCTCGCCGACGCCGATCTCTTCGCCTTTCCCTCGTACCACGAGGCCTTCCCACTCTCGATCCTCGAAGCCATGGCAGCCAGCCTCCCCATCGTCGCCACCGACGTCGGCGGCATCCCGGACGCCTTCTCCCACGGATCAGGTGGCTTCATCGTCCCCCCGCGAAACGCAGACGCCCTCGCCGATGCCATCCTCCAGCTCGCCCACAACCCGCAGCTCCGCGAGAACATGGGCTCCGCCAACCACCAGCGCTACCTCTCGGAGTTCACCATCACTGCCTTCAGCCAGCGCTGGAAATCATGGATCCTCACCCACACGGACTGATCCCTCCCAGCGCCCCCCGACAGTTTCCAGGAAAAGAAAAACCCCAACACCTCAGGGACCAGCCGGCTTCACCCGGATCCCCAGATGACTGCCCGACGGCCGCTCGCGCCCGGGAATCCCCAGATGAATCGGGCGATTCACCACTTCCACTTTCCCATCCTTCCCCGCCACCACCATCGTGGTCGTCCCCCCGCCATCAAGATTGATGGCGTCATCAGCCCCCAGCCTCTTCAGCCAGACCGCCATCTCGGGCGTCGTGCAGCCTCCGCTCCACGTCTTCTGCCGCCCATCCACCACCAGCAGCCAGAGGGTCCGGCCATCCGCAGAAACCCCCGCCCCCGTCCTCGGATGCAGATTCCGGTCCCGCCCCACCACCTCGCCATCCCGCAGAATCACCGCAAATCCCGATACCGCCGTCACCGCCGTCTTCACCACCTCATGATCCACATCGCGAACCGACCCACGGTTCTCACGGTCAAATGCCAGACACGGCCGCCCATCCGCCGGAGAAATCATCCGGCCTTCCCGCACCATCAATCCATGCACATCCTCCGGGCCTCCCGGTTCCTTGTACACATGGCTGAACGGAGCCGCATTGACCGCTGCCACACAGCCTTCCGTCCGCAGAAACTCGCTCGTCACCACCGCATCAGTCTCATCAGGCTTCTCCCCGTTGCCACCCGTCGTCACCAGTGACAAACCCGGAGCCGTCAGATCAACCCGCAGCACCTCCGCCCGGATCAAGCGCGGTTCCCGGAGCGCAAAACTCCCGCGGCTCACCCCCGCCGCCACCGGTTTCCACTCACCCACCAGCGGCGCGTCCTCCGCCCTCGCGGAAAGCACCAGCAACCCGGCAAGGAACACAGCAGCTGTCTTCATGCCTCCCTCTACGGCGCCAAGTCACGCTTCCGTTCATACCGCCGCCACTCCGCCACCCCCGGCTGCCGCCCGATCACCTCCAGCACCGGAAACGCATCCTCAAACACAGGCATGAACGCATCCCCCTCGGCAGGCCCGGCCAGCACCGTCAGATACACGCTCTCGCAGCGCTCCAGCAGCAGCCGGTAAATCTCCGCCCCACCGATCACAAACACATCACCCTCCAGCCCAAGTCCATCCAGCGCCTCCACCGAACCCACCACTTCCGCCCCCGCCACATCCCGCAGCCCGCGGCTCAGCACAATGTTCCGCCGCCCCGGCAGCGGCCGCCCCAGCGATTCCCACGTCTTCCGCCCCATCACCACAGGACAACCCAGCGTGGTCTGCTTGAAGAATTTCAGATCTTCCGGCAGATGCCACGGCATCACTCCACCCCGCCCAATCACTCGGTTCGCCGCCATCGCCGCAATCGCATGCCACCGCGCCCTCATACCGATACCTCCCCCCTGATCGCCGGCCACGGATCATATCCCTCCAGCACAAAATCATCATAGCGGAATTCCTCCAGTTCCCGCCGCTCCGGATTCAGCCGCATCACCGGCAGCGGCCGCGGCTCACGGCTCAGCTGTTCCCGCACCTGCTCCAGATGATTCACATAGATGTGCAGATCACCAAAGGTATGCACAAAATCACCCGGCCGCAGCCCCGTGACCTGCGCCACCATCATCGTCAGCAGTGCATAGCTGGCAATGTTGAACGGCACCCCCAGAAACAGATCGGCACTCCGCTGATACAACTGACAGCTCAGCGTCTTCTCTTCGGTGTCGACATAAAACTGAAACAGCGTGTGACATGGCGGCAGCGCCATCTTCGGCACATCCGCCGGATTCCAGGCACTCACCATCAACCGGCGGCTGTCAGGCCGCTCGCGGATGTCCCGCACCACCCCCGCCAGCTGATCAATCACCCTCCCATCCGGCCCTTCCCAGCGCCGCCACTGCTTGCCATACACCGGCCCCAGTTCCCCATCCGCATCCGCCCACTCATCCCAGATGCGCACCCCGTTCTCCCGCAGATACCGGATGTTCGTGTCGCCCGCCACAAACCACAGCAGCTCGTGAATGATCGAACGCACATGCACCTTCTTCGTCGTCACCAGAGGAAACCCGTCGCCCAGACCATACCGCGCCTGCGCCCCGAACGCAGACACCGTTCCCGTCCCTGTCCGGTCACTGCGCCGCTTGCCATGCTCCAGCACGTGCCTCAGCAAATCATGATACTGCTTCATAATTCATTCCCGTACCGGAGCAGACTCACCCGCCGCTTCCCCACCCGCACTCTTCTCCTCGACCGCTTTCTCCGGACCGGCCGCGGCCTTCTTCTTCTTCGGCTCCTTCAGCTTCTCCTGAAAACGTGACCTCGCCCCGTCGGACGTACGGTCGTCAGCCGTCCCGAAAACCCCATCCAGCCCGGCACTCACGGCACGGTACCGCCCTTCCACAACCTCATGCCGGATCTCCCGGCCGTAGGCATCCAGAAAACGGTTGTTCCGAGGATTGGCCGAACGCCCCGCAAAATATCCATCCACCAGCAGTTCCCCAGTCACCGCATCCTTCCGGCGGATCATCTGCATCAGAAACCGGTCCGGATCCCCCACAGCAGGAACCGGATCCATCACCCCATCAGGCTCACCCTCGGCAGGCAGTACCACCCCGGCAGCAATGCTCCTCGCCCGCTCCTCCACCGCATCCCGCAGATCCGCCAGCAGTTCCTCGTTCGCTCCCTCCATCATCGCAGGCACCGTCCCGCGCTCCCACGAGAAAACCAAAGCCGCCGCCACCGTGGCCACGACCGCGAGCGCCGGAAACCAGGTCCGCAGAAACATGAATCCCATCGTGGCGTTCATAATCCCCCGGGCAAGCCCGTAATCAGCGCCACAGGTTGATTTTTCCCTCACAACCTGCTCTGCTCCGCCCCCATGCCAGACGCCGGTCAAACCCCCATGATGAAGCAGTACCTCGCCATGAGGCGATCCCTGCCCCCCGACGTCATCCTCCTCTTCCGGCTCGGCGACTTCTACGAAATGTTCTTCGACGACGCCAAATCCGCCGCCGCCATCCTCAACCTCGCCCTCACCCGCCGCAACGATATTCCCATGTGCGGTGTCCCCTTCCACGCCGCCGAAGGATACATCGGAAAACTCGTCAAATCAGGGAAACGCGTCGCCATCGCCGAACAAACCTCCGAAGCCATCCCGGGTAAACTCGTCGAACGCGAAATCTCCCAGGTCATCTCCGCAGGCTCCATCATCGACCTCTCCCTGCTCGAAAGCCGCCAGAACAACTTTCTCGCCGCCGTCTTCCGCGCCGGACCCAAATCCCTCGGCCTCGCCTTCACCGACCATACCACCGGCGAATTCCGCGCAGCCGAATTCGCATCCCCCTCCGACCTCCTCGACGAAATCAACCGCCTCCAACCCGCCGAACTCCTCCACAGCTCGGACCAGTCGGCTGAATTCGGTCAACTCCCCGCCGCCACCCCGCTGGAACCATGGCCCTTCCTCCCGGATCAGGCCCGCCATGTCCTCCTCGACCACTTCAGGGTCCAGTCACTCGACGGCTTCGGGCTGGCCGACTGCCACGCCGCCACCTCGGCCGCCGGGGCCATCATCCACTACCTCAAGGATGTCCTCCGCCGCAGCGTCAGCCACCTCCGCCGACTGCAGCGAGCCTCAAACGACGACACCGTCATCATCGATTCCGCCAGCCGCGCCAACCTCGACCTCGTCTCGCACCGCTCATCACCGGAACATAGCCTCCTCGCCGCCCTCGACCGCACCGCCACTCCCATGGGGGCGCGCCGCCTCCGCACATGGATCCTCCACCCCCTCCGGCAACTGGAACCCCTCACCGCAAGGCAGGACATGATCGCTGCCTTCATCGCCCATCCCTTCATCCTCTCCAAAACACGGGAAACCCTCCGCGAAATCCGCGACATCGAACGCACCCTCGCCAGACTCAATCAGTCAGGCAATGCCCGCGACATCCAGGTGCTCGGTTCCTCCCTCCGCGAAGTCCCCTCCATCCGCCACCAACTCGAAGCCCTCGGCCCCTCCCTCCCGCTGGCAGAGGAACTCAAACCCGCCCTCGCCGACTTCCCGGAACTCAACGACCTCATCGCCCGCTCCATCACCGACGAGCCCCCCCTCTCCACCCGCGACGGCAATATGATCCGCGACGGCTGGCTCCCGGAACTGGACGAACTCCGCCGCGCCAGCTCCGATGGCAAACAATGGATCGCCGACCTCCAGGCCCGCGAAATCGAACGCACCGGCATCAGTAGCCTCAAAGTCCGCTTCAATGCCGTCTTCGGCTACTTCATCGAAATCACGAAGGCCAACCTCGCCAAAGTCCCGGACGACTACACCCGCAAGCAGACCACGGCCACCGGCGAACGCTTCATCACCCCGGAACTCAAACAGATGGAGGACCGCATCCTCGGAGCCGACGAACGGGCCAAACGCCTCGAATACGAGGAATTCCAGGCCATCCGCAGCCGCATCCTCCAGCACATGGATGCCATCCAGAACGCCGCCGCCGCCCTCGCCGTCACCGATGTCCTCGCCAGCCTCGCCGAAACCGCCCGGCTCTTCCATTACTGCCGCCCCCTCCTCAACCTCTCCCAGAACCTCTACATCAAGGACGGCCGCCACCCCATGCTCGACCAGAACCTCACCGAAGAAAAATTCGTCCCCAATGACGTCCTCCTCGAACCCGCCGAAAACCGCCTCATCATCCTCACCGGCCCCAACATGGCAGGCAAATCCACCTACATCCGCCAGGTCGCCCTCCTCACCCTGATGGCCCAGACAGGCAGCTTCATCCCCGCCGCCCACGCCGAAATCGGCCTCGTCGACCGCATCTTCACCCGCGTCGGTGCCAGCGACGACCTCTCCCGCGGCCAGTCGACCTTCATGGTCGAAATGAATGAAACCGCCGCCATCCTCAACAACGCCACCAGCCGCAGCCTCGTCATCCTCGACGAAATCGGCCGCGGCACCGCCACCTTCGACGGCCTCGCCATCGCATGGTCAGTCGCAGAACACCTCTGCGACGAAATCCAATGCCGCACCATCTTCGCAACCCACTACCACGAACTCACCGCCCTCGCCTCCCGCCGACCCTGCGTCCGCAATGCCAGCGTAGCCGTCCGCGAATGGAACGACCGCATCATCTTCCTCCGCAAAATCATCCCCGGAGCCGCCGACAAAAGCTACGGCATCCAGGTCGCCCGCCTCGCCGGTCTCCCCCAGCCCATCATCGACCGCGCCCGCGAAATCCTCGCCCGGCTCGAACAAGGCAGCCCCCAGCCAGACCCAGCCACCGCCGTCAGCAGCGAAGACACCTCCCCCACACGCCGGCGCCCGCGCCGCACCCCCACCGCCCCGGAAATCGACGGTCCCACTGCCCAGCAGGCCCAGATGGACCTGTTCTGATCATCCCCGCGCGCCAACTCAGCGCGGCAGCACAAGGCCAACTCAGCGCCCAGCCTCGTCCTTCCGGTCCAGCTGCGCCAGCGCCCGCTTCGCCTCCGCACGCGCACTGAGCCACGCAATCACCGGTGGTGCCAGACTCACCCCGATCACCGCCAGAATGATCAGCTCGAAATGCTTCGTCACAAAGGGCAGATTGCCGAACAGATAGCCCGCCCCGGCACAGACAATCACCCAGAAAAAGGCCCCGAAAATCCCATACGCCAGAAACGTCGGATAGTGCATCTTCCCGACCCCCGCCACAAACGGCGCAAAGGTCCGCACCAGCGGAATGAACCTCGCCAGAATCACCGTCTTCTTCCCGTGCCGGTCGTAATACGACTGCGTCTTGTGCAGCACATCCGTGTTGAACAGCATCGACTTCTCCCGCGAGAAAACCTTTGGACCAAGGAACCGCCCAACCCAGTAGTTGACCGTATCCCCCAGCACCGCCGCCGCCGGCAGCAGCACACAGATCCACAGCAGACTCAAGTTGCCTCCCCCAGCCGGCGCACACAGAGCCCCAGCCGTGAACAGCAGCGAATCACCAGGCAGAAACGGCATCAGCACCAACCCAGTCTCGCAGAACACAATCAGAAACAGAATCCCATAAACCAGATTGCCATACGCCCCGGTCCACCCGGCGAGCGATTCCTTCAGATGCGTCACAAAATACCAGGCGTTCTGCAGCAGTTCCATGCGGGTCAGGAGATGTGTTCAGATTGAAATTCTTGGCTCGGCCGTCAGCGCAGGGGCGTGAGCGGCCAGATCACTGGTATCAGCACCGAACACAGAATCCAAAGCAGAATCGTCAGCGGAATCCCAATCCTCGCAAAGTCCCCGAAACGATACCCGGCCGCATTGTAAACCAGCAGATTCGTCTGATACCCGATCGGCGTGGAAAACGCCAGCGTCGAACCAAACATCGCCGCCACCGCAAACGGCTTCGGATCCACCCCCAGCTGCAGCGCCGTCTGAATCGCAATCGGCGTCAGAATCGCCGCCACCGCCGCGTTGCTCAGAAATTCCGTCAGCACCACTGAAATCAGATACACCACCGAAAGCACCACCCACGGACCCATCGACTGAAAACTCCGCACAATGCCCGACGCCAGCGTGTCGGCCACCCCGCATTCCTTGAGACCCGCCCCAATCCCCACCGTCCCCACAATCATCAGCAGTATCCGCCACTCCATCGCCTCGTAAACCTCCGCCATGTCAATGCAGCGGAAAAACACACAGAGCAGAGCCCCGGCGAGCGCCACCAGTCCAAATCCCATCGCCGGGAAACCAAGCCGCGTCAGCATCGTCTCCCGCTCCCTCACCACCAAAGGCCGCACCGCCCGCTTCACTTCGGCCTCGCCAGCCGCATCCAACCTTTGCGCCGCCAGCGCCGCCTGCAGCGGCCCACTCACCGCCGCCACCACCGGAGCCGGATTCCCATCAGGGAGACCATCGCTCACGTCGGTCTCCGCCAGCGCCCCGGCCAGACACACGCACGCCATGATGATCCCCGCCAGCCACGCCTTGTTGCGCCGCGGCCGCGTGTCCTTCGGCTTCGTCAGATTGATGAAGCCACGCTCCCGGAACAACTGGTTCATCTGCTCGGCAGGCCCCTCCAGCAGCAGGGTGTCCCCCATCAGAAACCGCATGTCCTCAAAGCGCTCCCGCAGATTCACTCCCATCCGGTGCACCGCCAGAATGATGACCCCGTAACGCTGGCGGAAATTCAGCTGCCGGATGCTCTTGTGCAGCAGTGTCGACCCCGGACCCAGCACCGCCTCCATCAGAACGGCCTTCTCCGTCTTGATCTGCTCCAGCCCCAGGGCCCCGTCATCCCGCGTCACCGCCAGCCCGTCAGTCGACCGCACCGTCATCACATCCTCCAGCCGCCCCTTCAGAATCAGCTGATCCCCCACCTCCAGCCGCAGTTCCCCGAGCGGCACATCCAGCAGCGCACCCCCGCGGATCACATCAATCAGCCGGATGCCCCGCAGCCGGGCAAGGGACGTCTCCGCATACAGCCTGCCCGCGAGGGCCGGACCCTCCGACACAAACGCCCTCGTCAGATACTCGCGCGACTGTGTCTCCTCAATCAGCTGCGACAGCGCCATCCGGTCAGGCAGCAGCCGCGGCGACGCCACCGCCAGATAGACGAGCGTCACTGCCATCACCGCCAGTCCCAGCGGCGCAATCTCAAACATGCTGAACGTCACCCCCTCAGCCTTCGCAATCCCCGCAGTCACCAGATTCGTCGACGTCCCCACCAGCGTCACCATCCCGCCAGCCACCGTCGCAAACGACAGCGGAATCAGCACCCGCGAAGCCGGCACCCCCTGCCGACGGCACACCGACATCACAATCGGCAGAAAAATGATCACGATCGACGTGTTGTTGAGAAAGGCTGAAATCCCCCCGCACACCAGCATGAGAACCCACAAGCCGCGCCGCTGACTCCCCCCCGCGACCCGTTCGTAGAACGTTCCCACCCGCTGCAGCACACCCGCCCGCTCCAGTGACATGCACACCACCAGCATCGCCGCCACCATCACCACCGCCTCATTCGAAAACGCCGCCAGCGCCTTCTCCATCGGCAGAATTCCCGTCAGCACCATCGCCACCATCCCACCCAGTGCCGTCACCTCGGGCGGAATCCGCTCCATCACGAACGACGCAAAAACAGCCACGAGGATCGCCGCCGCAATCCACTCGCTGGTCACCTGACTGAAGGCATGGATCATCAGCTCCGGCATAAGATTTCTCCCTACGCGTAGCGCCTCCTCAGCCTCCCCCGCAATCGCTTTGTCTCCCAGGGATTCAAATGCCTCCAACAGCACCATCGCGGGCCGCCATCCATTCCTCGAGAATCACCACCGCAGCCGCCTGGTCAATGACGGGACGGTGACTCCGGCTGCGGCGACCCGATACCCGCAGCTGCTCGGCAGCCGCCATGGTCGATCCATACTCGTCCTGAAACACAATTCCCACCCCGGCCGGCAACTGCTGCGCCAATTCCGCCGCAAACCTCCGCACCTTCGCCGCCACCGTCCCCTCGGTCCCATCCATGCGCACGGGCAAACCCATCACGACGGTCCCCGCCCCGCGCGCAGCCACCACCTCCGCAATCTTCTCGGCTGCCACCAGCCACGGACGCGCCGGAATGGTCTGAATCGGATGCGCCAGCAACCCAAGGGCATCCGTTCCCGCCAACCCCATGCGCGCTTCCCCGTAATCAACCGCCACCACCCGCTGTGCTCGCTCTGCTGTCATGTCCATGATTCACAATGCTTCTCAGTCAGCCCAGGCCCGCCATGGCGCTGTCCCCAGCTCCGCCTCCCGAACCTCTTTGTTCCCTACGCTCCGCCAATCCCCCTCTGTCAGTAAATTCCCCGGCAGAGAGAAAAGAACCGGCCGCGGAAGTCACCCCCACGGCCGGTTCCAGATCATTCCATCCCGACCGCTCAGCGCAGCGAAGGCAGCTTGCCTTCCTTGAGCGCATTAAGCGTCCGCTCCATCACCGGCTTGACCTGCTCCGGTGCCTTGTCGAGCGCCTTCTCCGCCAGCACAACCGCCTCGTCCTTGCTGCCGGATACAAATTTCACCCGCGCCGCCGCCTCCAACGTCATCGCATCCTCTCCCTTGGTCAGTTCCATGGCCTGGTCAACCAGCTCGGATGCCTTCGTGACCACTTCCTTCGGCGCATCTTTCATTCCAATAAGCTGGCGCGCCACCGACGCAAGGTACTGTCCATTCTTGCCCATCGGAGAATCCGCCAGCTTTCCGGCATGCTTGAGCGCCGCCTCGGCATCCCCCTTGTCCACGGCCACCTGCAGCCGCATCCCCATCAGACGCTCTGCCATCGCCGGATCTTCCTTCTCCATCGCATCCAGCTCCGTCGTAACCTTGTCCCAATCCTTCGCACGCGCCGCTTCGTTGATCGCCGTCATGTGCTTCTGCATGCGCGACCGCCCCTCGTCCTCCTTGGCTTTCTCGGCCTGATACTTCGCCACGTCAAAGGTTCCAGCCACGATTTCCCCGAGGGTCTCGCTCTTCAGTCCAGCCGGATGGCCGATCCACGCGATCTTACCATCCTTGCCGACCACAAAGGCACTCGGAATGCCGTTCTGCCCAGCCGCCTGCATCCAGTTCACCGCCATGTGCCCCTTCTCCACCTCGCTCTTGTCATCAAGTGCCACCCGGTACGACATCTTCTCCCCCATCTCCTTCACAAAGGGTTCCACCTTGTCCTCTTCCCGCTCCCAGCAATCCTGCCCGATAAAGACAACACCCTTCTCCTTCCACTCCTCGTGCAGTTCGTCCAGATGCGGAATGGTGGCTCGGCACGGACCACACCACGTCGCCCAGAATTCCACCACATACACGGTGTCCTTCTCGAATCCCTTCACCGGTTCCCCCTGCACCCATTTGCCGGTCTTCAGCGCGGGAGCCGCATCCCCGATCTTCAGGGTGGCTTCAGCAGAAACAGAAACCGCAGTGCAGAGAACCGCGGCAGCAGCAGTGGAAAGAAATGAAATCTTCATGGTTTGGAAAGGCCCAATCATACACCGTCTCCCTGACACTTGTCGCTGGGAATTTCACGGATTCACCGGGATTCCCCACTCGCCACTCTGGGACTCCCCCCGCAGATGCTCCCGCAGCTGGCGCACCGCCCGACCCTGAATCCGGCCGGCGTTCCACATCACCGCCACCGTCCGGCTCGGCCGCTCCCCGCTGAACGAACGGTAAATCCGCCGCTCGGTCCGGTCCACCTCCCGCGCCATGGCCGGTACCATGGAGACCCCATGGTCCAATGCCACCAGTTCCTGCACGGTCGTCAGCTGACTCGTCCGCTCAACCGCCACAGGCTGAACCAGCTGCCGACGGCAGAACGAGGCTATGCTCTCGGAAAGACAATGCGCCTCGTTCAGCATCACAAAAGGATAGCCCCCCACCAACCCCGCCGTCACATCCTCGGCCTCCGCCAGCGGATGCCCCGGCGGCACCACCAGATACAGTTCCTCCGAGAACAGGGGCTCGACCTCCAGCCCTCTCCCCGCAATCGGCAGCGCCACCACCGCCAGATCCACCTCGCCATGCAGACACCGCCGCATCAGCTGGTCGGTCGTGTCCTCCTGCACCGTCACCGCCACCTCAGGCCGCGCCGCCGCAAAGGTCGCCAGCACCCGCGGGAGAAAATAAGGAGCAATCGTCGGAATTGCCCCCAGCCGCACCCTCCCGCGCCGCCCCACTTCGGCCACCTCCACACAGGTCTCCTCCACCAGCTTCAGAATCTCCCGCGCTCTCCCCACCAGCAGTTCCCCAGTCTCAGTCAGTACCATCGCCCGCGGCTGCCGCACAAACAGGGCCTGCCCAACCTGATCCTCCAGGCGCTGCAGCGACCGGCTCAGCGCGGACTGCGAAAGATGCAGTTCCCCAGCCGCACGCGTCATGTTCCCCGTCCGCGCCACCACCAGAAACTGCTCCAGCAAGGTCAATTCAAGGGTCCTCTTCACTTCCTTTCCCTTTTATCATTCACAAAACGCATCGCAACCATGAAAACAATGCATTGGATGCATGGAACTGGCGGGCTTTGAATGTGGAAGTCGCTCCCCCCGACCAATCACAACCCCACCACACGCATGAAATCCATCCGACTCCTCAACCGCACTTCGCTCCTCGCGACTCTCGTGCTCACTCCCCTCACCTGGACTCACGCGCAGCAATCCAAGGAGGGAACCAAACCCGCAGCCGCAGAAAACGCCGCCAAATGCCCGGTCATGGGCAACGTCGCCGGCCCCGGACGTCACACCGCCGCCGGTGCCATGACCACAGCCGACTGGTGGCCCAATCAGCTCAACCTCCGCATCCTGCACCAGAATTCCCCGCACGGGAATCCCATGGACGGCTCCTTCAACTACGCGGAGGAATTCAAGAAGCTCGACCTCAAGGCGCTCAAGGAAGACCTCGCGAAACTCATGACCACCCCGCAGGACTGGTGGCCCGCCGACTACGGCCACTACGGCCCCCTCTTCATCCGCATGGCATGGCACAGCGCCGGAACCTACCGCGTCACAGACGGCCGCGGCGGTGCCGGCTACGGCACGCAGCGCTTCGCCCCGCTCAACAGCTGGCCCGATAACGCCAACCTCGACAAGGCCCGCCGCCTCCTCTGGCCCATCAAGCAGAAGTACGGCAAAAGCATCTCATGGGCCGACCTCATGGTCCTCACCGGTAACGTCGCCCTCGAATCCATGGGCTTCAAAACCTTCGGCTTCGCCGGAGGCCGCGCCGACGTCTGGGAACCACAGGAAGACATCTACTGGGGACCCGAAGGCGAATGGCTCGGCGACAAACGCTACGAGGAAGGCCGCAAACTCCAGAACCCCCTCGCCGCCGTCCAGATGGGCCTCATCTACGTCAACCCGGAAGGCCCCAACGGCAAGCCCGACCCCCTCGCCTCTGCCAGAGACATCCGCGAGACCTTCGCCCGCATGGCCATGAACGACGAGGAAACCGTCGCCCTCATCGCCGGCGGTCACACCTTCGGCAAAGCCCACGGCGCCGCCAGCCCGAAGGATAATGTCGGCCCCGAACCGGAAGGAGCCCCGCTCGAGGAACAAGGCCTCGGCTGGAAGAACAAGTTCGGCAAAGGAAACGCCGGCGACACCATCACCAGCGGCCTCGAAGGCGCATGGACCGGTGCCCCCGCCCGCTGGACCCACATGTACCTCACCAACCTCTACGCCTACGACTGGGTCCTCACCAAAAGCCCAGCCGGTGCGCAGCAGTGGATTCCCAAAGACGGAGCCGGTAAAGGCACGGTGCCGGACGCCCACGACCCGAAGAAGACCCACGTCCCCATCATGTTCACCACGGACCTCGCGCTCCGGATGGACCCAGCCTACGGGAAAATCACCAAGCGCTTCCTCGAGAATCCCAAGGAATTCGAAGAGGCCTTCGCCAAGGCATGGTTCAAACTGACCCACCGCGACCTCGGCCCGGTCTCCCGCTACCTCGGACCGGAAGTTCCCAGGGAATCCCTCATCTGGCAGGACCCCCTCCCAGCCGTCGACCACGAACTGATCGGACCAGCCGACACCGACCAACTCAAGACAGCCATCCTCGCCTCGGGCCTCACGGTTCAGGAACTGGTCTCCACCGCATGGGCCTCGGCTGCCACCTTCCGCGGCAGCGACAAACGCGGCGGCGCCAACGGTGCCCGCATCCGCCTCGCCCCGCAGAAGGACTGGGAAGTCAACCAGCCGAAACAACTCGCCAAGGTCATCGCCGCCCTCGAAAAGGTCCAGAAGGAGTTCCATGACGCCCAGACCGGCAAAAAACGCGTCTCCCTCGCCGACCTCATCGTCCTCGGTGGCTGCGCCGCCATCGAATCGGCTGCCAAAAAGGCCGGTCACTCACTGACCCTGCCCTTCCAGGCCGGGCGCACGGACGCCACCCAGGAAATGACGGACACCGCGTCCTTCGCCGTGCTCGAACCAAAACAGGACGGCTTCCGCAACTACCTCGGCAAGGAACTCGACCGGCCAGGCCCGGAAACGCTCGTCGACCGTGCACAACTCCTCACGCTCTCCGCTCCGGAAATGGCTGTGCTCGTCGGAGGCATGCGCGTCCTCGGCACCAATGCACTCCACCCGGACCTCGGCGTCCTCACCGACCGCCGCGGCTCACTGACCAATGACTTCTTCGTCAACCTGCTCAGCATTGACACGGAATGGAAGAAGTCGGAAGCCTGCGAACACTTCTTCGAAGGCCATGACCGCGCCACCGGCAAGGTCCGCTGGACGGCTTCCTCCGTCGACCTCGTCTTCGGATCGAATTCCCAGCTCCGCGCCATCGCCGAAGTCTACGGCAGCGCAGACGCCCAGGAAAAGTTCGTCAGGGACTTTGCCGCCGCATGGACAAAGGTCATGAACCTCGACCGCTTCGACGTCGCCCAGTAAGCGCCCCCAAACCCTTTGCGGGCCTCCGGCGGACTAACCATCAGGAATCCCCCGGCCCGCAATCACCCCAGACCCACTCCGGATCACCCGACCGGAGTGGGTTCTGTGTTTCCACCCCGCGCCGCCCGCTAACCCGCGCCCGGACATCTCAGCGTTCCGCCGGCCGGGCATCATCGCGGTCCTCGCCCACGGAACCCAGATTCCAGATCCTCTCGAGTTCCTCCACTGACGGAATCTCGACCGGCCGCACCAGCCGGAAGCCAACAAAAGTCGCATTGGTCAGGTACCACAGGCTCTTCGGCAACTGCGGATCCTGCGCCTTCCACGAGGCCCGACTCGCCCGCCGCGCCGCACTGCGCGTGTCCCGGGGATCGTCATCCCACGATCCCCCGCGCACCACCCGCCAATACCTCCCCAGCGGTACCCGCCACGGATCCTCCCGCACCCCACCGTCCCCCGGATACCCACCAGGCACATACTCGTCCATCGTCCACTCGGCCACATTCCCATGCATGTCGAACAGGCCCCACGCATTCGCCTTCTTCCGCCCCACCGGATGCGTCGTCTCCACCCCTTCCACCGCACTGTTCCCGTAAAACCACGCATGCTCCCCGAGTTCCGCTTCGGCATCCCCGAAACTCCACGCAGTCACCGACCCCGCCCGCGCCGCATACTCCCACTCGGCCTCCGTCGGCAAACGATAGTAGTGCCCCGTCTGCACACTCAGCCACTGACAGAACTTGAGAGCCGCATGATCCGTCATCCCCATCACCGGATACCCCTGCTCCCCCATCCCCCACGTCGGATCCATATAGGGCGAAGTCGGCCCGCTCACCGCATCGGCATCACTGCTCCCACCGACATTCCCCCGCACCGACCCATCCCGGTACCGCGGCACCGGTGCCTTCAGCCACGGCATGAACAAATCCCACGTCACTTCATGCGACCCCATCCAGAAGGCGCTCACCTTCACTTCACCAACCGGGCCTTCGTCCTCCCGCCGCCCCTTCTCCCCCACCGGACTCCCCATCCGGAACTTTCCCGCAGCCACCGGCACCATCCGGAATTTCACCCCGCCCGACCCCGGCACCACTTCCTCATACCCCTCCACGGCCCCTTTCTCCCCAGCCGCCCGCGCCACCAGCTTCGCATGAATCCTCCGCACCAGTTCCCTCCCATCCGGATTCTCCAGGCGGCCACGCTCACCCGCCGCTTCCGCCAACCCCGCCAACCGCAGAACAATCAATCCCACCAGCAACCCCGCCTCCACCGCCAGTTTCACGGCAACCCGGGCACTCTCGCCCGCAGAAACGGCACCAGTTCCGCCACCCCGAAGTCCGCCAGCACCTCCCCATGCCAGTCCATCGTCGGTGCCTTCCTCTGACCAGACAGCGCCACCATCTCGTCCATCGCCTCACGGTTCCCGCTCACCACCACCCTCCGCACCGCAATGCGCCGCGCCGCCAGCCATTCCTCCACCTCCTCACACCACGGACACCCAGGCTTCACATACAATACAGGAAGGTCTTCCGATGCACTCATGACTCATTCAGGCTAGTCTGCTTCACTCGCGGAAATACGTGTACGATTTCAGATTCCTCCGGTAATTCCGGTAAATCGCATCGGCCTTCTCGGGATCCACCCGCTTCACCGCCGCCGGATCCTCCGTCAGATTCCGGAACCTCCGCAGGAGATCCCGCGGCACATACTCCAGATACGACAGCACCTCGGCCGCCGTGTCCCCTTCCAGTTGCCGGCTGTAGCTGATCTTGCCTCCCTTGATCCGCACCGTCACCACACTGGTGTCCCCCAGCAGATTGTGCAGATCACCCAGCGTTTCCTGATACGCTCCCACCAGAAACACCCCCATCATGTAGGGTTCATTCGGCTTCAGCGGATGCAGCGGAATCGTCGACCGCTTGCCATCCTCACTGATGAAACTGTTGAGCACTCCCTCGCAGTCACAGGTCACATCCGAAATCACCGCATCACGGGTCGGCTGCTCTTCCAGACGGTGAATCGGAGCCACCGGGAAAAACTGCCCGATCGCCCACACGTCCGGAAGACTCTGGAACATCGAGAAATTCCCATAGTAGAAATCCGCCAGCCGCGTCCGCAGGCCATCAAGTTCCTCCACCCCATCAGCCCGGCGCGCCACCTTGGTCAGCACATTCCAGTAGATCTGATCCCCCTGCGCACGCTCACGCAGCGAAACCTGCCCGGTCCGGAACAGGGTCAGCAGTTCCTCACGGTAGAACAGAATGTCATGGTACGTCTCCCGGATCGCCAGCTTGTCCATGTTCTGCACCACCTCCATCATGCTCCTCAAGGTGTCGGAACACCCCCGCGGCAGCTTCGGCAGCTGATCCTCGTGCGCCATCCGGTTCACATCCAGAATGTCGAACACCAGCACACTGTAGTAGGAAACAATGGCGCGTCCCGACTCCGTGACAATGTCCGGATGCGGTACATCCGCTTCGTCCATCACCTTCTGCACCGCCTCCACAAGGTCCGCACAGTACTCCCGCAGCGTGTAGTTCATGCTGTTCTCGTCTGCCATGCGCCGCCCGGAATAATCCACCGCCAGCCCACCCCCGAGATTGAGCAGCCCCATCGGAGCCCCCTCCTTCACCAGATTCACATACACCCGCGCCGCTTCCTGCGCCGCCAGCCGGATCGTCGAAATCTTCGGAATCTGCGATCCCTGATGGTAATGCAGCATCCGCAGACACTTCAGCTTGTTCGCCTTCTTGAGCGCATCGAGCACCTCGATGGTCTGCGAGAAATTCAGACCGAAGGGACTCCGGTCACCCGCACTCTCGCTCCAATGGCCGCTCCCCTTCGTGGAAAGCTTGATGCGCAGCCCCAGCACCGGATCAATCCCCAGCGCCTTGCTCCGCTCCATCACCAGCTCCAGCTCAGGCGGCATCTCCAGCACCAGCACTACATTCAATCCCAGCTGCTTGGCCTGCAGCGCCAGATCGATGAACTCGGCATCCTTGTAGCCATTGCAGATCAGCAGCGCCTCGCGGTCATGCATGAACGCCAGCGCCGCCAGCAACTCGGGCTTGCTGCCCACTTCCAGACCATAATGGTACTGCCGCCCATACTCGGTCACCTCCTTCACCACCTGCTGCTGCTGGTTCACCTTGATCGGATAAACCCCACGGTACCGCCCCTTGTACCCCTGGTTCCGGATCTCCTCCCGGAAGGTCTCGTTCAGTTCCCGGATGCGCGCATACAGCAGATCCGGAAACCGGAAGAGCGCCGGCAGATGGAAATTCCGGTTCTTCTTCAGCAGGCCCTTGATGATCTGCATCAGACTCACCTCGGCATAGTCACCGTTGCTCTCCAGCCGCACGGTGGCTTCCCCATCGCGGTTCACCCCGAAAAACCCATGACCCCATGACTCGAAGCCATACAGATCCCTCGAATCATCAACGCCCCACGGAGCAGCAGGGACAATCGGGGCAGGCACAGGCACAGCCGGAACAGCATTGGGACGACGGTTCATTCCTTGGCAGAATCAGTTGAAGAGGTTGCAGCAGAATCCGCAATCCCCGACCCCGGGGAAATGCGCAGAACGCTACCCTAAACGCTTCCCGCACATCTGCCCCCGGAAATTTCGCGAATTTTTCGCGCCTGCACCCGCACGGCTGACTGTCTCCCACCAACAGAGCGGCACGTAGTTCCCTTGCATCCCGCCCGCGCCCTCCCTAAGGAATCACCGATTATGTTCTCCGACACCGACGCCGAAGCCCGCACCGCCACCTCGCGACGCAGCAGTGACACCCCACCGGACGGAGCCCCCTCCGGCCCTCTCGCCTCGAAATGGACCCGCCATAAGGATACGTCGAAACTGATCAATCCCGCCAACCGCCGGAAATACACCATCATCGTCGTAGGCAGCGGCCTCGCCGGAGCCGCCGCCGCCGCTACCCTCTCGGAACAGGGCTACAACGTCAAATGCTTCTGCTACCAGGACAGCCCGCGCCGCGCCCACAGCATCGCCGCCCAGGGCGGCATCAATGCCGCCAAGAACTACCAGAACGACGGCGACAGCGTCTACCGCCTCTTCTACGACACCATCAAGGGCGGCGACTTCCGCGCCCGCGAAGCCAACGTCCACCGCCTCGCCGAAGTCAGCACCGCCATCATCGACCAGTGCGTCGCCCAAGGCGTCCCCTTCGCCCGTGAATACAGCGGCCTCCTCGCGAACCGGTCCTTCGGCGGCACCCAGGTCAGCCGAACCTTCTACGCAGCAGGACAGACCGGCCAGCAACTCCTCCTCGGAGCCTACCAGGCCCTCTCCAAGGAAATCTCCCGCGGCGGCGTCAAGATGTTCCCCCGCACGGAAATGCTCGACCTCGTCGTCGTCGACGGTCACGCCAAAGGCATCATCGTCCGCGACATGGTCACCGGGAAAATATCCACCCACGCCGGCGATGCCGTCCTCCTCTGCACCGGTGGCTACGGAAACGTCTTCTACCTCTCCACGAACGCCAAAGGCTGCAACGTGACCGCCACATGGCGCGCCCACAAGAAGGGAGCATGGTTCGCCAATCCCTGCTACACCCAGATCCACCCCACCTGCATCCCCGTCAGCGGTTCCTACCAGAGCAAACTCACCCTCATGTCGGAATCCCTCCGCAACGACGGCCGCTGCTGGGTCCCCAAACGCAAGGAAGACTGCGGCAAACCTCCCGGCAGCATCCCGGAAGAAGACCGCGACTACTACCTCGAACGCAAATACCCCAGCTTCGGCAACCTCGCCCCACGCGACATCGCCAGCCGCGCCGCCAAGGAACAATGCGACGATGGCCGCGGCGTCGGACCCGGCGGCCTCGGCGTCTACCTCGACTTCTCGGACTCCATCAAACGCCTCGGCCGCAAAGCCATCGAGGAACGCTACGGCAACCTCTTCCAGATGTACGAACAGATCAC